>Ga0075421_100003839_pt1 | contig 18058 bp, 13 predicted proteins | sample SoiMetdeltSBSDD5_FD_75292 | JGI IMG/M metagenome (GOLD analysis project Ga0075421, IMG submission 75292) | Bulk soil microbial communities from a Populus tree surrounding site in Tennessee, USA - Soil MetaG P. deltoides SBSDD5 | ecosystem: Environmental > Terrestrial > Soil > Tree plantation...
ATAGTATTTGGACGATCTCTTGCCTTCAATTTCTTTATGAAGTATCCTTTCCTCTACCATATGTCTCAAATGTGCATTATAGTCTCTGTGTGATAATTTACGGCCTAAATCTTCTCTTACTTTTTCATAAAGAGATGTATAGTTTAAGGATTTTTCCTTCATCAGGAGTTTTACAATTCCATTGAAAATTTCTGACCTGTACATAAACATTTGGGGTAGTACTACCAAGTTTCCATAATTAATAATATTGCAGTATTGTATTGATGAAAAAATTTAAATCTACAGGGTTGTCCCTCCCCAAAGAATTCCTAGAAAAAATAGATCGTGACAGGGGTGATATATCTAGAAGTAGATTCGTGTTCAAACTTATCGTTAAGGCTTATGGTGAGAATTTGAATGGAGAAAAATAAAATTCAATCCAACGCATATGCTTCAACTATCCTACCGGACTTGACAATGCAGATGTGTCCATTTAGTTGTAGCGTGGTATGTGAAAGAATCTGGACTAATAGGATAATAGACCACAAAATAATTTGCAATTGTAATTGTCATAAAATAAAAAATGATGCAGCTGATGGTTTTGGAAGGCCTGATTCCGCTGCATCGGGTCGATTCACACTGGAGGTATCCAATGATAATGACCTATAATGTTTTGGATGTTTACAAAAATAAAGTTTTCGTTCCGAAGGATAATAACGATGCAACGATTTCCAATCAAATAACTCTAAAGTATCCGTCAAAGCAACAGTGTCAATATCGGATATTGTTACCACATTTTCCCATACAACTAAGAAAAATGACGGATGATGAAACGAAGGAGTATCATCTAAAAAAATTGTTAAACCTATCGGTAAAATCAATTAGGAAGTCTCGACGGTATGAGTGAAGACCTTGTCACTCGTCTTGAATTAAACAACGAACTCATTACCGCTTACTGTGTAAAAGAAGTCTATTATAATAGTAAGAGAATTGAGATACATTTCACCCGGATCGATGGTACTAGTGACGTTATGTCGCTTCAAGTCCTGCCATTTGCTCACGATACGATTCAGCAACTTGATTGTTTGGCAAACGGTGCTATGAGTGATGAAGCATTCACCCATCTCAAATACTATCTGACCTTAAAATTAACGCCAATTTGGAGAGAAGTCTACAACCCGCCACTGTCTAGCATCGATACGAAAAGAGACCAGCACGATAAAGTAGTTGATGAAAAATCAGATAAACAAAAAAAGAAAGTAGAAGTTGCGTTAGAAGTGGCCAAGAAAAATATTAATCGATTTTTTACAGATGAATACAAGATTGCTCACGTTGCTTTACCAATTCGAGGTAGTATACAGGTCCTTCCAATAAATTGTAGAAGTTTCAAGAATTGGCTTAAGAGGATAATTTACCAGGAAAACAGAACTATATTAGATAGTCAAACAATAAATGACATATGTGGCCTGTTAAGTGCTCAAGCGGAGTATGACGGTAAAGAAATAGCACTAAGTTTGAGAACTGCATCCACTATGAACAAAAATAATCTTGAATGGATTTATGATTTAACAAACAAAGACTGGCAGTTCGTAAAAATCACATCAGAGGGTTGGAGTATTTTTAGAGATACTATAATTTTCCGAAGATACAGTAATCAGCAATCGCAAGTATTCCCTTCAAGACAATATGAACCTGATATCTTTGACAAGTTCATAAGATTGGTAAATATCAAGGAAACTGATGAAGATACAAAACTATTACTGAAAATCTATATTATTTCTCTTTTCATACCAGACACTCAAAAAGTTATTCTTATGTTGCATGGTCCAGGCGGTTCGGCCAAAACTTTTCTGGAGGAATTAATTAAGGCATTAGTGGATCCCAGTGTTATCAAAACCCTTACATTTCCGAGAGATATTAACGAGTTAATTCAACAACTATCGCATAATTATATTGTATATTATGATAATATTTCAATGATACCAGACTGGATATCAGACCAATTGTGCAGAGCTACAACCGGGAGTGGTTCATCAAAACGGCAGCTATTTACAGACGATGACGACATCCTTTACAGTTTTAAGAGACCTGTCGGGTTCAATGGTATTAATTTGGCAGCTTCAAAACCCGATTTACTCGACAGAGGTTTAATCTTAATGCTGGAGCAGATTAACAAGCAACAACGCCGAAAACCTGAAGATCTATGGAAACAGTTTGAAGAAATAAGACCGCAGCTACTTGGTTACATATTTGACATATTGGTAAAGGTGCTTGAATGGAAAAACAGTGGACAAAAATTGAATTTGCAAGAATTGCCGAGAATGTCTGAATTTGCAGAAGACGGCGAGATGATAGCTAGGGTCATCGGTTACGAAGAAAACAGGTTCATTAATGCTTATAATAAAAACATAGAAAAACAATCCGAAGAGGTATTAGAATCTAGTGTGGTGGCGCTATGTCTTACGCATATGATGTTTGACAAATATGCCGCTCTATACAATTCTGGACAGAATTATTCAGAAGAATATGAGAAGGCGTGGTTAGGTACTCCAACGGCCTTGCTTGACGAGCTGGAAGCCATTGCGCCCTTGGTTAGTGTAAACATAAAATCAAAATACTGGCCAAAGGCTGCTCATATTATGAGTCGTCGGCTCAAAGAATTAGAAAATAATCTGAGACAAACTGGAATTGAGATTGAGTGGTCTCAGGACACGAAAAAGAGACGAATCATAAGTATTCGAAAAAATAGCGCCGGTAGCGTCGGAAGAGTTGGAATCTGAAAATCAGTCCGAATGAATGCTGAAAAACTACCTAACAACGCCTTAAAGAATAACCTAGACAAATTTCATTTAAATTCCGTTCAAAATGAATCTGGAGACGCTGGAGACGCTGGAGACGTTGATCTACTTTTATTCCTTTAACGAGGATTGATTTATTGTGTGTATAATCATTTCCGTTATACGCTCCGCCATTTCATTTTGAATATTTTGCATCAATTGTAATAGTTGTGGCGTGTGTGATTCCATCCAAGGTTGTTGACCTGATGCGCCTGCATTAGTTTGGGTTGTTACAATATCAAAGAATAATGTTTGACTATCGGGGTACCTTCTTATCGCTTCAAATGTCGCAGAAAGTGTAACAGCTGATGACAGTTGATTATTTTGTATTATTAACTTTGTTTCCCTTTTTGCAGCCTCCTTTATTCTAGTATAGCCTTCGTCATTGTCAAGGTCTTGAATAATATTATTTCTTGCATTTATTTCACAGTCCATAGACAAAAGCTGATTTGTCTTCCTTTGACACTCGTTTTCATAAAATTGAATTGAGCGGTTATAGTGTTCAATCTGGCTCTGCATAAAATTCAGCTGAGAAAACAGTCTTAGTCTTTGTGACTCCAAGAAGCCAATCCCATTGCTAAGTGCGGAATACTTACTTTCAAGGTACGGCAAATTACTACCATACTTCACCTGTTCTGCGACTTGTTCAGGAGTCATTCCGTTATAGTTCATTAAACCAAAAAGGTCCAAAAACGGCTCCATGTTACCTTTTACTTGTTCAAAACATGAAATGAATCTCTCCTGATTTCTTAACCGCTGAAAGTTTTGATAAACTACAAAGACATAATCCGTAGCAATATCCAGTTCTATTGCTACATCTATAGGTTTCTTTCCTTCGTTAAACAATTTTAAGGCCTGGGTTTCTTTACTTATTTGGCTGGTACCTTTTGAAGCGTCATCATCTGCAGAACCAGAAAGTTTCTTCTTAACGCTAGAGATTGTTTTGGGCGAGACATGGCATTCCTTCATAATTTGGGAATAACTATAACCACGCTCTAGCATATCAAGAACATATTCCTCCTTTTCTGCTGGAGTTTGCTCAAATGGATTTACCATAAAATATAATGAAATGAAGTCATTGATAGCTCTTTCTATTCTATCTTTGTAGTAATGATAGTACTACAACCTGCTATACATGCTACTACATGCTGCTATTTCTTACTACAAACTAGTACAAACTGAATTTGGAATATTTTTATACAAACCCTAGAAAATTGTGTCTGTTAAATTAATTTTTTAAATCTTGAGGGTGAGTTAAATCATTGCCTTGTATTCACTAACTACTGGTACAGTATTGGCAGATAAAGAGCCGCACTATTGCTCTGTCTTCAGAACTATCGTGCTCAACTCGTCTATTGCATTGGAAAGATACTCCTTTTTAATTTTGGGGATTGCATCTATTACAATCTCTTGTGTCTGTTCACCGTTTTCGTTCAGTTTATACGAAAAATCAGAATAAAAGATTGACATTCGTGCTTTAAAATCTGCCAACAAGCCAATGTGGAAACTGCGCCATGTAAAAGATTGGGGAGAATAACTGCCTTCATCATTGAGAACATAACATTTGTAACTTGAAGGACTATAGTTTTGTAAATAATCAAAAGCTGCTTCAAATTTTCTGTCATGACAAGTAAATTCACTGCGGTATTTTATTTTCCTTTTTGCATCGTTGGCGATATGCTCGCTCTTATTTAATAATAGCAGCTTTCCAAATTCTTCCAGAGCATAAGTATATAATCCTGCCGAGACGTCCTCCAAACCCGTAACGTAAAGTAGTCGTTTAGCTGATTCCAATTTGGAGATTATTCCTTGGATAGTTAATTTCTTTATAATATTCCAATCCTGATTCGTCAGATGTATTTCTTTTGGTTTTTCGTTGTCCTTATTTTCTAACACATTAATTTTTAGATTCTGTTACCCTGTTAATAAAGTACTTTTTGTTCAACATTTTAACAACGAACGAAACATCTTCGCTGGAATTTGCCAGTCTAGATACTTTAATAACATCTCTAATGTCCTTTGAGCCTAATTCATTCCACACTTTGTCCACTATGAATCTAGCAGTTATTTCGTGAACACCCTCTCTTTTGAGTCTGGTAACGGCTACATGGGAGAATTCCTCAAAAGTGTATTCTGGCATTTCCAGTATGGCAAATCTTGACAAGAGAGGCATGATTATTTTGTCACAAGAATTAGCAGTTGCAAATACCCAGGATGTAAGTTCCATTTGCCTTGTCTTGTTAACCTTAGTTTCAGAAATTATTCCTGTTTCCATCAGATGTAGTAACGAAACTTGGTCATTACGACTCATCTTATCTAATTCGTCAATTAATAGATATTTTGGCTCATATTCAAATAGTTGGTCGACTAAACCAGACTTGGTAGTATTACTTCCAACAATAAAATAAGAGTTCTTAATTCTTCTCATTAATTCTGTTAAGAACATAGTCTTAGCAGTGCCAGGTTTGCCCACCAAAAGTATATGAACAGGTCTTTTTGATAGTAGCGCTTTATTGAAGATAATTTTGATATTTTCATGGCCAATTATTTCATCAAACTTTTTTTGATTGAGAAAAGATTTATTCCATACCGAACTGAAAATTTGCTTTAGAATTGTCACAGCTTTGTTACCACTCCTATTATCCTTTCACCAAAGCAAGTGTAAAGCCAACTGTCATTGAAGCAATCAATGGTATTCCTAAAGATGAAATATCTTCACTTTGAGTTATCTTATCAAATGAGGAGGACAAAGTAGTAAGAATAAATGTCGACGAACCTTCAAGCCTTTCTTGGTTTACTGAAATTATTTCCTGCTGTTGTAGAAATATCAATAAACCAACTATTCCACCCGCAACAAATAGTAATATTTTGAGTAACTTCTTTACGAAATATCCAAGCAGTATACCAATAAGAAATCCGCCGCCGACAGATGTTGCAATTTGAATTAGAGTTTCAATAATCATTATGTTAATCCTCATTCCTTTGACAAGGGATATCCATCACATATCATATGGATATCGCCATATTAAAGTATATCTTTTGGATATCTATAAGATGTGGAAATTAGATTAAAGCTTCGTAAAATTGGGAACAGCCATTTGATTACTATCCCCTCGCAGGTCATAAACGACCTAAAACTAAAGGCTGGGGATGATATGTTACTGGACATTAAAGATTCAAAAATATTAATTAGAAAGGAGTAAGTATGAGTATACTAGACCTGGACCATAATTCTCTGGCCCCCAATAAAGTAAAATCTCCTTTCTGTTCTTAATTATAAATATCAAATCTTTTTTTTCAATTTCTTCTTTAAACTTTGACAATGTTCTGTTCACAGATTTACAGATTCTGCAATCAACGGTCTGGAGTGTCTATTTGATTAATTTAATAATTGATACTTTTCCTGATTTAGACTATAAATTGACTTTCCTTGTCTATCGATTTCCCAATTGACTATCATTAGCTCAGAAAGTCTACCCATTGTTGCAATCCTTTCTACAGTAAAGGTTTTCCTGTTTTCTTCTTTGAACAAGCTATCTATTTGAGATGAAGTCAACGTTTCTATCTTAAGCCATTCAATTATTTTCTTTACAATTTTATTCTCCAGTCTGAACCTCTTATAGATATTGTAAAAAATGAATCTAACTTCTTTGTCGGAAAAAGCCGATTCAAAAGAGTCCTTATCTAGGATCGGATTTTCTAATAAAGCAAATTCTTTACCCAATTGAGTTAGTGAGACGTAGGTATTTTCATCTGTATATCGAATTCCAATTAATCCCAAGTCAAAACAAGCACCAGTAAATATCCTTTCTTTAGGCACATACTTTCCTACTATTTGATCCATGAATCTCGTTCTGCCTCTAATTAGTTTATCATCCTTCTTTTTTCTTGCCGTACCCCGTAAACTAATAAGTTCCATACTTGAAGCTGGAAGACCAGTTGACAATTTCTTATTCCTTGGCATTTTTGCTCTAATTTCAATATTTTTCAACCTCGTAGCAACTTCCTGAGCAAATTCAAATGCCTGAACTTGGAGATCGCCCAAATCTATCCAGTTGTTTCGTTGTGTTACCATTATCGTCGCCAGTTGATAGATTACAACCTTTATGGGAAAAAATCTATTATAAAAATACCAAATTAAATCTGAAGGTTTTGGTTCGATTTGTGTTGATTCCATTTGCATACCCTTCAACCCTGCACGCCAGTCTGCTCTTAGAGGATTGACCGATCTAACGGTCGTAGTTTCAGCTGTTTTGGAGGGCTTCAACGGGATTGAAGGACTTATCTCTGAAGATAATAGACCTGAGTTAGTATCTAATTTGGCCGTCGAAGAAATCTCTTCCTCTAATTGATTAAAAATTGCAACACTCAAAAATTGATGAATGTCAGTATATGAGCCTCGAACAATTAGCTCTTCAATTTTTTTTACTATCGAAGCATCCAATTCAACTTTGATAAGCATCATTATACTAAACGGAAGCCTATTATATTAATATAAAGGAGCTTTAACATTATTTAAGGCTGCAACATCTACTATAATTAATGAAGATGGACATTATAGTAGTATAAAGATACATTTTTATACAGCTGGAAACAATTACGATTAATGCCAAAAAACGAAACTATTCGGGACAAGGCCAAATGGAGGATTTTCTGACTTGCCGCACTTTTACTTTGATATTGAAACAACTGGTTTAGATCCCAATGTGGACAAAATTATCAGCATACAATTTCAGAGGATATTACTTCATAACGGAAAGCCTGAAGAACCGTTAACTATTCTAACCTCGTGGGATGAGGGGAGCAGCGAATTCAAAATATTGAATCAAATTGTTCCTCTCATTACATCAACAAATCCATGGAGATTCGTACCCGTTGGAAACAATCTGAATTTCGAATTCAAATTTCTACTTTCAAAAATTGCCAGCTACTTCGATTTCAATATAGATCCACTTTTTTTCCACTCCAGACCTTACATTGATCTAAAACATGTAATGATTTTATTAAACCGTGGAAGATTCAAGGGCTATAACCTATTTTTAAAAAAAATTGAAACAGGAGTAAAGATTCCGACCTGGTATAAGAATAAGGAATATTTGAAAATTATGAAATACATAGAAATGGAAGCCGAAGCTTTTACAGATTTCTATTCAAACATTAGCATGCTCATATTCAATAACGAATTAAGGCAATTTATGCTCAACAGGGAGGTGCAAAATAGTAATGCCATCTAATATCATTCCAATTAATTTTCTGATGCAAAATAAAAAGAGGGGAATTTTGGGAGAAAAAATTGCAAAGGAAGATTACGAGAAAAATGGCTATGGTGTTATTCCAACTAGAGTTGGCTCTGATTTTATTGCATTTAAGAAAATCGGTACGAATCTATATCAGGAGTATGTAGAAGTCAAAACAGGGAGAGCTAAACAATCTGAAAGTCAAAGAAAGAAAATGAGAATAATAAAACGCATGGGGATTAACTATACCATTTATCGGATCACAGAAAAGTTCCTTGCAAACTATTCAAATAGTCTTGAGGAGAATCGATCGATAGAATTTCGCAAAAAGGAAAAACTTTATCCTAGAGCTGGAGATCCATAGAGAGATGGCAGAAATTGAGCTAATACCACATGATTTTGGTAGCGGGTCCGGAATAATCACCGAAGTTGGAAAATATGCCTACAAAAAGCCGATGGATATATATCGAGAAGTAGTTGCTAATGCACTAGATCAATACAATCCTTCAGAAAAAGATAAGATAGTAGAAATAAAGCTAAATGTAGCTCCAGATAAAGACATAGAAATTATAGATCATGCTACCGGAATACAGGATTATAATGACTTCATAAAGGCTGGCAGTGACGAGGGTAAAAAAATAGGAGAAAGAGTCTCTTCGTACACAAGAATAAATCCTGACATTGTGGGACAAAAACATATTGGTAAAATCAGTTTTCTTTTTGCCTCTGAAAAAGAGATAGTTGAGTTTCATAGTAACAATGGAGAGGTAGGAATGATCTTAGTTATGAGAAAGGCTGGATTTGAACCACCCATTCATAAGGATAGTACAAAAATCCTGCCTCATAAAGGCATGAAAGTCGTCATAAAGAATGCACGAAAAGAAGTATTAAACGAAAAGACCATCAGAGACTATCTTGCAAAAGTCTTTGCAATTAGAATTGCAAGAGGTGCACGAATTTTGGTGAACAATCTACAAGTGTACAAACCAATTGACTTTGATTGTTCCCATGAGACAGAGCTATTTAGGTTAGATATCGTAGATAATCAAGGCAATCCGATAATTGTAAGAGGACAGCTTAACCAAACAGCCAAACCTAAATCAAATAATATTGACATATATGTAAAGCATGTGTTTGTCGAATCAGAAAACTTTGAATATCAAGTACAAGGCTGGATAAATGTTGACCATTTTGAGCTAGAAATCGGAAGAAATCGAGTATATGAAGATTATCGGATATACCCGGAATTTAAGAAGAAATTTTTTGAATATTTGGATTCCAATTTCGACAAAACAACTAAACCAGTTGAAAAGGAAATAAAAGGAATAAAACAACTCGAGGAAATGGCTGTCAATTTGATTAGGCATTTTTGCGAGCTTAATCCAGATATGGTTCAACCCTTGATATCTGGTTCTAAAGCTAATCAGGGAATATCGGGCAAAGTACTGACTGGCAAGAATGCCGCCCTTCAGGATGAGTGGAATAAAATAAAAGGATTAATAGATCTTAACGGTCGAACAAAGGCCCTACCAATACAAAATAAGAAAAGAGAACATGATGGACACACTTCTGATAAAAAGGAAGTTACCGTCCAACAGGATATCGGAAATAGAGATTTCCTGGTCAAATCATCCAATAAGACAGGTAACGACAATATCGTCATAAATCTGAAATTCATAAAAGTAGCAACAAACCAGGATGATCCTGTCATTTATTTTGAGCCTCCAAACAGAATAGTCATAAATACTGCAAGGCCTTCTGCAGAGATAATTCTAACTGGAAATCCAAAAGACCCAACTAGAAAAGCTATAATTTTACCCTTGTTAACGATGGCGATTGTTGATATGTTTCCGTCTACGTCGCAACTAACATATCAGGATTGGAAGAAATGCTATGGACAATTGCTAGATAAAGGATGGATCTCATGTTAACAAACCTTGACTCTTCTGGAGTTTCAACACCCATCGGGAGTATAACTTGCATCAAATGCCATAAAGAAGCAGTAACGGAAAAAAAAATTGAAAGATTACCCGATGGTGGAACCCTTATCAAAGCTATTCATGCAGATGGGAAACAATGTTCATGGGCGGAATATGACACTATAGAAGATGTAATGGAAAACAGAAAAAAAGAAAAAAATCCTAGAATAATAGTTTGCCCTGCTTGTTCAAAGAGAGGAAGAATAAATCATTATTATAAAGATGATAAGAAAAAAGAAAATGTTTCATACCTAGTTGTGCATGAACCAATTGGAGGCGAATGGGGAAGAAAAAGTAAAGTGAAGAGAGTTAGAAGATGTTACATTAATGACCCTATCCAACGAGATGTTATCCTCAAGAAACTTGGGCGATACATATCAAGGACTGCTTAGTATTAATCAGGCCTTTCGGTATTAAATAAACAGCACTTTAATTTGATAAACAAACGATTGCTCTTCAATGTCACAATTCTCTGGCTTCAATGAAAGTAAAGTCTCCCTTTTCTTCTTCATTGTAAATATCAAATCCTTGTTTCTCAATCTCTTCTTTGAGTTTTGCCAGTCTCCCTTTCATAGATTTAGTGGTTTCAGCAATTAGCAAATATCCATTAGTAGCTAAACATCTTTTTGCCTCCTTTATGTAATCCGCCCAATTCATTCCCATTAATGACAAAGAAAATACTGCAATATCAATTGCTTCATCTGGTAAAGGAACTGATTTAATATCGCATGCAGTAACATTATCGTTTATTGCAATGTGGTCAAAGCTGTAGACCCTCTTTTCCCCAAATTTCTCTAATACTTTTGCTTCACCGCACCCAAAGTCCCCTATTAAGAGGCGAGGCGACAACTGTGTTATTCTTTTTATAATCTCATCAAATGGAATTATATTCCACCTGCTGCGAGCTTCTCTATATTGTCTATGATATTCATCCCACTCATTAGGGTCTTTTAGTATCCTACTATGAGTAGTTTCAGACTTTTCATTATTGATTTTGTTATTTAATCTGGTAAAGTCTCCGTACTTTATTACTCGCTTCTTTATTTCTACGGGAGTTAATTCGACATTAAGGTCTCTTCTTACAACAGTAGATATTTCCCCACGTTCAAGTCTCTCTAACCATTTTACCGCTTCCATTGCTGCTTGTTGGGGAGTAACAAGGTTTTTTTCTGGTAATCTGCCATCTACTGCACAGTCAGCTAATGTACGCTTGAACTGAATTCGTTTCCACTTTAGCTCATCATACTGGTAACCCCCAATACTGGCCTTTACTAGGTAAACGTGAACTACGTCTCTAATCTGTCCCTTCCTTACCAATCTACCTATAAGCTGTTGATACTGTGCATTAGTCCAGGGCAATGTGTTGATAATGAGCCTGTTACAAATATGTTGCAATCCATCAACACCTACAGAAAGAGGTCTCGACGCAATGAGAACTTGTACTTTTTTATTAAGGAATCTGGCCAGTCCTGAACGGTCAAATCCAGTATAAAGAGCATAAGAATATCCAGCATTGTCAACAGCATTAGACAAATTTTTGATAATGTCTTCTACATATTCCGTGTAGACGATAGTTTGACCATCGATTAATTTGATTATCTCGGGAATCCGTGCATCCGTCAAGAACTTTTCGATAGCCAATGGATTCCTCTTAAGGTGTTTGATAGATATTTCAGCAGGTTTTCTTGCTGTTACATCAATAGAATGAGTATCTATATCTACAGAGTATTTAGGCAACTCTCTCGTAGAAATTGTGGACAATTTTTCATAAAGTGTTACTGCATTTGGAATGGTATGACTAACAGAAACGTCATCATAGATTTTACCCGATATGAGTTCAAGCAGGGACCTTCCCTCTCTCAAGTTATTTACGACTGGAGTAGCAGACAGCCCTAGAACCTTTACTTCAGGATTATTTTTGCGAATCGCAGTCATCAAACCATCTAAATTCTTACGTCTTTGACTAATCTCCTCCTCATTTCTTATCTTTGTGAAATGTACTTCGTCCAAAACTACAAAGTCAACCCTCTGTTTTGCAAGGTTTAGAATAAGGTTTGGAGAATCCACTTGACTGAATTTGTCATAGTTTAATACAGCGTATTGATATTCTTTTTCGGAACGCTGAAGATTAAACGCATCTTTTCCAGTAATTACTCTACTGTATGTGAACGTATCTATGATATTTCTTTTCCACTGTTCTACGACATCGTTCGGGCAAACGATAATTGTTACTTTACTATCAATTATTCTACTTGCAAGAATAGCAGATAATGTTTTGCCTGCACCCGTTCCTGAAAAATTGCCAAAGTACGGAAGGTTACTTATTTTATAAGCAACATATCGCTGCATTAACGTCGGAGAATAAGGGAATGAATAGCCCGCTGGTATCTTCAAATTCAAGCTTCCTTCATAATCAGACAGAAAGGTTTCTACTACAGTATCATGATATTTGTTTCCATTTTTCCCAGATAGTTTCACGTTTGTAACAGATTCATTTTCATTTTTGAAGGCGCATTTCCATAATTCATCCACAGAATAGTCTAGATAAAATTGCATAGCTTCCTCATCAACATTGAAAGATTCAAGTATATTCGTATGCTCTAGTATTTGTTCTACTGATTCAATTTGGTTATAATCAAGCGGGTCATTTTCATCGAGAAGGCTGGATATATCAGACGCTGAAGCTATTTCAATTTCTTGCAGATCAGTAGTAGCGGCAGAAGTTTTTGTAACATTCGAAAGGTCAGGCGGAGTTTCAGAGGCTGAATTGGCATATGCTTCGATTATCTTTTTTCCTTGTTCAGTGCTCGCTGCTTCAATCAGATTTTTGAAAAATTTCGAATGGCGATTATCTAAATTAAGAAGTCCTTTACGAAGTAACAAAGAGTAAAGAACAGCTTCATCCCATTGATAAATTATTTTACTGTCAATCAAATCGCGCAATAATCCCTTTATTCTTATTGTCGTCCAAGTTCCTTCGAATCCTATCCAGTCCGCATACCCTTTCCATTCTTTTTCATATACTTTATCTGGATTAGAGGGTATATCATCAGGCCTCTTGCCCGTTCTACAATAATCGTTCCATGCGTCTCTATTTGGTAGGCCCAATGAATGAACGAATTCCTTCGCAATAGAATATGGTCTGTAAACTCTGTTCTTTACGTATCCTGTACCAAGCCAGTCACCCCAACCTTTCCAATAGTTACTGTAAGGTCTTGCTGGATGCGCAGGAATATTTTTGGGCTTATTTCCCGATTTACAATAGCGTACCCATTCTTTACTACTTCCTAACTTTAGCGAACGAGCAAATTCTCTTGCTTGTTCAAATGGAAGGTGTTTTCTATCATGGGTAGATATGGCCTCTGTACCAAGCCAATCCCCAAATCCTTTCCATTCCTTTCGGTAACACATTGCAGGGGTCGATGGAATATCATCAGGCTTTTTGCCAGACTTACTATATCGCTGCCAAGCTGCTTGGTCTTTCAAAGCAAGACTTCGAACAAATTTTCTAGCTTCCTCAAAAGTTCGATACTCTCTCTTTTGTGTAGCGACAAAGTTGGTACCAAGCCAATCTCCAAATCCTTTCCATTCGGTCCTATAAGTTCTATAAGCTTTTTGGGGGATATCCTGTGGTTTTTTGCCAGACTTACAATATTCTTCCCAGTCATGTTGACTATTTAACTTAAGTTTCCGTACAAATGCACGTGCCTCATGAAATGTGCGGTATTTTACATTCTGTGTCGCAATCTTTCCCGTACCAAGCCAATCTCCAAATCCTTTCCAATCTTCGTTGTAAACATCATTCGCTGCCATGGGTATATTTTGCGGCTTCTTTCCCGATTTACAAAAGGCTGACCATTCCACGCTATTTTTTAGACCAAGTTTCCGTACAAAATTACGCGCCTCCTCAAACGGCAGATAAGTCCTATTTTGAAGGGATATATATCCAGTCCCAAGCCAATCGCTCCAATCTTTCCATTCTTTCCTATATACATAGTGTACATTGGATGGTATGTTTTCAGGTTTATCTCCTGATTTACAATATTCATACCATTCTTTCTGTTTTTCTAGTCCGAGTTTATGGACAAATTCTCTCGCTTCAGCAAATGGAAGGAATTTCAAACATTAAATGCTATTATGGAGGTACAAAATATGCTTTTAAACGACTACAGACAGACACCCTACTCAAAGAGTATGGTAGGAAACCTATGTATGTGGTCAGAAGAATTTTTACTTAAAATACATCATTGTGAATTCGAATGAAACTAAAACCGGATGCTAATATTCTTACCGAATTAAGAAAAATAGGTGAAGACGTTGCAACGTCTTACATAGGAGCGTTCACTGTACTTGACAAAAAAAATAATAAAGAACGAATTGTGCAATCTGCTCACTCCATTAGGGAAACGCTCAATCTTATTGCAAGAAGAACGCAAATTATGGACGAAGTGAATGATGAGGATGAAGTCAGCAAAACAAAATTAAAGACAAAATTAATCATGAAATTTGACCCTCAAGGGGCATTGCCCACGGCATTTCAAGATTCATATGTAAATTTAGTTCAGCAACATAAATGGTTTACAAATGTTAGCCATCATGGCCTTCGTCCCAATTTGTCAGAGTACACCGTCAAAATAAATCAGCTCGAAGCCTCGCTAAAGAACATTCTGAGGCCATATTTTCAAAGTCTGGATGCGATAGATTTGTTCCTAAAAAAAGATTCTTTGTCAATAGAAGATATAATGAAACTAAAAAGACTAATCACAAATTATGCTTCATTAAGATATTTTTTTGACTATGCTAAAGAAAAATGGTTTGATATATTAAGAGAAAATCAGATTTTTGCAGTACCCTCCAGTCTAATAAGAGAGGGAAAAAATGTAAGATTCGTCAAATGGCCTGCTTCTGATTATTTGTTACGCGTGGCCAAAGAAAAACCACAAGAGGTATGCGACACCTTAATTATGAGTAAAATTCCAAATGACCCCTCAGAAAGGAACATGCTTGTAATTGAAGATTTCATAGACATAGCCCTTATTATGCCAACTGAGTATGCTTGCAGACTTGTCAAACATTTTTTGAGAGAGGATTGGCTGCATTCTCCGTACTTTTACCCTTCCTTTCAAGATAAATCTTTAGAACTTGCCATGAAGTTATTAGAAGAAAATCGCTATGAAGGAAAACAAATTATAGACATGTTTTTGTCGACCAAAAGTATTAAAAGAAAATACACGAATGATCAAAGGTTTGTCATATTTAATGACATTGAAGATTTCAAATCTAATCCATTCAGGAACCTTGATAGTAATTTATTAAACAAAATTACGGAAGAGTTCTTACCAATATTATTTGAAAAATTTCCAAACTCAACTTTTGAATTATTATTGAAAACCCTTTGTGATATTTTAGTTACTTACAAGTGGATTGATAAAAATTTCTATTTGAATCGAAAGGGAATTTACAGTCTTTTTGTCAGTGGCTATATGAATATTCCATCTACTTCTTGGATGAGGTCAATAGAAGAAGCAATGGGCAACCGAGAACATCTCGATCCTAGGGCAAGAATCGCAGTTGAAATAGCAAGAGGATTATTGGAGTTTGAGAACAATCCTATTAAGTTAAAACAGTGTGTGAATATTTTTGCCAAATACCACTTTCCAGTAATAAATCGACTAGAATTATGGACTTATTCACGTTTTCCAACAATTTTTAAAAAGAAAATAGATAGCTCTATAATAAAATACTTTGACAATTATGAATTGTATCATGAACACTACGATTTAATAAAATATTGCTTTTCGTCACGGAGACAAAGTGTAAAGAGCAACTATTTAAAGAAATTAAAGGCAGTTGAAAATCAAAAAATTAGGGAATACAAGAAGCTCGGTTACTCACAAGAAGATATCGATAAAGATTTTAGGGGTTGGAAATTGCGGTGCTATGAACCCATTGAAAAGTACTTACCAAAAAAAGAAAGAGAATGGTTTAGAGACCAAATTCAATCGGGCTACAGGGTGCCTTTTCCAGGTTTCCTGTATGAAATTAAGGTTACTAGAAATTATCAACACGGTATAGATATTGGATTATCATTAACTATGAGTCCCCAGCAAATAGTAGATATGATTTATCAGTACATTCATAGCGATAAATACGGAGGCTACGACGAGATAACCGCATCCAGGTTTAAAGAAGCAATTAAAAATAAACCATACGCGTTTTCATTACTGTCTAGAGAAATAAGAGAATTGAATTTAGAATATTGTTACCAATACATTTCAGCGCTCGATGAAGCAGTTTACTCCAAAAAACACATATCATGGAATAACATATTAAGCTTGTGTTCACATCTATTAAAACACGGTACACCCTTTTACAAGTATTCACCCCGCGTAGGGAACGCAATTGCATCACTGATAATAAATGGCCTAGCATCGGACAAACCTATTCCCTTCAAAAATAGAAGAAAAATTTGGACTATCATTAAACTGATGGTAAATATTTCACTAAAAGAGGATGAATTATCTTTTTTAGAAAACGACAAAGAAATAAGGCAAGAATATTCATATTTAGTCTCCAATTCAAATGTAGGGTCAGCCGTTGAATTACTATTGAAATATATTATTTGGTGCTATGATAATTTGAATAAAAAATCAGTTCTTATTGAGGAAGGAAGAAAACTTTTAGACGAAGTTGTTAGAACAGCAAAAAATCTAGGAACATTAGGGCCGATATGTTTTTACTTAAACACCTTAATTATCATTGATAAGAATTGGACAAGACAAAACTTAGATAAGATACTTATTCCTAAAAGTGATAACAAAGTTTTATACTACGCATTATGGGAATGCTATTTTGTAATGAATCGTTGTGTGCCAGATGTGTTTGATTTTTTGTTCCCTTGGCTCGAGAAACGCGTAGAAGACCTAAAAAACGACCCTAAATCTGTCCGCAAATCGTTGGCTACAAGAAATCTTATTGTCTATATCACCCAAGCTTATCTATTTGAGTTTAAAAAGAGTGAATTATTGCTGAATGTTTTTCTAAGCTCGGCTCCTAGAGACTTGAAGTCACTTTTTATTTCTGAAATAGGAGTCGTTCTGCAAAGACGGAAGGAGGGTCTAAGATACAATTTCAAAATTCAGAAAATACAGCAAATTTGGGAGAGGAGTGAGTTGCAAGATTATCCAGAACTAATGAATTGGTTTGTAAATAGTCCTTTTAATAAACGGGTATCACTTCTATTACTGAGAAAATTTTTAGAAAAAAACCAAAATAATTTTGAAGTATTCCAATCGGATATGCTTTTGTTTGATTCCGTAGTAAGAGAACTGAAGAATTATGTCAATGAGTCAACAGTACCTGCCTTAAAGTGTATAGGAGTTCTGTCCAAAATAGCTAACAAAAAAGGACTCTTGGTCAACATAAAAGATATTGTATTTGAAGCGATTAATATAGTCCTAAAAGTAGACTCGAAAGCAAGAATTGAAATAGATGAAATCAGGGATTTTTACGGCCGATGTGGATTTACTGAATTTCGGACTTGAGTCTGTTGATATTATTTAATATCCAACTACTAGCATGGCGAAGCTATAAGGGCAACCTTCTCCTTCTTATCCAAGAATCCTACTTTAGCACCGATATCGTCACGCATCCCTTCCGGCCGGAACCGACAAGATTATTTCATGTTCGATTGATATTGTTATAAGAGATAGTATGAAATAGTATGAATTACCAATTGTTCCTCTGCCAAAGAATTCTATGTTCTAACAGATCGTTAACTAGTTACGAAATGAACCCTCTTAACACATGGGACCAAGCAGATATGAATCCGCAACTAATTCCCTTATGGTAAGAAGAAGGCGGCTGACAATGGCTTGACCAATTCCTGCTGTTCCACCAGTAACTAGAGCGCGTTTTCCATCAAACTCGTTTTCGATAAATGGAAATGTGGCTGCCATTAGATCTATCTGAGCCCCTTTGTTAGCCTATAAGTTTTAATTCAGTTCTAGCAATTTGATAAGTACCA
>Ga0075421_100003841_pt1 | contig 18056 bp, 18 predicted proteins | sample SoiMetdeltSBSDD5_FD_75292 | JGI IMG/M metagenome (GOLD analysis project Ga0075421, IMG submission 75292) | Bulk soil microbial communities from a Populus tree surrounding site in Tennessee, USA - Soil MetaG P. deltoides SBSDD5 | ecosystem: Environmental > Terrestrial > Soil > Tree plantation...
GAACACTCGTCGAGGCCACCTTCACTCGCCGCCCGCCCGACCGCTCCGCCGCTCCGTCCTGAGCGACGCGGCAGCACGAAGCGGATGCGCCGTCACCGCGACGACCCCGCAGCCGCGAGAACGGTGCAGGTGCGAGGCGCCGACGAAGTGCCGGCCGCGGTGCGAGGCGCCGACGAAGTGCCGGCCGAGGCGTAGGCCGCCTACGCCGCAGGCCGGCGCGAGGAGACAACGAAGCAGATGCGCCGTTATCGCGGCTGCGGGTTGGCGTTGGCCCAGACGATGATGACGAGGACGCCATCCGCATGACGCGGGCCGCCGATCACGGCCGGATTGCCGCGCGCGGCCCGGATCTCCGTCGTCACCTCGGTGACGTTGCCGCGCAGCAGCCGCACGCGCATGCGCACGGTATCGCCGCTCACGCTCTCCGGCGTCACTTCGAGCGTCCGGTCGCCGGGCACCGCCCACCGCTCCTGCGAGCCGATGGGGACCTCGGAGCGATAGCGCTCGAGCGACGTGAACTGCTGGTAGCCGGTGAGCTGCCGCAGCCGCGGCAAGAACTTCTGCAGCCGGTCGTCGGGGGTCGTGTCCGGGGTGAGCTTCAGCGACGCCGAGGCCGGTGGCTTGTCCGTGGCCAGCAGGACCCGCGCGCCGAAGCGGACCACCTGTTGCGCGTGCAGCAGCGCCGGCGCGATGGCCACGAGGATGGCGAGCACCAGCACGAGCAGCGGCCCCAGCACCGAGCGCAGGCGGCGGCGTGCGTTGTGGAGGCGGGACATGACCGTGCCCATCGGGATCTCTAGCACGTCAGCGATCTCCTTGTAGGACAGTCCCTCGATGTCGCTCAGCATGATGATGTCCCGATGCTGCCCGGACAGCGTGGATAGCGCCTGCATGATGCGCTCGCGGTCCTGCGACGATACGGCCGCCTCGTCGGGCGCCTGGTCGCCCGCGGGCTTGTCGACCATGACCCGATCCCAGTCTTCCTCGGGCACGCGCTCGGTGCCGAAGGCGCGGCCGCGGGCGGCACGGGCGCGCGCCCGGTCCGAGGCGACATTCATCACGATCCGGAACAGCCAGGTGTAGAACGCCGACTGGCCGCGGAAGGCGGGTAGCGCCTGGTACGCCCGTATGAAGGCCTCCTGCGCGACGTCCCATGCTTCCTCCCGATCCCGGAGCACGTTGTAGGCGAGCCGCCACACGCGCTGTCGGTACTTCTCCACCAATGGCTCGAAGGCCGCGATGTCACCCTTGCGGCATCGCTCGACGAGCGCAGCATCGTCCTCGGCGTTCACCGGACTAGCCTAAACCCGGCCTCGGAGGTTAGACGCCACACGGGCCGGACTTATTTGGCGGCGCGGCGTTCCCGGAGACCGAGGAGCGCGTCCAGGCCGAGCAGGTAGCTCTGAGGGCCGAAGCCGGAGATCTGGCCGCGGGCGGCGGCGGCGATGACGGAATGGCGGCGAAACTCCTCGCGCGCGTGGACGTTCGAGAGGTGGACCTCGACCACGGGCAGATCGATGCCCGCCACCGCGTCGCGCAGGGCGATGGAGTAATGCGTGAAGGCGCCGGGGTTGAAGACGATGCCGAAGAAGCCTTCCTTGTGGGCGCCCTGCAGCCAGTCGATCAGCCGCCCCTCGTGATTCGACTGGCGACTCTCCACCTTGACGCCGAGCTTGCGGCCGTGCTCCCGGATCAGCTCGTCCACTTTCGCCAGGGTCACGCGCCCGTAGACGCTCGGCTCGCGCGTGCCGAGCAGGTTCAGGTTGGGGCCGTGCAGCACGAGGGCGGCACTCCCGGGCATGGACCTCAATGCTTCAGGTATTCGGCGAAGATCCAGTCGACGGCGATGAAGAAGATCAGGCCGCCGAAGACCGTGTAGGCGAGGCTGGGCTTGTCGTCCTCGCGGTTCACCTCGGGAATGAGATCGGACGCGGCGACGTAGATGGTCACGCCGGCGGAGAGGGCCAGGGCATACGCGACGTGCGCCGCCGCGAAGAGGCCCGTGAGAAGCGCGCCGGTCACGGTCAGGACGCCGAGCAGGGCTCCGGCGCCGAGCGCCGCCCGTCGGGAGTGGCCGCCGGCGAGCATGATCGAGGCGATGGTGAATCCCTCGGGCAGCTTGTGCAGGAGCACGGCGATGAAGATGACCGCGCCGAGGGCCGAGCTCACCATGAAGCCGGCCGCGATGGCCACCCCGTCGAACAGCGTGTGGACGCCCAGCCCGACGAGGGCCAGCCAGCCGGCCGACGGCCGGAGCAGCGCCTCGTGGTGGATCTCCTCACCGAAGTGAAAATGCGGCGCCACCGTGTGCTCGAAGAGGTGGATGCCGAAGTAGCCGAGCACCACGAAGACGAAGGCATGGGGGACGTGCACGCTCTCGGGAAGCATCCTGACGAAGGCCGCCGCCAGCATGAAGCCGGCTCCGGCCGCCACGAAGTACCGGAGGCGGGCGTGACTGGGCTTCTGGGAGGTGGTGACGATGGCAGCGCCGGCGACGTCCGCCGCAGCTGCGACGGCCGCGAACGCCAGGTATGCTAACATTGGCGCGAGCATAGCATGGCCAACGGAGCCCGTTCCCGTCTCCTTGGCGAGATCCTCGTCGCCGAAGGACTCACGAGCCCCGACGCCGTCGAGCGAGCGCTCGCCCGCCAGCGCACGACCGGCGAGCTCATCGGCCAGGCGCTCGTCGCTCTCGGCGTCGTCACCCAGGACGAGGTTCTGCGCGCCGTCGCCGCGCAACAAGACCTGCCCTACCTCCCGCGTGACGAGATGCCGTCGGCGCTGCCCGTGCTCAAGAACCTCTCGGCCAAGTACCTCCGCACCTACGCCGTCTGTCCCGTCAGCGTCGAGGGCGGGCAGATGACGGTGGCGACCTCGGACCCGCGCAATCCCGTCGTCGTGGACGATCTGCGGCAGACGACGGGTCTCAGCGTCAAGCTCGTCATCAGCTCACCGGAAGCGATCACGGAGGCCATCGATCGCACCTACGACGGCGCCAACGCCTCGGCTCTGCAGCGGATCGTCGAGGGCATGGACGAGGAGCGCAGCGGCGACGGCGACGAGGACGTCAGCCATCTGCGCGACATGGCATTCGAGGCGCCGGTGGTGCGGCTCGTGAACCTCCTGGTCGAGAACGCGATCACCGCCGAGGCATCCGACATCCACATCGAGCCGTTCGAGGACACGCTGCGTATCCGCTATCGCATCGACGGCATCCTGTACGACCAGGAGGCGCCGCCACGGCGGCTGCAGGCCGCCGTCACCTCGCGCATCAAGATCATGGCCGAGATGAACATCGCGGAGCGGCGACTGCCGCAGGACGGGCGCATCCGCGTCAATCTTCACGGCACGCGCGTGGACATTCGCGTATCGACCATGCCGACCGTCCACGGCGAATCGATCGTCATGCGCCTGCTGCAGCGCTCGAGCGTGTTCCTGCCGCTCGACAAGCTCGGATTCCCGGCCGACACGCTCAAGCGTTTCGAGTCGCTCATCAAGCGGCCGCACGGCATCATCCTGGTCACCGGGCCCACCGGCTCCGGCAAGACCACCACCCTCTACGGAGCGCTCGACAAGATCAACTCGCCCGACCGCAAGATCATCACCGTCGAGGATCCGGTCGAGTACCAGCTCAAAGGCGTGAACCAGATTCCCGTGAAGCCGAAGATCGGCCTCACCTTCGCCACCGGACTGCGCCACATCGTCCGCCAGGACCCCGACGTCATCCTCGTCGGTGAGATCCGTGACCTCGAAACAGCCGAGATCGCCATCCAGGCCTCCCTCACCGGCCACCTCGTGTTCTCGACGCTTCACACCAATGATGCGCCGGCCGCCATCACGCGGCTTCAGGACATGGGCGTGGAGCCCTACCTGGTCGCCTCCGTGCTGGAGGCGGTGCTGGCCCAGCGTCTCGTGCGGCGGATCTGCGGCTCCTGCCGCGTCCAGGACACGCCGAGCGCCGCCGACCTCGATGCGCTCGGGGTGACGGCGCCGCCGGGCACCCGCCTGTTCCGCGGCAAGGGATGCGAGGAGTGTCGGGGCACCGGCTATCGCGGCCGGATGGGCATCTACGAGCTGTTCCCCATCACCGAAGACGCCCGGAGCCTCATGCTGCGACGCGCGGCCTCGCGCGACATCCGCCAGTACGCGATCTCGGCGGGCATGGTCACGCTGCGCATGGACGGCTGGCGGCGCGCCTGCGAGGGTCTCACCACGGTCGAAGAGATTTTGCGCGTGACCCAGGAAGACGCCTGAGGCGATGCCCGTCTTCGTGTACAAGGCTGCGAACCGCCGCGGCCAGACCGTCGACGGAGTCATGGAAGCGCCGGACGCGCGCGCAGTCGTGGAGCGCCTCCACAAGGAGGCCTACTACCCGATCCGCGTGGCTCCACACGGCGAGCGCGCCGGCTTTCTCTCGCTCGGCACGGGGTCGCGCATCCGCCAGCGCGAGCTGCTCGCCCTCACCCAGCAGCTGGCGACGCTCTTCGAGGCGGGCCTGCCGCTCGACCGCGCGCTCTCGATCCTCCAGGAGCTCGCCGACGGCGCCCGGGTGAAGGCGATCGTCAGCGACCTGTTGCACAGCGTGCGTGGCGGCTCGTCCTTCAGCGAGGCGCTCGCCAAGCACCATCCCCGGCCGTTCTCCCGGCTCTACATCAACATGGTGCGGGCGGGCGAGAAGGGCGGCGTGCTCGAGGTCTCGCTCCGACGACTGGCGGAGTTCCTGGAAGCGCGGGCCGCCTTCAACGAGGCGGTGATGTCGGCGCTCGCCTATCCGCTCGTCATCACGACCGTCGGCGCCGGCGCCATCGTCTTCCTGATGACTTTCGTCATCCCGCGCTTCGCGACGATCTTCCAGGATCTGGGCCAGACCATCCCGCTCCCCACCCAGATCTTGCTCTCGATCAGCGGGGCCCTGCAGACGTACTGGTGGCTCGGCGCCCTCATCGCCCTGATCGGTGTCCTGGCCTGGCGCGTGTGGACGGCGAATCCCGAGGGACGGCGGGCCGCCGACAGGATGCTGCTCGGGCTGCCGCTCGTCGGTCCGCTGACAATGAAGGTCGAGACCGCACGTTTCGCCCGCACCCTCGGGACGATGCTGCGCTCCGGCGTGCCGGTGCTGGGGGCCATGGCGGTCGTGGGCGACATGATGTCCAACCAGGCAGTCGGGCTCGCCGTCGCGCGGCTGGCCGATGGCGTCAAGCGTGGCGGCACCATCGCCGCTGGCATGCAGCAGCACGGCGCCTTCCCCGCGCTCGCCGTGCACATGGTGCGCGTCGGCGAGGAGACGGGACGGCTCGAGGAGATGCTGCTGAAGGTCGCGGAGACGTTCGAGACGGACGTCCGCACCGATCTCAAGCGGGTCCTCGGCCTCCTCGAGCCCGCCATTATCCTGGCAATGGGGGTGCTCGTGGCGTTCATCGTGGTCGCGATGCTGCTGGCAATTTTCTCCATCAACGAGATGCCGCTGTGAGGAGCTTCCACGCCGCTCGCCCGCTCCAGCGGCGCCGCTCGCTCCGCCCGCTCCAAGAGCACGGCTTCACGCTGATCGAGCTGCTCGTCGTCATCATCGTGCTCGGCCTGCTGGTCGGCCTCGTTGGCCCGCGGCTCTTCCAGAACGTCGGCAAATCGAAGCAGGCGGCGGCCAAGGCCCAGATCGAGCTCTTCGGTGCCGCCCTCGATCAGTACCGGCTGGACGTGGGCGCCTATCCGAACGCCTCGCAGGGGCTGGAGGCGCTGCAGCGCAATCCGAACATTCCCAACTGGAACGGCCCGTATCTGAAGAAGTCGGTGCCGCGCGATCCGTGGGGCGAGGCGTACAAGTACCGGTGCTGCCCCGGCCAGCATGGTGATTACGACATCTGGTCGGAGGGCGCCGACAAGGCGCCGGGCGGCGAAGGAGAGAATGCGGACGTCGTCTCCTGGGATGTGGAGAGGCGCTAGCCGCGGCTTCACGCTCCTCGAGCTCATCGTCACGCTGTTCATCATCGTGCTGACGATCGGGCTCGCCGTGCCCCTCGTCGGCCGCACCTCCGGGGCGATCCGCGCGCGGGCCGATGTCGCCGGCTTCTCCGCCGTGCTTCGCCACGCGCGCGAGCGCGCCATCACCACCCGTCGCTCGCACGCCGTCGTCATCGACCCCGCCGCCCGGAAGATGACCGTGTTTGCCGGCGACGTCGACGGCGACGTCAAGCAGACGCGGACGCTGCCCGACCGGCTGACCGTCCAGGCGACGCCGCCGCCGGCGCTGACCGTGCGCTTCGAGCCTGAAGGGACGTCGTCGGGCGCCGACTATCGCATCACGGCGGGCGACGTCGTCTATCGCGTCACCGTCGATGCCATCACCGGGCGCGTCAAGAACACCCGACTATGACGCGCGAGTCAGCACGGGCAACGCAGGCTGCGCATCACTCCGAAAGGGCAGCCGGGTTCACGCTGCTCGAGGTGCTCGTGGCGCTGGCGGTGTTGAGCTTTGCGGTGGTGGTGTCGATCCAGGCGTTTGCGGGGGGACTGCGGCTCCTGAAGCTGTCGGGCGAGCATCAGGATGCGATGCTGGTCGCAGATCAAAAGGCGCGGGAGATCGTGGCGCCGACGTCGGGCGGCATCGAGAGCGGCACCGAGGGGCCGTACACGTGGGAGCGCGAGGTGAAGATCGTGGCCACGCCTGATCTCGACGTGGAAGGTCGGACGGTGAAATGGCGCATGTGGGAGGTGGACGTGCGGGTGCGCTGGGGCGACCGCCGGCAAGTCTCGGTGGCCACCCTCCGTACCGTCGCCGGCGACGGCGATCGCGCGAGGCAGCCGCAGCCGTGAGGCGCTCGCGCGGCTTCACCCTGCTCGAGGTCCTGATCGCAATCTCGATCGTTGGCGCCCTGCTCGTCATCGCCTTCAGCGGCATGCGCGTGGCCATCGCGGCGTGGCACCAAGGAGAGGCACGGGTCGAGGCGCACCAGCACGTGCGCGCGGTGGCCCACATCCTGACACGGGCCCTCGGCGCCGCCTATCCGTACCGCGCCACCAAGGGCACATCGCCGGAGGCGGTCGTCCTGTTCGATGCGACCGACAAGCGCCTGGAGTTCGTCACCCAGTCGCCGCCGCTGCCGCTGCAGGCGCCGATCGCCTTCACGGCGGTCGGCATCGCCCTCGAGGAGGGCGAAGCACCGGGGCTCGTCGTGCGCGAGCGGGCGCTGCCGAACCGGGACCCGTTCACCGAGGGCACGGTGGTGATGCGCGACCCGAGCGTGACGTCCCTCACCTTCAGCTTCCTCACCGAGGACGGCAACTGGGTCGACAGCTGGAATGGCCAGGATGCCAAGACCATCCCGCAGGCCGTCCAGCTCCGTCTGGCCGTCACCCTGAACGGTCGTACCCAGACCATGACCCCGATGACCGTCACCCTGCGGGCCGCTCCGCCGAGCCGATGACGACGCGCCGCCACCGACCGCGGCTCCTCGATCGCCGCGGCTTCGCCCTGATCGCGGTGTTGCTCGTCCTGGCCATGATGGGCGTGCTCGGCGCCGAGTTCGCCTACTCGATGCGGCTCGAGGCCACGTCCGTCCGCACGTTCAAGGAGACCCTCATCGCCGCCCATCTCGCGGAGGCCGCCATCGAGCAGGCGATCCGCGAGATCGCCGGCGACGTCGCCTTCGTCGCCACCGACGACGACGGCGCGCTGACGTTCTACACGCGGGATCGCCTGGCCCTGCCGCGGCTGCCCCGCACGAACGTGCCGCTGGGCGTCGGTCATTTCAGCTACCGCGTGACCGACGAGGAGTCGCGCCTGAATCTGAACGCGGCCACTCCCGACCGCGTGGAGCGTCTGCTGCAGGCGCTCGGCATCGACAAGATCGAGCGCGACAAGATCAACGACAGCCTGCAAGACTGGCGCGACGCGAACGAGGAGCACCGGCTCAACGGCGCCGAGAGCGACGACACGTACCTGCAGCTCACGCTGCCGTACCGGTCGAAGAACGCGGCCTTCGACTCGATCGGCGAGCTGCGCCAGGTCAAGGGTGTGACGTCGGCGATCTTCAACGGCGCCGACGGCAAGCCCGGTCTCGCCGCCTACGTCACGGTGAAGAGTCCTGGACAGGTCAACCTCAACACGGCCCCGTGCGTCGTGCTCAAGGCGCTTGGCTTCGGCGACGCCGAGTGCACCGCCATCGATCACGCCCGCCGCGACGGTCCGTACCTCACCGTCCCCGGCCAGTTCGGTGGCCGAGGTCTCGGCACCACCACGCGCACGTTCCGCATCGAGGCGGAAGGTCTCGTCGGCGGTGAGGTGCGGGCGCGGGTCACGGCCATCGTCCAGCGACGGGCGGATGCGGCGAACGATACCGTGGCCGTGCTCGAGTGGTCGGGTGTCAGATGAGCCACAGAGTTTTGCAGATCGCGGGGTTATCTCGTACCCTACACGCGTGAACTTTCGGCCGATCAGGATTTCGGTCGCGCTGCTCGGCGACCGACTCGCCGTTGCGGTCCTCAACGGCTCCCGCGTCCAAGCCTTCACGGTCGACGCGGAGAGTCCGGCCGTCGCGCTCCGCGCGGAGCTCGAAGCGCGCCGGCTGCCCGCCCGCTCGGCGGCGCTTGGCGTGGCGCGCAGCGCCGTGTCCGTGAAGCAGATCGAGCTGCCGGCGCTCGCCGGCGACACGCGCGAGATGGTCGGCTTCGAGCTCGAGCGCCATCTGCCGTTCCCCGCGGAGGATGCCACCTACGACTTCGTCTCGCTGCCGCCCGAGCCCGCCGGCGAGCACGCAGCATCCGCCGGCCAGCGCGTTCTGATCACCGCGGCCGACCGGCGTGTCGTCGACGCCGCCCTCCGCCTGGCCGAGGAAGCGCGCCTGCGGCCGGTGTCGCTGACCGTCGCCGTGCACAACCTCCCGACGCTCGCGCGCCTGCATCGCAACCGGCGCGTCGTCTGGATTCACCGCGCCGGCGAGGCCGTCGACCTCCTCCTGCTCCAGGGCGAGTCGCTCGTGCTCAGCCGCAGCCTGCCGTCGGGTGAGGAGGCGGCGATCGCAGAGGAGATCCAGCGTTCGATCCCCTCCGTTCGCTGGCGCGACTGCAACGCGATCTGGCTCTCGGGCGACGAGCCGCCCGGCGGCCTCGCCTCCGGCCCGCTGACGTCGCTCGGCGTGCCCGTTACCGAGCCGGCGTGGACGCCCGTCGCGCGACAGCGCCTGGCGGACCTGGCTCCCGAGCAGCGCGGCGCGCTGCAGCTCGCGGTGGCGCTCGTGTCCGCGCGCGGCGTGCGGCCGCTCGAGCTCCTGCCCGTCACGGTTCGTCCGCGACAACTGACCCGGCCGCAGCTGATCACGCTCGGCATGGCGGGCGCCACGGCGCTGCTCGCCGTCCTGGCCCTGCTCGCGCCGGGCTGGCGCGAGCAGCGTCATCTCAAGCGCGTCAACGCCGAGATCGCGCGCCTCGAGCCCACCGTGAAGGAGGCGGACCGCGTCGTCCGCGAGCTCGAGCGCAAGCGCAAGGTGATCGCCACCGTCGACACCATCGAATCGGCCGGGATCCGACCGCTGCCGGTCCTCCGTGACCTGACCGAGCTGCTGCCGAACGACGCGTGGCTCACGACGATCTCGCTCGACGCCAAGGGCGTGGAGCTGACGGGCGCGGCCGCCGCGGCCAGCACGCTCATTCCGCTGCTCGAGAACTCGCCGCGCCTCGAGCGCGTCGAATTCTCCTCGCCGGTCACGCGTGGCCGCGACAACAAGGAGCAGTTCCGCATCCGCGCGGCGTGGGAACCGGGCGGCGGCAGCGCGGCGCCGGCAGCGACGGCGGCCGCGGCGACACCGTCCGGCGCCGCCGTCGTGGCCCCGCCCGCGCCCGGCGCGCCCGCGGCGCCGCCGGGAGCGCAGCCGCGACGTCCGGTGCCCCCCGGAGCGCGACCGTGATCGGCAACCTCTCACCACGCGAGCGCACCATCGTGCTCGCCGGCGGCGGCGTGCTCCTCGTCGTCCTCGCCTGGCTGTTCGTGATCGCGCCGCTGCGCGACCGTAGTCGGGAGGCGGCCGACCTGGTGCCCGAGCGCGAGCGCGCGCTCACGCGGCGAATGGACCTGCTCGCGCGACGCAACCTCAACGCGACCGACCTCGACGCGGCCAACGCGCGCGTGGAACGGTTGTCGGCGCGGCTTCTCACCGCCGCCGCCCCGGCCGTGGCCGCGTCGGAGCTGCAGAAGCTGGTGAAGGACATGGCGGCGGAGGCGACCACCGAGATCCGCAGCGAGCGCATCCTTCCGCCCGAGGAGCGTGGCGAGCTGCTGGAGATCCCCGTTGAGATCGCCGTCTCTGGCGAGATCCGCCAGCTGGTCGACCTGCTGAACCGGGTCGAGGGTTCGCAAAAGCTCTTGACCGTCAAGGACTTGCGAGTCAGAGTAGTCAACGTCAGCCAGCCGCGGGAGCTGCTGGCGACGCTGACCGTCTCGGGCTTCATCCTGCCGAGCAAAGCAAAGGCGTGATGCCAAGGAAATTCGTCGCCCTGAACGTCGTGCTCGCCGCGCTGTCCGCGGTGTTGATCGCGTACATCGTGCAGCAGCTGGTGACGCCGACGCCGCTGCCCGTGGGCGGCCGCCGCGCGGCGGCGACCACCGTCGTACCCCCGGCCGTCGAGACGCCCCGGGCGCCCGCCGGCAGCTACACCGTGGTGGCCGCACGGAACCTGTTCAATCCTTCGCGGAGCGAATCCGCATTGGGAACCACGACGGTCACCGCCGCGCCGCTCGTGAGACCAAATCTCTTCGGCATCGTCGTCCGCGACGGGGGTTCCATCGCGTATCTCGAGGATCCGGTCACGAAGCGCGTCGTCGGCTATCGCGTAGGCGACAAGCTGATCGGCGGCACGGTGCAGACCATCAAGTCCGACAGCGTCGTGATCGAGCGTCCCGAGGGTCCGCTCGACGTCCGGCTTCGCGATCCGGGTAAGCCCCGCGCGACGTCCACGCCCGGCCCGACTGGCCTGCCGCAGCTCGGCATGCCGCCGGGCACGCCGCCGCAACCCGGGGCCGCATTGCCCGGTGTGATTCCGCCGGCCGCCTCGGCGCAGCCGTTGCCGCAGCCGATCGCGCCGCCGGTGTCGCAGCCGCAGTTCGGACAGCAACCGGGCATGATTGCTCCGGGGACACCGGGCCCCACCATCGTCCCGCCGGCGGGTCGCCGCCCCCTGCCGCCGAACCTGCTACGTCGTATGCCGCCGGGCACAGGCGATGCGCCACAGCAATAAGCTAAACGGCGTCATCGCGAGCGCCGTCCTTCTCACCGCCGCCGGCTGTGCGACCGCTCGGCCGGAGCAGACGGTCAGCCCGCCGCCGATTCCGGTGCCGGCGCCGACGGTCACCGTGCAGACCGAGCCGAGCGCGCCACCGATGCCGCCGGTATCCGTCGGTCCGCGGGCGCCGGAGCCGCCACCTCCGCAGCCGCCGGTCACGCCGCCATCGCCGGCGCCCCCCGCGCCGCCGGCGAAGCCACCCGTGACGCGCCCGTCCATCGCCCCACCGACGGCGCCTGGCGCGAGCGGACGGTTCATCGTGTTGAACTTCGACAACGCCGACATCGAGACGGTCATCCACGCCGCCAGCGAGATCGTCGGCTTCAACTACGTGCTGGCGCCCGACGTGCGCGGCAAGGTGACGGTGCAGACCTCCGGGCGCATCCCGCAGGACGATGTGTTCGGCGTGCTGCTCGGCATTCTGGAAGTCCACGGCTTCACCGCGGTGAAGGCCGGGAATCTCTACAAGATCGTGCGGCTCGAGGGCGCCCGCGAGCGCGCGGTGCCCACCATCGTCGGCGACGTGGCCGTCGACACCCGCAACGCCGACGAGATCATCACCCAGATCGTGCCGATCCGGTACGCATCGGTGAACGATCTCGGCGTCCTCCTGCGGCCGTTCGTCTCGTCGCGCGGAACGCTGGTGGCCAATCGCGAGACCAACGTGCTGGTCATCACCGACGCCGTGGCCAACATCCGTCGCGTGCTCGACATCGTGAAGCTCGTCGACGTTCAGGTATCGCTCGACGAGGTACAGATCATTCCCGTGTCGTTCGCGGACGCCACCGAGGTGGCGGCAATCCTGAACCAGCTGTTCTCGGGCGGACGCTTGCGCGCCGCCGCGGCCCCCGGGACGCCGGCGGCTCCGATGCCGCTTCCGGCAGGGGCCCCGCCGCTCGGGCCGGCGGGGGCGCCGGCGGCCACCGAGCGGCCTCCACTGGTGATCGCCGAGCGGCGGTCGAACTCGATCGTCGTGCACGGCCGGCGGTCGGAGACCGAGACGATCCGGCGCGTTCTCGCGCAGCTCGACATCAACGTGACGGGCGGCCGGCGCGTCTTCATCTACTTCGCCGAGAACGCCAAGGCCAAGGACCTCGCGGCGACCCTGAACGCGATCTACGGCGCGAAGGAGACCGTAGCCACGGCCGCGCCGACGCCGTCCACCACCGCGCGGACGCCGGGCCAGCCGCCGCCACCACCACCGCCGCCGCCCACCACCGGACCCGGCGGTCCCATCGGCGGCACAGGCCTCGCCGAAGTCGGCTTCGCCGAGGGCCAGTTCCGCTTCATCGCGGACGAGACGACGAACTCCATCATCGTGACGACCACGCCACGCCAGTGGACGGATATCGAGCCCACCGTCCGACAGCTCGACAAGATGCCGCGCCAGGTCCTGATCGAGGTGCTCGTCGCCGAGATCACTCTCCAGGACGACACCAAGCTCGGCATCGATTGGGCGCTGAAGACCGGCAGCTTTCGTCTCGTGAGCCAGTCCGTCACCACCTCCACCAGCGGCACGCCCGGCGTCACGGCGCCGACGGGGTTCGATGGCCTCGGCGCCGCGACGGCAATCGCGGGGTTGCCGGGAGCGGGACTCACCGCCTTTGCGTTCGCGACCGACAAGTTCTTCGCGATGCTGAACGCGCTGGCCAGCGAGAACCGGGTCAACGTCGTCTCGAACCCGCACGTCATGACGTCCGAGAACAAGAAAGCCATCGTCAACGTCTCGGCCTCGATCCCGATCGTCACCAGCCAGCAGACCGGCACGCTGACCTCGCCAGCGACCGCGGGCGGCACGACGAGCACGGTGGCAACCACGGGAAGCCTGAACCAGACCGTCGAGTACCGCGACGCCGGCGTCGTGCTCACGGTCACCCCGCGGATCGGTGAGCGCGGCACCGTGGCCCTGGACGTGAAGCAGGAGGTCAACGACGTTGGCGATCCCGAGCCGCCAACCGGCTCGCGCCGCATCAACAAGCGCGAGGCCGAGACGTCAGTGGTGCTGCTGAACAATCAGACGCTCGTGATGGCCGGTCTCATCCAGGATCGGCGCGGCGCCTCGAACCGCGGCGTTCCCATCCTCAGCCGGATCCCGTTCCTGGGCTTCCTGTTCGGATTCAAGGAGCGCACGGTCGAGAAGCGCGAGCTGATACTGCTGATCACACCGCGGGTCGTCGGCACGCCGCTGGACGCGCAGCGCATCACCGACGAGATACGTGGTACGACACCCGAGCTGGACCGGGCCGTCCGGCAGGCGCCGCGCCCGCCCACCCACGCCCCGATGTCGACACCGCCAGCGCCGCCCTCGCTCGCCCCGCCGGTGCCCGACCCTGCGCCGAGCGGTGTCCCGCCGATCCCGCCCGCACCCTCGCAGCCTCGCTAGACGCTTCTACGCTCCGGTAAATCTCGGCGGGCGTTTCTCGAAGAACGCCGCCAGCCCTTCCTGGTGGTCCTCGGACGCGATCGCGATCCCCTGCGAAAACGCCTCGAGATCGAGCGCCGAGGCGAGATCGGACGTGGCCGCACGATTGACCATGTGCTTGGCCATCTTCAGCACTGCCGGAGGACCGGCCGCGATCTTCGCCGCCAGCGCCTGCGTCGTGCGCTCGAGGTCCGCGAGCGGCACCACGCGGTTCACCAGGCCGATCCGCGCCGCCTCGGCGGCGTCGATGATGTCCGCGGTGAAGATCAGCTCCTTGGCCCGGGCCAGGCCGACCACCCGCGGCAGGAGCCAGGTGCCGCCGCCGTCGGGAACCAGGCCGATCTTCCAGAACAGCTCGCCGAACTTCGCCCGCTCGGAGGCCACGATGAGGTCGCAGCAGAGGGCGAGGTTCGACCCGGCGCCAACGGCATAGCCGTCGACCATGGCGATGGTCGGCTTCGGGAAGCTCACGAGGCGCTGCACCATCGCGTTGAGGAGCTCCACCCGCCCGCGCCCTTCGGCCGCCGTGTGTCGCTTCTCGCGCATCGTCTTCACATCGCCGCCGGAGCAGAAGTGTCCGCCGGCGCCGGTGAGAATCAGGACGCGCGCCTCCGCGTCCGCCTCGATCTCGTCGAGGACGGCCGTCAGCTCGCGCCGCATGACGAGGTCGAGCGCGTTGCGCGCCTCGGGTCGGTTGAGCGTGACGGTGGTGACGGCGCCGCTGCGACTCTGAAACAGCGTCTGGTAACCCACGGGTACTCCTTTCGGCGACGAGGGCGTCGATCAGGAACGAGGGGCGCTTGACGCGGATGATGCTACAATTTCGCTCGACTGTCATGCGCCTGATCGGCATGGTCCACCTCCCGCCGCTCCCCGGCAGCCCGCGCTGGGAGGGCTCCATGGAACGCACCATCGCCACCGCCCTCGCCGACGCGCAGACGCTCGTCGATGGCGGGATGGATGCGCTCATCGTCGAGAATTACGGTGACGCGCCGTTCACGCCCGGCCGCGTGCCGCCCTCGACGGTGGCGGCGATGGCCGTCATCGCCGCCGAGATCCGGCGCGCCCTCCCCGCCACACCCCTCGGCGTGAACGTGCTGAAGAACGACGCGCGCTCCGCCCTCGCCATCGCCCGCGCCGTCGGTGCGACGTTCGTGCGCGTCAACGTCCTCGCCGGCACCGTGGTGGCGGACCAGGGCCTGGTGCAGACGGAGGCCTTCGACCTGCTGCGCGACCGTCGCCTGCTCGGCGGCGAGATCGCGATCTTCGCCGACGTGCAGGGCAAGCACGCGGTGCCGCTGGTGCCGGTGGAGCTCGAGCAGCAGGCCCGCGATCTCACGCACCGCGCGCTGGCGGACGGGCTCGTCGTCTCCGGTCGCGCCACCGGCGAGGTGACACCGCTCGAGGACGTCAAGCGCGTGCGGAGTGCCGTCCCCGATGTGCCGATTCTCGTGGGCAGCGGCGTGACCCCGGAGACGGCCGCCGAGCTCCTCTCCGTGGCCGACGCGCTGATCGTCGGCACCGCGCTGAAGCAGGGCGGCGACGTCAGCCAGCCCGTGGATCCGGCGCGCGTGCGTCGACTCGTCGACGCCGTCGGTGGTCGCTAGCCTCCGGCGCGCCGCCCTCCTCGCCGTCCTTCTGCTCGTCGTCTCCGGCTGTCGCACCGGCGCGGACGCCGCGCGGAACGAGCGCGCGGCTCGCCTGGTACCCCGGCTCGGCGAGCTGCTGCTCGTGGGGTTTCACGGCACCACGCTCGACGACAACGCCGACCTCGAACGCCTCCTGTGCCAGGTGCGGGTGGGCGGCGTCATCCTCTTCGCCCGGAACATCGTCGATGCCGACCAGGTCGGCCGCCTGACGCGCGCCCTCAGCGACCGCGCCCGCGCGTGTACTGGACGCACGCTGCTGATCGCCGTCGACGCCGAGGGCGGGCGCGTGATGCGCCTCGGTCCGGGCGCCGGCTATACGGCGACGCTCTCGCATCAAGACCTCGGCGACGCCAACGATCTCGCGCAGACGGAGCTGGAGGCGCGGCGCATCGGCACCATGCTGCGCGAGGCCGGCATCAACTGGAATCTCGCGCCCGTGGTCGACGTCGGCTACAACCCGGCGAATCCCGTCATCGTCGGCGTGGGCCGCTCGTTCGGCGCCAATCCGGCGCTGGTGGCCGCGCAGGCGAGGGCATTCATCTCCGGCATGCACGCCGCGGGGCTGATCACCGCCCTCAAGCACTTCCCGGGCCACGGCTCCAGTGTCGCCGACTCGCATCATGGCTTCGTCGACGTCACCGACACCGCCAACCCGACCGTCGAGCTCGCGCCCTATCGCATGCTGCTGGCGGAGGGCGTGGTGGACAGCGTGATGACCGCGCACGTCTTCAATCGCCGGCTGGATCGACGCTACCCGGCCACGCTGTCCGAGCGCACGATCACCGGCCTCCTGCGGCGCGATCTGGGCTGGCGCGGCGTCGTCGTCAGCGATGACTTGCGAATGGGCGCCATCGACAAGCACTACGGTCTCGCCGACGCCGCCCTGCGAACCCTCCGGGCCGGCGTTGACGTGGTGCTCATCGCCGACGATCGGCTGCCCGGCGGAGTTTCCGCCGCCGCCGTCGTCATGGAGGGTCTTGGTACCGCGGTCCGCCGCGGACGCATCTCGCCTCGGCGGGTGGAGGAAGCTCTCGTTCGGATCGGGGTGATGCGCGCGAAGATCCCGTAACCAAAGGATTTCTGGCCCGCCGTAGAAAATTGACCAGCGCCGGGCCCGGACGATACGCTCATTTTCTGTGAGAACTGCACCGGTGAAGTTCCGGCTGCCCCTCAAGGTCAAGCTCAGCCTTCTCATCACCGGTCTCGTGGTTCTGGCCGTGCTGCTCGTCAGCGCCTCCCTGCTCCGCAAGCAAGCGCAGACCCTCACCGACGCGGTGACCAAGCGGGGCCTCACCATCGCCGCCAACCTCGCCGGCGGCGCCAAGAGCGCGCTCGTCTCCAACGACGACCTCACCCTCAACATCCTCGTGAAGGAGGCGATGCACGACAAGGACGTCGCCTACGTGATCTTCGCCGACGAGGACGGCGTCGTGCGCGCACACTCGAACGTGTCGATGATCGGCAAGCGTCTCACGCGTCCGGCCTCGCTCGCCGTCCCCACCGACCGCGCGGTGATCCAGACGTACCGCCCGGAGGACGGCGAGGCGGAGATCATCGACTTCGCGACGCCGCTCGCCTTCAGCAAGACACCGGTCGGCACGCTCTACATCGGCTTCAGCAAGCTCGCGGTCACCCACGCCGTGACCGAGGCGCGTCAGCAGGCGATCTACGTGACGGCGTTCATGATCGTGCTCGGCGTGGCGGGCGCGGTCACCCTGGCCACCGTGCTGTCGCGGCCGATCTTCCGCCTCGTCGAGGCGACGCAGCTCATCGCCGGCGGGAATCTCGCCGTCCAGATCCCGGTCACCACGCACGACGAGCTGGGGGTGCTGACCGCCTCGTTCAATCGCATGGTGCGCAGCCTGCGCGAGAAGGAGATGATCAAGCGCGCATTCACGCGCTACGTCGCCCGCGAGGTCGTCGAGGAGGTGCTCAAGGATCCGGAGCATCTGATGCTGTCGGGCGAGCGGCGGGAGGCCACCGTCGTCTTCTGCGACATCCGCGGCTTCACCGCCATCTCCGAGCGGCTGTCGCCGGAGCAGGTCGTCAGCCTTCTCAACGAGTTCTACACGACGGCCATCGAGACCACGTTCCGGTACGACGGCACCCTCGACAAGTTCCTCGGCGACGCCGTCATGTGCGTCTTCGGCGCGCCGATTGCCCACCCCGACCACACCGCCCGCGCCGTGAAGACGGCCATCGATATGCGCACCGCGCTCACCGAGCTGAGCAAGGCGCGCTCGATGCGCGGGCTCGATCCCTTCGAGGTCGGGATCGGCGTCGCCCTCGGCGAGGTGGTGGCCGGCACCGTCGGCACCGAGGAGCGCATGGAGTACACCGTCATCGGCGACAGCGTGAACGTGGCGGCCCGCCTGCAGGGCCACGCCAAGCCGGGCTCGATCCTGTTGTCGCGCCGGACGTACGAGGCGGTCCACGATATGGTCGAGGCGCTGTCGCGCGGGCCGCTCAAGGTCAAGGGCAAGGAAGAAGAAGTCGAAGTCTACGAAGTGCTGGGGTTCCGGCGTTGACGCCCGCCCTCGCGCTGGCGGCCGCCCTGCTGCTGAGCGGGTGCGCAACGCTGACTGCCCTGCAGCAGCGGGCGATGGCGGCGGTCGTGGGAACGAGCACGACCGTCGGCGAATCGGACGACTTCCTCGTGGTCGTCGCCAAGGCTGGCGAGACGGCGGACGACCTCGCCCGGACACATCTCGGTG
>Ga0075421_100003846_pt1 | contig 18044 bp, 17 predicted proteins | sample SoiMetdeltSBSDD5_FD_75292 | JGI IMG/M metagenome (GOLD analysis project Ga0075421, IMG submission 75292) | Bulk soil microbial communities from a Populus tree surrounding site in Tennessee, USA - Soil MetaG P. deltoides SBSDD5 | ecosystem: Environmental > Terrestrial > Soil > Tree plantation...
CTCCGCGCACATCGGTCCCGGGCGCACGCCGACGGGGCTGCGCCGCCTTGCCCTGACCGACGCCGATCGCGACATGCGCGATCTGTTCGCACGCTGGTGTCGCGACGCGGGCCTCTCGGTCACGGTCGATCGCATGGGCAACATGTTCGCGCGGCGCGCGGGCACGGACGACGCACTGCCGCCGGTGTTGATCGGCAGTCACCTCGACACGCAGATCGCCGGCGGCCGCTACGACGGCATCCTCGGCGTGCTCGGGGCGCTTGAGGTCGTTCGCACGCTCAACGACGCCGGCCTCCGCACGCGGCGGCCGATCGAGATCGTGAACTGGACCAACGAGGAGGGCGCACGCTTCTCACCGCCGATGCTCGGCTCCGCGGTCTGGGCCGGCGTGCGCACGCTCGAGTGGGCGCACGCGCGCACGGACGACGGCGGACGCACCGTGGGCGGCGAGCTCGAGCGCATCGGCTACGCGGGCACGGCGCCCGTTGGCGGCCGCTCCGTCGACGCCTACTTCGAGCTGCACATCGAGCAGGGCCCGCTCCTCGACGACAAGGGCATTCCGGTCGGCGTCGTGTCGGGCACGTACGGGGTGCGCGGCATGGCCATCGAGGTGCGCGGCGAGACCGCGCACTCCGGCCCGACGCCGATGGCCGCGCGACGCAACGCGCTGGTCGGCGCGGCCATGCTGATCGTCGCCGTCAACGAGATCGGCTTCGCGGCGGCGCCCGACGGCAAAGCCACGACGTCGCGCATCGAAGTCTGGCCGAATCTCACGGGCATCCTGCCGGACTGGGCGAAGGTGATGGTCGACGTGCGCCATCCCGATGCGGCCACGGTGGAGCGCATGGTCGGCGACGTGCACCGCGCGATGGGCCAGTGTGCCGAGCGCGCGCAGGTCGCGATGGAGATCGTCGAGACGTGGCAGTTCGGGTCCGAGCGCTTCGACCCCGAGCTGGTGAGCTTGATCCGGCGCACGGCCGAGCGCCTGGGCGCGCCGTCGCTCGACCTGCCGAGCCAGGCGGGCCACGACGCCTACTACGTCTCGCGCGTGGCGCCGACGGCGATGATCTTCACGCCGTGCGAGCGCGGGGTCTCGCACAACGAGAACGAGCACACGCGTCTGGAGGACGCGCTGCCGGGGGTCAACGTCCTGCTGCACGCGGTGCTCGAGCGCGCGAACCGGTAGCGGGCGTCGTTCGAAGATCCTGTGGCGTCCGGGACCGAACGGGGCTACGATCACGCCACCTTCGACGCCAGGAGCGATGCCATGGCCGTGACGCAGGACCGTCTGATCTCCGGCGACAACCACATCGATCTCACGTACTGCCCGCCCGATCTCTGGTCGTCCCAGGCGCCGGCCAAGTGGAAGCTGATGGCCCCGCGCGTGGAGGAGCTGGAGGACGGCCTGCACTGGTTCGTCGATGCGCAGGACCGCGGCATGTGGAACGGCGTCGGGCCCGGCTTCCTCAAGTACACGAAGGGGATGTTCGGCCACATCGACGAGATGAAGGAGCTCGGCTTCGAGTGGGGCAACGCCGCCGGCGTGCGGCCGCGCCCGACGACGCCCGAGCTACGACTGGCCGACCTCGACCGCGATGGCGTCGAGGCGGAGATCGTCTACGGCTGCCTCATGATCAACGACCTCATCGACGCGGCGGACCGCCGCTCGTGGGCCAACAAGGTCTACAACGACTGGGCCGCCGACTTCGCGCGGCGCTCGGATCCGACGCGCGTGTTCCCGCTGGCCATCATCCCGAACACCGATCCCATCGACGCGGCCGCCGAGGTGCGGCGCTGCGCGAAGATGGGCCTCCGCGGCGGTGACCTCGCGTTCAAGCGCATGAGCCCGCCGCTCTATCACAGTGCGTGGTACGCGCTGTGGGAGGCGGCGGCGGAATGCCGCTTCCCGATCTCGTTCCACTCGACGGGCTTCAAGGGGCTGCGCGCGCCCGACACGCCGGAGATGGAAAAGGAGTTCAATCTTCAATGGCGGCTGGTGCGGTCGGCGCTGTTCCAGCTCGATACGATGGAGGTGCTCGTCTCGCTCTTGGCGTCGGGCGCCTGCGAGAAGTACCCCGATTTCAACTTCGTGCTCGGTGAGTCGGGCGTGACGTGGCTGCCGTACGTGTTCGACCGGCTCGATACGGAATACCACGACCGTGCGCGCGGGCTCGGCTTCTCGATGAAGCCCAGCGACTACTTCAAGCGCCAGGGCTTCGTGACCTACCAGCAAGATCAGTATCTGGAGCCGATCATTCCGCTGATCGGCGAGGACAACATCATCTGGGGCGCCGACTATCCGCACCCGGACTGCATCTGGCCAGAGTCGCACGCCACCATCGAGAAGAATCTGGCGGGCATCTCGCCGCGCGTGCGCCGCAAGATCGTCTTCGAAAACGTCTGCCGGCTCTACGGCCTCCCGCAGGGGAAGGCGGCGCGCTAACCGGCGTCGCGCGGTCGCGCGGCGGTCAGCGGGCGCTGCGCAGGTGCGAAGTCGAGCGCCAGGCGCGGACGGGCGCCGAGCGGTCGGCGCGGAGCCGGCTCATGTACTCGGTGCCGCGGGCCACCGCGGCGGCGATCGTCGGGAACGAGTCGCGCGATTCCTGAATGGTCTCGCCGGCGTAGTTCACGATACGCCAGCGCCAGTCGGGCTTCTTCGGTGTCGAGAATGCCGTGACTTGCATAAGCACCTCCTCGCCGGAAGGGCCGTCGGGGATTCGCCGGCCACGCGGGCGCCGGAGAGACTATCACAACCCGGCGCCGGGAGGGCACTGCCTTGTCAGACCAATGACACCCGCGCGCGCGCGTCCGGTCTCAACCTGCTGATTTTCCGGCCGAATACTCTCTGGCGTACTCCTTGCCTGAACAGGGCAGGAGGTCGCGATGATGAGGATGTCGCCCGAGAGCCACGCCCGTCAGGTCCTCGCCCAGTTCGGCAAGGAGTTTCCCGGCGGGACCGCGGAGCTGAGCCTGCTGCAGCGCCTGATCGCCGACGAGATCGCCAAGGCCGTGAGCGAGGATCGCGAGACGCTGCGCGAGAAGATGGCGTGCGAGCGTCTGACCCCGTGCCGCTTCAACGCCGTGTGCGCGCACCATCGCGCGCTCGCGGGTGCGATCCTCGCGACCCAGCTCGGCGTGCGCTGATCCGCGCACCGTTGACCGCGCCGCGCGCGTTGCCTAGAATTCTCGCGCCTTCAGGGCGTCCGTGACCGTTGTCTCGCTGATGCAAGGAGCGCTGCCATGATCGCGCTGCGCACGATCGTTGCCCTCGCCATCGCCGTCGGCCTCGTCGGCCACGCTCAGGCGCAAGGCCTGCCGCGCGCGGCGGCGCCGGAGCAGGTCGGCCTCTCCGCCGAGCGGCTCAAGCGCCTGTCGAGTGCGATGCACAGCGGGGTGGAGCGCGGGGAGATCCCCGGCGCGGTCGTCCTCATCGCCCGTCGTGGCAAGGTCGCGTACGTCGAAAGCTTCGGCTTCCGTGACCGCGAGGCGCACGCGCCGATGAAGGTGGATTCGATTCACCGGATCGCGTCGATGACGAAGCCGCTGACGTCGCTCGCCGCCATGTTGCTCGTGGAAGAGGGGCGGCTGAGCCTCGCCGATCCCGTCGCGCTTCATCTGCCGGAGCTCAAGGACGTGAAGGTCGGCGTCGAGAAGAAGGACGAGGTCAACAAGCTCGAAGTGCTGATGCTCGAGACACCGCAGCGGCCGATGACGGTGCACGACCTGCTGCGCCACACCTCCGGCTTCACGTACGGGTTCTTCGGCAAGTCGATCGTGAAGGACCGCTACAACGAGGCGAAGCTGTTCGAGCCCGACCAGACCAGCGCGCAGTTCATCGCGAAGCTCGCCACGCTGCCGCTGCAATACCACCCGGGGACGACGTGGGAGTACGGCGTCTCCACCGACGTGCTCGGCCGGATCGTCGAGGTGGTTTCGGGCCTGTCGCTCGATCGGTTCATCGCCGAGCGCATCACGAAGCCGCTGCGGATGCCCGACACCGCGTTCTGGGTCGAGCCGGACAAGCAGGGACGGATCGCGGAGCCGCAGGTCGATCCCATCACCGGAAAGCGACCGACCGTTCCGGACCGCACGCGGAAGCCGAGCTTTCCATCCGGCGGCGGCGGCATGGTCTCGACGGCCTCGGACTACGCGCGGTTCAGCCAGTTCCTCCTCGGCGGCGGCACGCTCGATGGCGTGCGCCTGCTGTCGCGCAAGACCGTGGAGTACATGACCGCCGATCATCTGGCACCGGGGATGCGCGTGAACGGCTTTCCGATCGCGGTCGTCGACGTGCGACCGGAGAGCGGCGGCGGGTTCGGGCTCGGCTTCCTCGTGCGGGTGAGCGCCGGACGCAGCCCGATTCCCGGCTCGGTGGGCGATTACGGATGGGTCGGCGCCTGGGGCACGCAGTTCTGGGTCGATCCCAAAGAGCAGATGTCCGTCGTCCTCATGATGCAGAGCGGGTCCGGGACGACGCGCGCGAAGTTCTGGACGCTCATGCGTGACCTCGTGTACCAGGCGATCGTCGACTGAGTCACGACACGCTCGCGCGCACGTCGGTCGCGCCACGCTTCACGCTGATCACGGCGGCGCGTCTGCTCGACGGCAGCGGCGCCGCCGCCGTCGAGCGGGCGGCGATCCTCATCGACGGCGATCGCGTTGTAGCGCTCGGCCGTGCCGCCGAGGTGCAGGCCCCGCCCGGCGCCGACGTCGATCGACGTGACTACGGCGACGCCACGATCCTTCCCGGCCTCGTCGACGCCCACACGCACCTCGTCGCTCCGGGTGATGGCACGCTCGGCGACGACATCGCGAAGGAAGACGACGACATCCTGCTGCTACAGGCGGCGAAGAACGCGCGCACGCTGCTGCACTCGGGCGTGACGACGCTGCGCGAGAACGGCGCCAAGGGCAAGGTGGCGTTCTCGCTGCGCGAGGGTATCCGCCGCCGCCTGGCGCCGGGCCCGCGCATGGTCATCTGCGGCCGTCCGATCGCGATCACCGGCGGCCACATGGGCTACTTCGGCTCCGAGGCCGACGGCGAAGCTGCCGTGCGCGCCGAGGTGCGCAAGCTCCTCAAGGAAGGCGCCGACTACATCAAGATCGTGGCGAGCGGCGGTTCGACGCGCACCTCCGATCCCAACCGTGCCTCGTACACGGTCGCCGAGCTGGCCGCGATGACCGACGAAGCGCGCCGCCACGGCAGGCTCACGGCGGCGCATTGCACGTCGGCCCAGTCGGTGCAGAACTGTCTGGACGCCGACGTCGACATGATCATCCACTGCATCTTCAACGAGCCGGACGGCACCTATCGCTATCGTCCCGACCTCGTCGACCGGCTCGCGAAGGCGAAGGCGTGGGTCAATCCGACGCTGTACGTGCAACGCGCCGGCATCGAGCGGAGGCAAGAAGCCTGCGAGCGCCAGGGGCTGCTCACGCCCGCGCTCGTCACCGAGCTCGACGCCGCCCGTCGTGCGCTCGACGTGAAGGTGGACGCGGTGCGCCGCATGAGCGAGGCCGGTGTGCGGATGACGGCCGGCTCGGACTCGCCGTGGGGCTGGTACGCGCCGGGCGAGTTCGTGCACGAGATCCACATGCTGGCCGAGGCCGGGCTCACGTACGCGGACGCGATCGTGGCGGGGACGGCGGGCGCCGCGGAATCGATCGGTGTCGGGGCGGGCGCGGGACGCCTGGCGCCGGGGCGTCTGGCCGACGCGTTGATCGTTCGCGGCGATCCGACCAAAGAGATCACCGCGCTCTGGAGCGTGCTCGACGTCTATCAGGCCGGCCGGCGCGTCGAGCGCGGCGTGAGCTGAGCATGACGCGTGGTCGCTGGTTGCGAGCCGGGATGGCGGCCCTCGTCGTCGCGGCGCTCGCCATCGCAGCACCGCCGAGCGCTCAGCCGCAGCATGCGCCGGCCGCGCCGAACAAGGCGGTCCGCATCGGAGTGCTCTACCCCGGCGCCGACAATGCCGTCTTCCGGGGAAACTTCAATGGCTTCCGCGAGACGCTCGCCGCGGCGGGCTATGTGGAGGGTCGCAACCTGACGCTCGATGTGCGAACCGGGGACGGTCGTGAGCTGGCGCGCGTCGCCGGCGAGCTGACGAAGGTGCGGCCAGATCTTCTCTTCGCGGTGGCTCGGCCCGCCGCCATCACCATCCATGCGATGACGTCGACGATTCCGGTCCTCGCGATCGATCTCGAGAGCGATCCGGTCGCCTCCGGTTTTGTGAAGACGCTGCCGCGGCCGGGCGGCAACATCACCGGCGTCTTCATGGACTTTCCCGAGCTGGCGGGCAAGTGGCTCGAGATCCTCAAGCGCACCGTCCCGACCCTGGCGCGCGTGGCCGTGCTCTGGGATCCCGCCACCGGCCCGGCGCAGCTCGACGCCGCCCGCCGCGGCGCGCAGACGTTGAAGCTCACGTTGCATGCCGTCGAAGCGCGGACCACCGCGGAGATCGAAGCCGCATTCCGTGATGCCATGCGTGAGCATCCGAACGGCATGATCGTCTTGACGTCACCCATTCTCAACTCGGGCCGGCGGGGCATCAGCGAACAGGCCGCGCGTCATCGTCTTCCGACGCTCATGCCGTTTCCGGGTTACGCGCACGACGGCGGTCTGGTCGCCTACGGGCCCGACGTCAAGACCATGTACGCGCAGGCCGCGACGCTCGCCCTGAAAATTCTCGGTGGCCAATCGCCGGCGATGATTCCGGTGGAGCGGCCGACGCGATTCACGCTCTCGTTCAATCTCAAAACGGCCAGGACGCTCGGCCTCACGATCCCGCCCGCACTTCTCGCGCGCGCCGACGATGTGATCGACTAGCGTGACGGCTCGACGGCGGTGTACAGGTGGCAGGCGGCCTCGTGGCCGTCGCCCACCGCGCGCAGCGCGGGCCGCTCGATCCGGCAGCGGTCGAATGCAAAGGGACAGCGCGGGTGAAACCGGCACCCGCTCGGCACCGCGAGGGGGCTCGCCACCTCGCCCTTGGGCACGATCCGCTCGCGCCGCAGCGCCGGGTCGGCCACCGGCACCGCGGACAGCAGCACCTGCGTGTATGGGTGCTTGGGCGCGCGGTGCACGGCGTCCCGCGGCCCGATCTCCACGATCTCGCCCAGGTACATCACGGCCACGCGATCCGACATGTGCAGCACGACGTGCAGATCGTGCGAGATGAACAGGTACGTCAGGCCGAAGCGGCGGCGCAGCTCCGCCATGAGATTCAGCACCTGGGCCTGCACCGACACGTCGAGCGCGGAGACGGGCTCGTCGGCGACGATGAGGCTCGGCCGCAGCGCGAGCGCCGCCGCGATGCCGATGCGCTGGCGCTGGCCGCCGGACAGCTCGTGAGGATACCGTTCGGCGAACCGTGGCTCGAGGCCGACGACTTCCAGGAGCTCGGCCACCTGACGGCGTTGCTCCGCGCCATCGGCGCGGCCGTAGATCGCGAGCGGCTCGGCGATGATCCTGCCCACGCGCATGCGCGGGTTGAGCGACGCGAACGGGTCCTGAAAGACGATCTGCATCCGCTGGCGTGTGGCCCAGAGCCGCGGCGCCGAGAGGGCGAGGAGATCGTGCCCCTCGAAGCGGATGCGTCCGCCGGTGGGCTCGACGAGTCGCAGCAGCAGGCGGCCGGTGGTGGACTTGCCGCAGCCGGACTCGCCGACGAGCCCCAGCACCTCACCGCGCTCGATCGCGAAGCTGATCCCGTCGACGGCACGAATGACGCGGCGCCGGCCGCGCAGCCACGCGCCACCCACGGTGAAATGCTTCTGCAGCCGCTCGACCTCGACGAGCGCCGTCACGCGCTGACCACCGGACACGCCACGACGTGCCCGGGTGCGCGCTCGACGAGCGCGGGCTGCTCGCGGCGACACGTCGGCGTCACGTGCGGGCAGCGCGCGGCGAAGCGACACCCGCCGCCGATCTCGCGCAGGTCGGGTGGCGCACCGTCGATCGACGACAGCGGCTGGCCGAAGCGGCTCGGGTGCGGCAGGCAGCGCAGCAGGCCGCGCGTGTAGGGATGGATCGGCGCGCGGAAGATGCTCGCCACCGGCGCCATCTCGACGATGCGCCCCGCGTAGATGATCGCCACACGGTGGCAGAGCTCGGCGACGACGCCGAGGTCGTGGGTGATCAGCAGCACGGCCATCCCGCGCTCGGCCTGTAGCCGTCGCAGCAGGTCGAGGATCTGCGCCTGGATCGTGACGTCGAGGGCCGTCGTCGGCTCGTCGGCGATCAACAGCTGCGGCCCCGGCGCCAGCGCCAGCGCGATCATGGCCCGCTGTCGCAGACCGCCCGAGAGCTGGTGCGGGTAGTCGCGCGCCCGCTCGCGCGGCGACGGCACCTGCACCCGGTCGAGCATCTCGACCGCGCGCTCCCACGCCGCGCGACGACTATCGCCGGCGTGCGCGCGCACCGCCGCCGCGATCTGATCACCGATGGTGAAGACGGGGTTCAGCGACGTCATCGGCTCCTGGAACACCATGGCCATGCGCGCGCCGCGCAGGCGGCGCATCGCCTCGCCGTCCGTGTCCGGCAGGTCCGCGCCGTCGAGGCGCACGCGGCCACCGGTGATGCGGCCGGGCGGGGGCACCAGCCGCATGATCGACAGCGACGTCACGCTCTTGCCGCAGCCCGACTCGCCCACGAGCCCCAGCACCTCGCCGCGCTCGATCGCGAAGCTCACGCCGTCGACGGCGCGGATGGTGCCGCCGCTCGTGTCGAACTGCGTGCTCAGGTCTTGCACCGAGAGCAGCGCCACCGCCTAGACCTTCAGCCGTGGATCGAGCGTGTCGCGCAGCCAGTCGCCGAGCAGATTGACCGCGAGGACGGTGAGCATGATCGCGAGGCCCGGAAACGTCGCGAGCCACCACGCCGTCGCCACGTAGTTGCGACCGTCGGCCAGCATCCACCCCCACGTCGGCGTCGGCGGCTGCACGCCGAGCCCGAGGAACGAGAGCGCGGACTCGTAGATGATCATGAACGCCAGCTCGAGCGTGGCCACGACGATGATCGGCGTCAGCGCGTTCGGCAGCACGTGCCGGAGCAGGAGCCGCAGCGAGCGGTTGCCGCGCGCGCGGGCGCCGGCCACGAACTCGCGCTCGCGCAGGGACAGGACGTCGGCGCGCACGATCCGCGCGAACTGCACCCAGCGCGTGGCGCCCATCACGACAATGACGTTCAGCAGGCTCGGGCCGAGCGCGAAGACCACGCCCATGGCGAGCAGGATGTACGGGATGGCGAGGAAGACATCGACGATCCGCATGATCAGCGCGTCCGCACGCCCGCCGAAGAAGCCGGCGACGAGGCCAAGGCTGACGCCGATCGCCGCGGAGAGCGTCACCGCGGTGAGGCCGACGCCGAGCGAGATGCGCCCGCCGTAGAGGATGCGGCTCAGGATGTCGCGGCCGAGATGGTCCGTTCCGAGCGGGTGCTCGCGCAGCCCGCGCTCCTGCCACATCGGCGGCCGCAGACGCTTGAGCAGCATCTGCTTGGCCGGGTCCCATGGCGCGAGCTGCGGCGCGAAGAGGGCCGAGCCGCCGATGACGAGCAGCGCGCTGAGGCCGAACACCGCGCGGAAGCTGACGCGCCGTCGCCGAGGGGCACTGACGGGCAGCGTGGCCTCGGCGACCACGCTCATCGCACGGTCCTCACGTAGGCGATCCGCGGGTCCAGGTATGTGTAGACGAGGTCGACCGCGAGGTTGATGACGACGAAGATCGTGGCGAGCACCGCCACGATGGCCTGCACGAGCGGATAGTCGCGGCTGAAGATCGCGTCGACGGCAAGCCGTCCCACGCCGGGCCACGCGAAGATCGTCTCGGTGATCACCGCGCCGCCGAGCAGGATGCCGAACTCGAGCCCGACGATGGTCACGAGCGGGATCGCCGCGTTCTTGAGCGCGTACTTGTACGTCACCACGAACGCGCGGATGCCGGCGGCGCGCGCGGTGCGCACGTAGTCCTGCGCCAGCACCTCGAGCATGCCGGAGCGCGCCATCCGCGCGATGCGGGCCATCGAGAACGCGCCCAGCGCCGTCGCCGGCAGGACGATCGACGCGAGCCCGTCGCGGCCGGCCGCCGGAAACCAGCCGAGCCCCACCGCGAACACCATGATCAGCAGGAGCCCGAGCCAGTAGACCGGCATGGCCTGGCCGAGCAGGACGCCCACCGAGCAGACGGCGTCCAGCAGCGAGTTGCGCCGCAGCGCGGCCAGGATACCGGCGGGCACCGCGACGACCAGCGCCAGGCCGAGCCCGGCGGCGGTGAGCTGCAGCGTCGCCGGCAGCGTCTGGAAGATCAGCGTGAGGGCCGGGACCTGATGCTTGAACGACAGCCCGAAGTCGCCGCGCACGGCGCGGCCCAGGAAGCGGACGTACTGCACCCACAGCGGATCATCGAGCCCGAGCAGCGCGCGCAGCTGGCGCACGTCCTCCTCGCGCGCTTCGAGTGGCAGGAGCAGTCGCGTCGGATCGCCCGTCAGATGCAGCAGTCCGAACACGATGACGGAGACGCCGAGCAGGACGCCGAGGCTCTGCAGCAAACGCCGCGCGACATACCCCAGCATTAGGTCGCGCGTCGCGTTGCCAGGCTACCGAGGCGCGCCACGGCTTCGCCGGGGCGCGTGGGAGCGCGAAGCCGCAGGCCGTTCGACGGCCGAGGCGAGCCTGCGATGGGCCGTTGGGGGGCGTGGGGGGCCATGTCGGGGCCCCCCACGTTCAAAAAGCAATTTCGGTCAGCCGGATCGACTCGTCGCCGCGCGGTGTCCACTTCAGCCGGTTGTTGACGCCGTAGATGTCCATCTGCTGGTAGCCGAAGATGTACGGCGCCTCGTCGTGGATCAGCCGGAGGAGCTGGCTGTAGAGCTGCTTGCGCTTGTCCACGTTCATCTCGGCGCGCGCCTGCTCCATCAGCTTGTCGACTTCGGCGTTGCCGTACTGCGAGACGGGCTCGCCGGTCTTCAGATTGGGCGTCACCCAGTGATCGGGCTCCAGGCTCGGCAGGCACCAGCCATTCATCGCGACGTCCTCGGTCTTGTGATCGAGGATCGTGCGCACGTAGGCGCCCCACTCGCCGATGATCTTGATGTTGGTCTTGATGCCGTTCTCGGTGAGCTGACCGGCCACCGCCTGCGCGACGTCCTTGTCCATCGCCCAGCGCCCGTTGGGCGCCTGCAGCGTCAGCGTCAGGTTGGTCTGGCCGGCGGCGGCCAGGAGCTCTTTGGCCTTCTTCGGGTTGTACTCGTAGAGCGGGATGGCGGTGTCGTAACCCCAGACATTCGTCGGCATGAACGAGTTGATGCGCTTGCCGTTGCCCTGGAGGACCGAGTCGAGGATGCCCTGCATGTCGACGGCGTAGTTGAGCGCCTGGCGCACGCGCTTGTCGCCGAGCGGCCCGCCCTTGATCTGCGCGATGGCGAAATTGATGATGCGGCAGCTCGGGATCTTCTCCACGCGGACGGTTTTGGTGGTCGCCAGCGCCGGCAGCTGATCGGGCGGCACGTTGACGATGAGATCCGCCTGGCCCGTCTGCAGCGCGGCGATGCGCGCGCCGAGCTCGGGAATCGGCCGCCACGTGGCCTTGCGCACCGCCGGCTTGCCGCTCCAGTGCGCGTCGTTCGCCTCGACCACGATGCGCTCGTTCTTCTGCCACTCGACGAACTTGAACGGCCCCGTGCCGACGGGCTTCAGGTTCGCCTGCGCGTCGCCCACCTGGGTCACGTACTTCGGCGGCAGCTGGTACATCAGCGTCATGCGCGCGGGCATCGCCGGATCCGGTTGCTTGGTGTGGAAGCGCGCGGTGAGCGGATCGACCACCTCGACGCGCTCGATCGTGTTGAACCAGCCCTTCTGCGGCGACTTGAAGTCGGCGCGGTTGATCCGCTCGAACGAGAACTTGACGGCGTTGGCGTCGAATGGCTCGCCGTTGTGGAACTTCACGTTGGGCCGCAGCTTCACCTCCCACACTTTCTCGCTGACGTTCTTGTACGACGTGGCGAGATTCGGCACGAGCTGCAGCTGCTTGTCGCGGGTGAGCAGCGTGTCGTAGATCGACGTGTTGATGATCAGCGTCACGATGTTGTTGGTCATCTGCACGTCGAGAAACTCGGCGTCGATGCCCTGCGCGATGGTGACGTCGCGCTCGCCGGCGGCCCACGCCGGCGCGGTCACGAGCAGAACGAAGAGCGCCGCGAGGATGCGGATCGTGCCGGGCATGGGAGCCTCCTTGCGTCGGGGATCGGCGCGAAAAGCGCGCTGATCCTATGTCCGGCTCCCGGGTGTGTCAAGGTTGTGCCCGCCGGCGTCGCTGCTATACTGCGCCGCCATGAGCGGCGTGCGACGCCTCACGATCTACGAGCCCTTCCGATCGATCTTCTACGCGCCGCAGTTCGTGGCGCTCTATGGTCGTCACTTCGCCGCCGAGGGCCTCGAGGTCGACGTCGTGACCGCGGGGCCCGGCGCGACGACGACCGGCGCGCTCATCGACGGGCACGCCGAGATCGCGCTCGGCGGCATCATGCGCAGCCTCGACGTGGCGGACCGCGGCGGGCCGTTTCTCGTCCATTTTGCCGAGGTGAACTCGCGCAACGGCTTCTTTCTCCTCTCGCGCGAGCCGCGCCCGCACTTCCGCTGGAACGAGCTCGTCGGCAAGACGCTGATCGGCTTCGCCGAGGCGCCCACGCCGTGGCAGTGCCTGCTCACGGTGCTGCGCAAGCACGGCGTGGATCCGAGCGCCGTGCGCATCGAGCGCACGCGGCCGCTGCCGGAGGCCATCGCGGCCTTCCGCGGCGGGCACGGCGAGTTCCTGGAGACGGGCCAGCCGTTCACCGAGGAGCTGATCGCGGACGGGACCGCGCATCTCGCCGTGTCCATGGGCGAGGCCACGGGCCCGGTGCCGTTCTCCTCGTACATGACGACCGGGGCCTTCCTGCGTCAGGGCCGCGACGTGCTCGTGCGCTTCACGCGCGCGCTCCACTCCGCGCAGCGCTGGATGGCGCGCGCGGACGCCAAGGAGATTGCCGCGGTGATCGCGCCGGCCTTCGCCGACGTCGCGCCCGACATCCGCCAGCGCGCGGTGGCCCGCTATCTCGCGCAGGCCACGTGGGCGCGCGAGCCCATCATCCGGCGTGGCGGCTACGACTACCTGCAGCGGATCCTGCTCGACGGCGGATTCATCACGCGGGCGCATCGGTACGAAGACCTGATCGACACGACCATCGCCGAAACCGTCGTCGGGAGGTCGTGATGGCCAACGTGCTCCTCGCTCGCGTCGCGCTGCCGTCCGGCCCGGCGTGGGGCGTGCTCGCCGACGAGCGCATCGAGATCGTGGCGCACGATGCCGGCACGAACGGCGGCTTCCTCGCCTCGCTGCTGCAGCTGCCGCGCCCCGCGCGCGTGCTCGCCGAGCGCCGCCGCGGCGCGCCGAGCCTCAAGGCCGCCGAGGTTCTGGCCGCGCCGTCGACGGCCGCCGCGCCACACCTGCTGCCGCCGCTCGACCTGCAGGAGGTGTGGGCCGCCGGCGTCACGTACGAGCGCAGCCGCGTCGCGCGGATGGAAGAGACGGCGGGCGCCGAGGACTTCTACGACAAGGTCTACACGGCCGAGCGTCCGGAATTGTTCTACAAGGGCGCGGCCTCGCGCGTGAGCGGCCACAACGGCCCCATCCGCATCCGGCGCGACGCGTCCTGGAACGTGCCGGAGCCGGAGATCGCCGTGCTCGTCTCGGCGCACGGCGAGATCGCCGGCTACACCGTGGGCAACGACGTCTCGTCGCGCGACATCGAGGGCGAGAACCCGCTGTACCTGCCGCAGGCCAAGATCTACCGCGAGTCGTGCGCGCTCGGCCCCGTGGTGTGGCTCACCGACGAGGAACGGTCGCCGGTCTTCGACCTCGCCATCACCATCCAGCGCCGCGGGGCGGTCGCGTACGAGGGGAAGATCGCGACCTCCGCGATGCGCCGCTCGTTCGCCGATCTCGCCGACTGGCTCGTGCGGGACAACGTGTTCCCGTCCGGCGCCTATCTCCTGACGGGCACCGGGCTCGTGCCCGAGGCGGGCTTTTCGCTGATGCCGGATGACCGGGTCACCATCAGCGCGCCGCGGATCGGAAGCCTGTCCAACGTCGTGGTGCAGGGAGGCTAGGCGCGTTCTCGCTGGCGCGAATCATCCGGGCCCGGCCGCGACTGTTCATCTCGCTGGCGCTCGGCGCGCTCATCGTCCTCGCGCTGACCGTGGTGACCGACTGGCGGCTCGTCACGCGCGCGCTCGTCGGCTGGGACATCTGCCTCGGCCTCTACCTGGCGTTGGTGGCGCACCTGATGTCGGTCTGCGACGTGCACCACATTCCTGCGCGCGCCGCACGTGAGGACGAAGGCCAGCTCACCATCCTGGTGCTCACGGTGACCGCGGCGCTGGCGAGCCTCGGCGCCATCGTCGCCGAGCTCGGCTCCTCGAGCGGCACGCCGCGCCGACCGTCGCACATCGCGCTCGCCGCGCTGACCATCTTGTTGTCGTGGGCATTCATCCACGCGATGTTCGCGCTGCACTACGCCCACGAGTTCTACGACGAGAGCGATCCCGGCGGCATGGCGTTTCCCGGCGGGGAGTCCGAGCCGGACTACTGGGACTTCGTCTACTTTTCCTTCGTGATCGGCATGACGTCGCAGGTCTCCGACGTCGGCGTCACCAGCGGCCGCATCCGTCGCGTCGTCGCCGCCCACGGCGTCGTCGCCTTCGTATTCAACGCCGCGCTGCTCGCGCTCACCGTGAACATCGCGGCCAGCGCGATCTAGCGCGGCTTGACACCCGAGCGAGGCGCCGCATAATCCACCATGAGCAAGCCGCGTGTCGTCATGGAGCCGGCGAAGACGTTTCGCCGGCTGGTGCCCGTCGAGCGGCTGGCGTTCTACGTCGACATCGAGACGCGCGCCTGCGTCGAGCCCAAGCAGTTTCACGACGTCGTCGGCTACGACAACCGCTTCGACGTCTTCAACCTGACCGTGCATCGCACGCGCCAGCGGCCCGCGTCGTCCGGACGACGGAGCCGCCGCCCGCGGTGACCGAGCAGGACACGGGAGAGTGGAACTCATGAGCGTCATCGATCCGATCTGGGCGGGCGTGGCCGAGCTCTCGCGCGCGTTCGAGACGCGCGCCCTGTCGCCCGTGGACGTCGTCGACGCGCTGCTCGCGCGGATGCGTGCGCGCGAAACGCTCCACGCCTACATCGCCGTCTACGCCGACGAAGCGCGCCTGGCCGCGGAGGCCGCCGAGCGCGCGATCAAGAGCGGCCACCGCGTCGGCCCGCTGCACGGCGTGCCGATCGCGCTCAAGGACTTGATCGATCTCGAGGGTCGCATCACCACCAGAGGCTCCAAGGTGTGGAGCGATCGTCTGTCGCCGCTGACGGCCACGCTGGCGCAGCGGTTGATTGCCGCCGGCATGATCGTGCTCGGCAAGACCCACACGGTGGAGTTCGCGATGGGTTCCTTCGGCACCAACACCCATCTGGGCACGCCGTGGAATCCGTGGGATCTCGACGTGCACCGCACGCCGGGAGGCTCCTCGAGCGGCTCGGCCGTGGCCGTCGCGGCGGGACTGGCGCCGGTGGCGATCGGCACCGACACGGGCGGCTCGGTGCGCTTGCCGGCCGCCTGGTGCGGCATCGTCGGCCTCAAGACCACGCTCGGACGCATCAGCACGCACGGTGTGCTGCCGCTGGCGTTCACGCTCGACACGCCGGGACCGATGGCCCGCTCGGTGGAGGACGCCGCGCTGATCTTCCGCGTGCTGAACGGCCCGGATCCGAACGACCCGCCGACGCTCGCGTGGGCGCACCTCGATCCGCTGCCCGAGCTCCGCCGCGGCGTCGCCGGGCTGCGCCTGGCCATCCTGCCCGACGAAGAACGTCTCGGCGTCGATGCGGACGTGCTCGCCGCGTACGATGCCGCGGTGAAGGCGCTCGCGAGTCTGGGCGCCGAGATCGTGCGCGTGACGCTGCCGAATCGCTTCAGCGACTACGCCGCCAGCGTCGGTCGGATCATCGGCGCCGAGGGCTACCGGTTCGTCGGACATCTCGTGGACGACATGAGCCTGCCCGTCGATCCGCACGTGCGGCCGCGCATCCAGGTGGGCCGCGGCATGTCCGCGCGCGACTATCTGATGGCCCTCGCCGATCGCGAGACGCATCGCCGCGCGTTCGTCGGCGCGCTGGCCGGCGTGGACGCGCTGCTGACGCCGACCGCGCAGACGGCGGCGATCCCCATCGCCAAGGTCGACCAGTCGGGCACGGCGGCGTTCTTCACGCGCGCGGGGAACTATCTCGGCATGTGCGGGATCGCCGTTCCGAACGGGTTCACCGCCGATCGCCTGCCGACGTCGCTGCAGATCCTGTGTCACGCGGGACGCGAGGACATGGCGCTGCGCATCGGCTGGGCGTACGAGCAGGCGACCGAGTGGAAGACGCGGAGGCCGCCCGAGCCGCGCTGACCGGGCAGATCAGCGCGCGAGGAAGTCGCGCACGATTTTCAGGAACTCGTCGAGGCGGTCGTGGTGCAGCCAGTGGCCCGCGCCGTCGACGCCGACGACGGTCGCGTGGCGGAAGTGCGCGGCCCGGCCGTCGGAGGCCGGATCGCCGGCCCAGCTCTCCTTGCCGTGCAGCAACAGCGTCGGGCACTCGATGCGCCGCCAGAGCGTCTCGATATCGCGGCGCGACATGTCGTACGGCGGGAACGCGCGCACGTAGTTGTCGAACTTCCAGGAATACGTGCCGTCCTCGTTCTGATTGGCGCCGTGCACGGTGAGATGCCGCGCCTGCGCGGCGGTGAGGTGCGGGTTCTCCTCCTGCATCCGACGGAACGCATCCTCGATGCTCGGATAGCGTCGCGGCAGGCGGCCCGCGAGATTGCGCTGCTCGCGCATCCACTCGTCCATGCGCACGTCGATCGGCTTGGCGGCGCGCTCGGCGAGACGATCGGGCGATGGGCCGAGCCCCTCGATGGCCACCAACCGCGCGACACGCTCGGGGTAGACACCGGCGTAGCGCAGCGCGATATTGCCTCCGAGCGAGTGGGCGACGATCGTGACCGGCGCCAGGCGTTGCTGATGGATGAGCTGGGCGAGATCGTAGATGTAGCCGGCCATCGTGTAGTTGCCGTCGGTCGACCACTGGCTGTCGCCGTGGCCGCGCAGATCGGGCGCGATGACGTGCCAGTCGTCACGCAGCGCCTCCGCGGTCCAGTCCCAGTTGCGACAGTGGTCACGCCCGCCGTGAACCAGCAGCAGCGGCGGCTTCGCCGGGTTGCCCCAGTCGACGTAGTGCAGCCGCAGACGCTGCGAGAAGAAGGTGTGCGAGTCCATGGGGCGGCACGATATCATGTCGCCCTCGCGGGAGGTTTCGATGCGCGCCGATCGCATGCTCTCGACGATCGATTTCCACACGGCCGGAATCGGGATGCGCTTGCTGACGAGCGGCCTGCCGCGTCTGCCCGGCGCCACCATCGCGGACAAACGCCGCTGGTTCCAGGAGCACCTCGACGATGTGCGGACGGGACTCTGTCTCGAGCCGCGCGGTCATCGTGGTCTGCTCATCGCCGTGAAGACCGAGCCGGTCACGCCCGAGGCGCAGTTCGGGCTGTTCTTCATCTATCCCGGCGGCTACTACGTCTCCTGCGGCGAGGGGACGATCGGCGCCGCGACGGTGGCGCTCGAGACGGGCATGGTGGCCCGCAGCGGTGACGAGACGCGGATCGTCATCGACACCGAGGCCGGCGCGGTGGAGACGATCGCGCGCTCGGATGGCGACCGCGTGCGTGACGTCACGTTGCGCTGGACACCGTCGTTCGTGGCGCAGGCCGATCAGGTCGTCGAGGTCGAGGGCGTCGGCGAGGTGCCGCTCGACATCGCGGTCGGCGTCGGCAACGTCTTCGCGGTCGTCGAGGCCGGGCGCCTGGGCGTCGCCGTGCGGCGGGAGCAGGTCAAGCGGATCGCGCAGCGCGGAATGGCCGTACGCGAGGCGGTGAACGCGCAGCTGCGCGTCGACGTGCC
>Ga0075421_100003850_pt1 | contig 18033 bp, 16 predicted proteins | sample SoiMetdeltSBSDD5_FD_75292 | JGI IMG/M metagenome (GOLD analysis project Ga0075421, IMG submission 75292) | Bulk soil microbial communities from a Populus tree surrounding site in Tennessee, USA - Soil MetaG P. deltoides SBSDD5 | ecosystem: Environmental > Terrestrial > Soil > Tree plantation...
ACGATCTGGTTCTTCGTCAGGCTCGAGATCAAAAGGCCGAGCGACAGGAAGCAGCCGCCCAGCAGCAGCAACCCGAAATAACCGGCGATCACCGGCTTCCATTCCGGGTTGCCGAGGCGGAACAGAATCGCGATGTCGATGGCGGTGACCAGCAGCATCGCCGCGAACAAGCCCATCGCGCCGAGAAACTTGCCGAGGATGATCTGCACATCGGTCAGCGGCGACGTCAGCAGCAGCTCCATCGTCCCCGATCGCTTCTCTTCGGCGTAGGTCCGCATCGTGATCATCGGCATGATGAACAGGATGATGATGGCCGCGTTGTGCAGGACACCGGAAATCATCCACTCGTTCACGTTGATGTTGCCGCCGCCCATCGCCATCTGCTGGCTGCGCTGCGCGAAGCCGGTCAGGTAGACGCGGAAGAACGCGCCGAACAGCAGCGCGAACAGGCCGATGAGGATGTAGCCCATCGGCGAGGCGAAATACGATCGCAGCTCCTTGCCGGCGATCGCCGAGACATTTCGAACGCTATCCATTTACGCTCCAGTGACCACGTCGGGCGTCTGCGTCGGGTCCGTTCCGTTGGTGTCCTTGCCTTCCTCTTCCTTGGTCGTGACCTTCAAGAACACTTCCTCGAGGCTCATGCGCATCGGCCGCAACTCCAGCAGCCCCCAGCCACGGTTCACAATCGTCCTGGCGATGTCGCGGCGCACGTCGGTGCCGCGCTCGCTCTCGATCTCGAACCCGCCCGATGCCGACGCCTGCACGCGAGTCACGCCCTGGATCGCGCCGAGGACCGGACCCGCTTCCTGACCCATCGCATCGAGCTGCACGTACATCGTCTCCGAGCCGGCCAGCCGCGCCGTCAGGTTTTCCGGCGTATCGACCGCGACCACGCGGCCGTTGTTGATGATCACGACGCGCTGACAGGTCTGCGCGACTTCCGGGAGGATGTGCGTGCTGAGAACGATCGTGTGGTCACCCCCCAGCCCGCGAATGAGCTCGCGCGTCTCGATGATCTGCTTGGGGTCGAGCCCCGCGGTCGGCTCGTCGAGGATCAGCACCTCGGGGTTGTGAATCAGCGCCTGCGCGAGACCGACGCGCTGTCTGTAGCCCTTGGACAGCTTCGAGCAATGACGCTCGGCCATGTCGGCGACGCGCGTCCGCTCCATGACCGAGGCCACGCGCGTCTTGCGCTCCTTCGGCGGCACGCCTTTGATCCGCGCCACGAAGTCGAGGTACTCGCGCACCGTCATGTCGGGGTACAGCGGAGGCATCTCCGGCAGATAGCCCGTGCGCTTCTTCGCTTCGATCGGGTTGGCGAAGACGTCGTAGCCGGCAACGATCGCTTTGCCCTCAGTCGCCGGCATGTAGCCGGTGAGGATGCGCATCGTGGTGGTTTTGCCGGCGCCGTTCGGCCCGAGGAAGCCGAGGATCTCGCCGCGTTCGACGCGGAAACTCACATCGTCGACGGCCGTGACCCGGCCATATTGCTTCGTGACGTGCTGGACCTCAATCACAGATGACTCCGGGAACTGGAGAGGAAACGCCGCCGCAGGAAGGTCGGGGTCAGCGTCCAAACCCCGGATACCGTGCGTAACATGTAGGTAGCAAAGACGATTACGGCCAGAAACCTAATCCTAGTCAGACCCCGAAAAACGTGTCAAGGGCGTCGGTCGGTTGTAATGGCCCTGTAATGCCGTTGTAAGGGTCGTTCGGACAGCGTATTCTATATATGAGCATCTGCTCAGGTATTCAGATGTCGACAGAAATCCTCAAAATCCCTACGCCTGCCGAGTGCGACGCGGAGCACCTCGACCAGTCCACTACGACGGTGCGGCGCCAGCAGCTTCTCTCGGCCCGGACGGTCGAGGGGCTCGCCGAAACGTTCCGCGTGCTGGGCGATCCCACCCGCGTGCGCATCCTGGACGCCCTCGCAGGCGGCGAGCTCTGTGTCTGCGACATCGCCTCGCTCGTCAACATCAGCGAGTCGGCGGTGTCCCATCAGCTGCGGCTGCTTCGGGGGATGCGCCTCGTCCGACCGCGCCGCGCGGGCCGCCTCGTGTACTACGCGGTCGACGATCACCACATCCTCGAGCTGATGAAGCAGGCGATGACGCATGTGGAGGAGCAGGCGGCGACGGGGAGAGCGGCGCAGTGAGCGCCTGCTCCGTCTGCGAACTGCACGCCGAGTCGGTCTTCAAGATCGAGGGGATGGACTGCCATGAGGAAGTCGCGATCCTCGAGCATCGCTTGAAGACCCTCGCAGGCCTCGAGTCGCTCGACGCCGACGTCGTCGGTCAACGCCTGCGCGTGCAGTACGACGCCGCCAAGCTGACGACGGCGCGGATTGCCGAGGCGGTGGCGCAAACCGGCATGCGCGCGTGGCTCGAGCATGAAGAGCCGCGGCCTTCCGCCGCATCGGCGTGGCGCGAAGGGCTGATCGCGCTCTCGGGGGCGTGCATCCTCGCGGGTCTGGGGTTGCAGGCGGCGGGCGTCAACGGTCCGGTAGCCTGGGTGCCGTTCGTCGCGGCCGTCGGGTTGTCGGGGACGCACACGGCGCGGCGCGCCTGGCTGTCGCTGGTCGCGCGCCGCCTCGATATTCACGTGCTGATGATGGTGGCGGTCATCGGTGCGGTGGCGCTGGGGGAGTGGGCCGAAGGCGCCTCGGTGGTGTTCCTGTTCGCGCTGGCGCAGCTCCTCGAATCGAGAGCGATGGAGCGGGCGCGGGGCGCGATTCGCGCCCTCATGGATCTCGCGCCGGCGGACGCGCTGGTTCGCCGCTGCGGCGGTGACTCGCGCGTGCCGGTGGACCAGGTGCGGGTTGGCGACGTGGTGATCGTCAAGCCTGGGGAGAAGATCCCGCTCGACGGCATCGTGCGAGCCGGCGCGAGCCACGTGAATCAGGCGCCGATCACCGGCGAGTCGCTGCCGGTGGAGAAGGCGTCTGGCGCCGAGGTCTTCGCCGGCGCCATCAACGGCCGTGGCGCGCTCGACGTCGAAGTCACCCGGCTGCGCCGCGATTCCACGCTGGCCCGCATCATTCATCTGGTCGAGACGGCGCAGGCCCAGCGCGCGCCGAGCCAGACGTTCGTCGACCGCTTCGCGCGCGTCTACACCCCGATCGTGCTGGCGCTGGCGGTGGCGATCGCGGTGCTGCCGCCGCTCATCGTGGGCGGACCGTGGAGCGACTGGATCTATCGCGCCCTGGTGCTGCTGGTGATCTCGTGCCCGTGCGCATTGGTGATCTCGACCCCGGTCTCGATCGTGTCTGCGCTCGCCGCGGCGGCGCGCAAGGGCGTACTGATCAAGGGCGGGGCGCGGCTGGAGCAACTCGCGTCGGTGCGCTGCGTCGCGTTCGACAAGACCGGGACGCTGACCCACGGCCGGCTGCGCGTGACCGACGTCGTGCCGCTCAACGGGATGGGATCCGCCGACGTGCTGGCGATCGCGGCGGCGATCGAGAGCCGCTCCGAACATCCCATCGGTCGCGCGATCGTGCAGCGGGCGCACGCCGAGGGGCTGGTCCTTTCCGCCGCGTCGCGGGTCGAGGCGCTGCCCGGGCGTGGCGCGCAGGGGTTTCTGGGCGCGCGGCCCGTGCTGGTGGGGAACCGCCGTCTGTTCGAGGAGCGCGGTCTGTCCGGACCGGAGATGACCTCGGCGCTCGACCGCGTCGCGGACGGCGGACGCAGCGCCGTGATCGTCGCGCTGGACGGCACCGCCATCGGCGTGATCGGCGTGTCCGACGAAGTGCGCGAGTCGGCGAAAGACACGATCGCGCTGTTGACCGATCACGGCGTCGCGCACGTCGTGCTGCTGACGGGCGATCAGACGTCGGCGGCGCGCGCGCTCGCGACGTCGGTCGGCATCGAGGACTATCGCGCCGAGCTGCTGCCCGAGCACAAGCTCGCCGCGGTCGGCGAGCTGCGCGCCCGGCACGGCACCCTCGCGATGGTCGGCGATGGCGTCAACGACGCGCCGGCGCTCGCCGCCGCCGACATCGGCATTGCCATGGGCGTCGCCGGCACCGACGCCGCGCTCGAAACCGCGGACGTCGCGCTGATGGCCGACGAGCTGGTCAAGATTCCGTTCGCGATCCGCTTGAGCCGCGCCGCGGCGCGCAACATCCGCCTCAACATCGGCTTCTCGCTCGGGTTGAAGGCGGTGTTCCTCGTGCTCGCCGTCTTCGGCGCCGCCACGCTGTGGATGGCGGTGGTCGCCGACACCGGCGCGTCGCTGATCGTGATCGCCAACGCGCTGCGGTTGTTGCGGGAATAGCTACGCTTTTCGATTGGTGAAGAAGTGCTGGTCGACGAACTCGTCGACGCGCGCCTGATCGGCGGGATCGACCTTCTCGAACTGCAACCCCATTCCCACCCGCCGGTCGCTCCACGCCACCCGCGACTCGGCTTCGATGTCGCGCTTCGATCCGGGCAGCCGGAAGCGCACGCGGACTTTGCCATCCTGCTGCAGCGGACTCATGGTGCGGATCGCGAGTCCGCCCTTGCTCAGATTCAGCGTCAACGCCGCCGCGATCGTGTTGCCGAAGCGGTACGCCACCGGAATACCGAGGACCACGCGCGGGCTGCCGCGCCGATTGAAGTTGTCGGGGAAGAGGTGCGGCGCGAGCGACGGCAGGATGTGCTGCACGGCGCTGTATTCGTTGACGTAGCCGGCCACGCCGAGCGCGGCGAGATCGCGCACTTCCTCGGCGGTCGCGATCGTGCCGCTGAACACCAGGATCGGCAAGCGTCCGTCATCGAGCTTGCGGATCATGCGCACCAACTCGACCCCGCCGGCGTGCGGCAGTCGCAGATCGAGCACGATCAGATCGATGCGCGCGAGATCCGCGCGCACGCGCGCCAGCAGTTCGGCGGCACTCTTGACCGTGAGTGCGGTATGCCCGGCCCCGAGCAGAGCGGTGGCGAAGCGGTCGCGCACGAACGCGGTGTCGTCGGCAACGATGACCGTCTTGGTGGTTGTCACAACGGCAGCCGTCACGCCAGAACCTATCGGCAGCGCCGATATCCGGCCTTAGGCTCGTTGCAGAATTTATCAGGTTCTCGCTATAATCCGAAGTCTTGCTGCGACCGTGCGGGTCTGGCCTGTGCAGGATCGACCGCCCGGTGCGTTTCGAGGAGTTGTATGGCGACCTGTCCGGAATGTGATGCCGATGTCGAAGTCGACGAGTTCGACGTCGACAAGGGCGACCTCATAAGCTGCCCTGAATGCGGCACCAATCTCGAAGTTACCAGCACGTCTCCGGTCGAGCTCGAAGCGGCCGACGAAGACGATGACGATGACGATGACGACGACGACGATGATGATGCCGACGACGACGACGCCGAAGATCTCGACGACGACGCGGTCGACGGCGACGAAGACGAAGGCAACGGGGAGGATTGGGACGAGTGAAATGCCCGGTGAGCCGTACCGCGAGCACGACGGCGCGTCACACAAGGAAGCCGCGCTTCGCCGCATGCTCACCGACTGGCCGTCGCTCATCGTCGCCTACAGCGGCGGCGTCGACAGCGCGTATCTGAGCTGGATCGCCACCGCGACCTTGGGGCCGCGCGCCCTGTGCATCACCGCCGACAGCCCGAGTTATCCCGAGCATCACCGCGCGCTCGCGCTGCGCATCGCGCGTGACTTCGGCTTCCAGCACGAGATCATCCGCACCAACGAGCTGACGCTGCCCGCGTATCGCGCCAACCACGCCGATCGCTGCTATCACTGCAAGCACGAGCTGTATTCACAGCTCGCGGCCATCGCGCGCGATCGCGGCATCGGCGCGATCGCCGATGGCAGCAACGCCGACGACCGCGGCGACTATCGGCCGGGGCGCCAGGCGGCCCGCGAATTCGCCGTTGTCAGCCCGCTCGATGCCGTCGGCCTCACCAAGGCGGAGATCCGCGAGCTGTCGCGCCGAGCCGGATTGCCGACCTGGGACGAACCGGCGTCGGCCTGTCTGTCCTCGCGCATTCCGTACTTCAGCGAAGTCACCGACGACAAGCTGCGGATGATCGAGCGCGCCGAGGCGGTGTTGCGTCAGTTGGGATTTCGCGTCTGCCGCGTGCGCCACCACGTTCAGCCGGGCGCGCACGGCGAGGAGCTGGCCCTCGCGCGGCTCGAGATTGGCCGCGACGAGATGGCGCGCGCGATCGAGCCAGACGTCGCCGGCGCGATCGATCGCGCACTGCGCGGCCTCGGCTACGCTCAGGTCACCCTCGATCTGCGCGGCTACCGCCTCGGCAGCCTGAACGAGGCGCTGCGGCTGCGGCCGGTCTAGGCCTCCGTGCGCGCCAGTGCAGGCACGCTCGCCGCCGTGGTGCTCGTCGCGCATCTCGCGGTCCTGCCCTCGACGTTCGACGATTCCGATGCGGTCAATTTCGCGATGGGCGTGCGTCGGTTCGACGTCGCGCAGCATCAGCCGCATCCTCCCGGCTATCCCGTCTTCATCGCCCTCGGCAAGGTCGCGACCGGAACGCTGACCGCGATCGGCGTCGGCGCGGCCGACGTGCGCGGCCTCGCGATCTGGGGGGCGATCGGCGCCGCGCTCCTCCTCCCGCTCCTCGCGGCGTTTTTCCGCGCGCTCGATGGCGACGAGCGCCGCGCCCTGATCGCCGCGGTGCTCACGGTCTGCGCGCCGCTGGTGTGGTTCAACGCCTCGCGCCCACTCTCCGACACTGCCGGCCTGGCAGTCGCGCTGGCCGCGCTCGCCGCCCTGGCGGCGTCGCGGGCCGACTCCGCGCGCGCCGCTCGACTCGAGCTGCTCGGTGCGCTGTTGGCCGGCGTCGCGATCGGCATCCGATCGCAGATGGCGCTGCTGACGCTGCCGTTCGTCGCGTTCGTGCTCGTGGCGTCGCGGCGACGCGTCGCGACCATCGGCGCGCTCGCGGTTGGCGTTCTGCTGTGGGCGGTTCCGCTCGTGCTGCTGAGCGGCGGCCCTGCGGGCTATGTGCGCGCGCTCGGCAGTCAGGCGGGCGAAGACTTCTCGGGCGTGCGGATGCTGTGGACGAATCCCTCGCCACGAGTCGCGCTGGCGGCGGTGCTGGATACGTTCGTGCGACCGTGGGATTCCCCGGTGCTCGCCGGGATTGTCCTGTCGCTCGCCGCTGCCGGCGCACTCGTGCAGGCGCGGTGCGCTCCGCGCACGCTGGCGATCGTGGCGCTGACGTTCGGCCCCTACGCGGTGTTCCACCTGCTGTTTCAGGAAACCTACACGACCCGGTATGCGCTGCCGCTGATGCCGGTCGTCGCCTACCTCGCGGCGGTGACCGTCGCCGAGGCCGCGGCGAACTATGCCGTCCTCGGCACGGCGGCGCTCGCGGCGGCAAGCCTCGCGCTCGCCGTGCCGGCAACCGCGGCATTCGCGCGCGAGCCGAGTCCGATCGTCGGGCTGCTCTCTGAAACCGCCCGGCTGCGCGATCGCGGCGCCCAACCGGTGGTCGGCATGCACCGCCGCGTGTTCACGGAGTCGCGCCGCGCGCGAGCGTACGCGGGGAACCCGCCGGGAACGCTGCTTCAGGTCCCGCGCGATTTCGAGTGGCTCGAGATGACGCGCGCGTGGCGCGAAGGCCACGACGGCGAATCGTGGTTTTTCGCCGATCCCCGGCGAACCGATCTGGCGCTCATCGATCGGTCGCACGCGCGGATCCGCGAGTACCGCTGGCCGCTGGCCGCAAACGTGTATCTGGGTGGGGCGCGTCCCGGCGAGATCGACTGGTACATCTTCGGTCAGCCGGCGTGGTTTCTGGAGCGCGGCTGGGCGCTCACGCCCGAAGCGGCGGGCATCAGCGAACGCGAAGGTTGGGGGCCGCATCGCGCACCGAGCACGGGCTGGGTGCGGCGGCGCGGGTCGGACAGCGTGATGGTGATCGGCGGCCGCCATCTGGCGAACGGCGCGCCGCCGGCGACGGTGACCGCGAGTCTCGACGGACGCCCCGTCGCGTCGTTCGACGTCCAGCCCGGATACTTCCTGCACTTCGTCGACGTGCCCGCCGCCGCGCTGGCAGGCGACGGCCGCTATGCAGCCCTGACCGTCACGGTGCGCGCATCCGGCTCGGCGCCCGTCCCACCCGTGGCGATCGAGCAGTTCGATTTTCAAGCGCGCGATCGAATTGTGTACGGCTTGACGGATGGCTGGTACGAGCCGGAATACAACCCGCAAACCGCCAAATCATGGCGGTGGATGAGCGACCGGGCGGTCGTCCGGATCCATAACGCCGGCCGACCCGTATCGCTGCGCTTCCAGGCCGAGGCGCCGGGCCGCTACTTCGACCAGCCGCCACACGTCCGCGTCGTCGCCGGCGATCAGGTGCTGACCGAGGTCGTCAGCGCCAACGACTTCAGCGTCGCAATTCGAATCCCGCCGGAGACGGTTGCCGCGGCCAACGGTCTGGTGACGATCACCTCGGATCGCACGTTCGTTGCCGGCGAACGCCAACGGACCGCCGATCAGCGAAAACTGGCGCTCCGGATTTACTCGCTCACCGTCGAAGAAGACGCGCGGTGAGGCTTCTCGTCTACTTCCGCGCCAGGGCCAGCAGCGAACTTCCCAGCGGCATGTCGACCACCCGCAGCGCTGCGGCTTCGAGCGCCAGCAGCGACCGAAGCGCCGCATTCACGGGGCGCGACGGTACCGTCATCTCCTGCGTCGACTCCCGATGCCCGCTCAGCCGCTGCGTCCACCTCACGCCGGCAACGATGGGCAGAAGCGTGAAGTTCGTGTAAGTAATGCGCAGGATCGTGAACCCCGTGCGCACGAGATGATCGCGCAGCTCGCCCCGTTGGTAGCGCCGGACCTCGCCGCCGAGCACGGAATGATTGCCGCGCAACGATTTCAGCGCCGCGGTATTGATGAGGATCTGTCCTCCGGGCCGCAACACCCGATACATCTCATTGAGCGCGTCGCGCTCCAGCTCGTCGTCGAAGGCGTAGAGGACGTCGAACGAGGTGACGAGGTCGAATTGGCTGGCGGCGAACGGGAGCGCGGTCGCTGAAGCGCGGGCGACCTGCCGTTCACCGCGGTTGCGCGCGTACACGAGGCCGCTCATGGTGATGTCGATGCCGCAAGCCCGGCCGTAACGTCGCAGCATCGTCAGGTTGTTACCTGTGCCGCAGCCGCAATCGAGGATCGTGGGGTTCGATTTGCCGGCGGTGGCTTGGGCGAGCAGCGGCGCGACGAAACGGCGGAAGCCGTGGAACCAGAAATGATCGCGTTCGGCGCGCGCGGTGGCTTCGAGTAGTCGGTCCATCTAAAGTCGTGTGTGAGAAAATGACGGCGCTGGTGCGCGATCCCGCGCTTCGGAGGACGACGTCCTCCGATGAGAAATGCCCGGCGCGCACCCATCCTACCCGAGGAGAATGACGGTGATGATCTCGAACTTCAGATTTGGCGTTGTCGCGTTGTTGGCCTGTACGGTTGCTATCGGCGCGTGCGGCAAGAAGACGCCGCCGGTGACCCCGCAGCCGCCGCCGGCGGAGAAGCCGTCCACGACGCCTCCGACGCCGCCACCGCCTGCGCCACCGCCGGCGACGCCACCCGCGCCCATGCCCGAGCGTCCCGCCGAAGAGACGCTCGACTCGATTACCAAGAGCCTGCAGCCGGTCTACTTCGATTACGACTCGGTGGTGATCAAGGACGCCGGCCGCGCCGCGATTCAGAAGAACGCGGAGTACTTGAAGGGCCGCCAGACGGTCAAGGTACTAATCGAAGGCCACGCGGATTCGCGCGGGACCAACGAGTACAACCTCGCGCTGGCGGAACGCCGCGCCTCCGCGGTCCGCGAATACCTCGTCAGCCTCGGCATCACCAACGATCGCGTCACGATCGTGAGCAAGGGCGAGGAACAGCCGTTCTGCAAAGAGGAAACCGAGGCCTGCTGGCAGAGGAACCGCGTCGGGTTCTTCATCGCCACCGCCAAATAGCGCCGATCAGCCGCCCAGTTCCGCGGCAATCAACTGGGCGGCCTTCACCGCGTTTGGCGCCGCGATGATCGGCCGGCCGACCACGAGATAGCTGGCGCCGGCGGCGATTGCCTCCGCCGGTCCCATCGTGCGCTGCTGATCGTCCTTGCCCGCGTCTTTACTCAACGGAAGGGCGCTTCCGCCGCGGATGCCGGGGGTCACGATCACGAAGTCCGGCCCGCATTCGCGGCGCAGCCGCGCCGTTTCCTGCGGCGAGGCGACCACACCATCCAGCCCCGCCTGCTGCGTCAAGGACGCCAGTCTGAGCACCTGATCCAGGACCGGCCCGCGCGCCCCGGTCTCCTCGAGCATCGCGTCGCTGATGCTGGTCAGCACCGTGACGGCGATCACGAGCGGCGGTGTGCGACCTTCGGCCGCGGCCGTCTCTCGCGCGGCGTCGCGCGCCGCCTGCATCATCCGCAGGCCGCCGGCCGCGTGCACGTTGACCATCCAGACGCCGAGCGACGTCGCCGCCGAAACCGCGGTCGCGACCGTGTTCGGAATATCGTGGAACTTGAGATCGAGGAACACGCGCGCGCCGCCGCGGGACAGCGAGCGGACGAAGTCCGGCCCCTCGGTCGTGAACAGCCGGCTCCCGACTTTGAGGCCGCCGGTGACGTCCTGCAGGCGCTCGGCGAGTGCCAGCGCCTCGGTTCCAGTCGGCACGTCGAGCGCGACCAGGAGTTTGTCGATCTGTGTGCCCTTGGTGCGCGGCTGGTTCAGGAGCTGATCCATGCTTGCTCGCGTTTCGATGTATCGAGGGTGCCGACGATATCCGACAGCGCCGTGATGCGATGTCGCGTCAGGTAGTCGCTCAACCCGTCGAGGAGCGAACGCCAGATGAACGGGTCGACGAAGTTCGCGGTGCCGACCTGCACCGCGCTCGCGCCGGCGATCATGAACTCCAGCACGTCGGCCGCGGTCGCGATGCCGCCCATGCCGATGATGGGAATCTTCACCGCGCGCCGGCACTCGTACACCATGCGCACGGCGATAGGGCGAATCGCCGGTCCGCTCAGGCCGCCGACGATGTTCGACAGTTTCGGCCGGCGGGTCTCGACGTCGATGGCCATGGCCAGGAAGGTGTTGACGAGCGACACGGCATCGGCGCCGGCTTCCTCGGCGGCGCGGGCGAACGACGCGACATCGGTCACGTTCGGCGTCAGCTTGGGGATCACCGGCAGCGACGTGACCTTCCGCACGGCGCTCACGACCGCGTGCGTCGCCGGCAGGTTGCAGCCGAACGTGATGCCGCCCTCCTTGATGTTCGGGCAGGAGATGTTCAGCTCCAGGGCGGCCACGCCCTCGGCGTCGCTCAGGATCCGCGCCAGCTCGACGTACTCGTCGATCGTCGTGCCGCAGATATTGACCAACACGATGGCGCGGCGGTCGCGCAGCTCGGGCAGCTTCTCGCGGATGAAGCGGTGCACGCCGATGCCTTGCAGGCCGATCGCGTTCAGCATCCCCGCCGGCGTCTCGACGATGCGCGGCGGCGGGTGGCCTTCGCGCTCGGCGAGGAACAGCCCTTTCACCGCGACGCCGCCGAGCGTCGCCAGATCGACGACGTCGCTGTACTCGACGCCGTAGCCGAAGCATCCGCTGGCGGCAATCAGCGGATTCGGCAATCTCAACGATCCGATGCTGACCGACAGATCCATGATTAGTGTGTCAGCGCCTCCCAGACGATGCGCTCGGCGTCGAACACGGGACCGTCGAGGCACGACCGCACGAAGTGCGGCGTGGCGCCGGGCTGTTGCCGCGTCAGCACGACGCAGCTGTAGCACCCGCCGAGGCCGCAGCCCATCACCTGTTCGAGTGACACCTCGCACGGGTGCCCATACGTGCGCGACAGCGCCGCCACCGCGCGCATCATCGGCGTCGGTCCGCACACATAGAGGCGGACGCTCTCGCCCGGTGCCAGTGACGTGAACGCACGCTCGAGGGGAGCGGTGACGTACCCCTTCGTCCCGCGGCTGCCGTCCTCGGTCGCGAGCTCGATGGCGACGCCGAGCCGCGCGAACGTGTCGGTGTAATAGAGCTCGCCGGCGCGGCGGGCACCATAGAAGAGCGTCGCTGGCGTGTGTCGCGCCGCCAGCGATTCAGCGAGCGTGAGGAACGGGGCGAGGCCCACGCCGCCGGCGACCATCCACGCCTGCACCGGCCCATCGACGGGCTCGAACGGCCGCCCGAGTGGTCCGAGGCAACTCACGCGTGCGCCAGGTGCCGCGTCATAGAGCAACCGCGTGGCGGTACCAATGCGTTTGTTCAGGAGCGACACGCCCAGCGGCGCGCCGGTTGCGTCGCGAAGGATCTCGAAGATCGAGAACGGGCGGCGCAGCAATGGATCGGCACTGTGCGTGGCCTTGACCATGACGAACTGGCCGGGGCGCGCCAGACCCGCGATCTCCGGAGCGGCGAGGGCCAGCACGCTGTAATCATCGGACAAACGCGTGTTGGCAATCACCGCCGCGTCGACATCGCAAGGCACACCCCGAAGTATACACTTCGACTCATGCGGTTCCTGCGGATGCTCACCAACGCGCTGCTCGCCGGCGCGCTCGGTGCGGCATACCTCGCGATCGTGGTGCTGCAACTCAATCCTCACGTGCCGCTGTGGTCGGCAACGACGGCCCGGTTGTACGCCGTGCTCACGACGTTCTACGGCGTCCATCTCGCGGTCCTGTTCTATCTGCTGATGATTGGCCGGGAGCTCGTCAGCGTGACGGTGTTCTCGCCGGGATGGGTGAGCGTGCGCGTGCTCGCCTGGCTCGCGGCCGCATCGGCGGCTGCGGCATCGGTGCTGATGTGGTTCAACGTCGATGGATTCGCGGCGGCCCTCGACGAGACCGCCCTGCGCCGCATGACCGCCGGCGCGGCCGCGACGGGTGCAACCGCGGTCGTACTGCTCGGTCTGGCCGCCGCGCATTTCTCGTTCGGCCGCCGCGGCAGCCGCGTCGGCGCGGCGCTGCTGGCGATCGCCGTCTTCGGATCCCTCGCGCTGCCGGTCGCCGCACGCGGCCCCGGCGTCCCCCAGCCTCCGGTTCCGGTGTTCGCGGCGTCGCCGCACACCGACGAATCAACCGGCCCGCGCGTCACCATGATTCTGCTCGACGGTGCCGCGCTCGACTATGTCTGGCCCCGCGCCGCCGCCGGACGGCTGCCGAATTTCGCACGGTTGCTCGAGCAGGGCGCCGCGATGGATCTGGCCACGGTGCGGCCCACGGCGCCGGAACCGGTGTGGACGGCGGTGGCGACTGGAATGTATCCGGCCAAGACCGGTGTGCGATCGTCGGCACGCTATTACGTGCGCGGCGACGATCGCGCCCTGGTGCTCCTGCCGGATCACTGCTTCTCGCACGCGCTCGTGCATCTCGGTCTGGTGCGGCGCGAACCGACCTCGTCCGAGGTCGTACGGACCCGTGCGCTGTGGAGCATTCTCGACGCCGCCGGCATTGGCGTTGGGATCGTCCGGTGGCCGCTGACGTATCCCGCGCCGACGCTGCGCGGATTCATCCTCACCGATCGCTTCCACGATCTGCTGGGTTCGCTGCTCGAGCTCGACGGCGGTGCTGCCTTTCCCGCCGACGCGCTGTCGATCGCCCGCGGCGCGTTCGTGGACCCTCCCGAACCTGCGGCGCCTCTGCCGGTTGCCGACCTCACGGCGCAGACTCCCGAAGCGTCGGCTGGCTTGCGTGACTACGCCTACGCGCGCGCCATGCGCCAGCTCGAGGTACGCTGGCCGGTACAGGTCACCGCGCTTCGATATCAGGGGCTCGACATCGCCGGGCACTACAACCTGCGCCATACGCAGCCGCGCGAGTTCGGCGGCGCGGGCGAGGAGGATCGCCGCCGCGGTCTGCAGGTGATCGACAAGTACTACGCCTACATCGACGGCGAGATCGGCCGCGCGCTCGCCACGCTCGAGCCCGAGTCCGGCGATCTGCTGCTGGTCGTCTCCGGCTTCGGCATGCAATCGCCGAATCGGCTGAAGCAGCTGTTCGCGCGACTGATTGGCGATCCGATGAGCGGCACTCACGAGCGCGCCCCGGACGGCTTTCTGCTGGCGTACGGATCCCACGTGCAGCCCGGCCGCCGTCGGCGCGGATCGATCGTCGACGTTGCGCCGACGGTGCTCTACTACCTCGGCCTGCCGGTCGGACGCGACATGGACGGCTACGCACGCGCCGATCTGTTTCGCTCGACGTTCACCGCCGGCCGGCCGGTGGCGTTCGTGCCGTCGCACAATCGGTAGGCCGGTAGGCCGGTAGGCCGGTAGGCCGGAAGGCCGGAAGGCCGGAGGGCCGGAAGGCCGGAAGGCCGGAAGGCCGGAAGGCCGGAGGGTCGGAGGGTCGGAAGGCGAACTCCGCTCTTCCGGCCTTCCGGCCGAGCGTGCTACACTCATCCCACTCTTTAACGCGTCCCTGTGAGGACGCCAAGAGGTGAATCGTGCCTATTCCTTCCGCTCGCCTCCAGACATTCCACCGCACGCACTCGTTCTTGCTGCCGCCGATTTCGATCGACGTTTCGCGCTGGAGCTGTGCATGCCCCAGGTAATGGACGCCGATCGCATGTCGCGGGCGCTGACGCGTATCGCCCACGAGATCCTCGAGCGCAACCGCGGGCTCGACGACCTGGCCCTGGTCGGCATCCGTACCCGCGGCGTGCCGCTGGCCCGGCGCATCGCCCGCGCGCTCAAGGAGATCAACGGCGACGAAGTGCCGACCGGCGCGCTCGACATCACGCTCTATCGCGACGACCTGATGCGCCACGCCGTCGGTCCGCAGCCGCTCGTCCGGCGCACCGAGATTCCGTTCTCGATCGACGATCGCAAGATCCTGCTCGTCGACGACGTGCTCTACACCGGCCGGACGATTCGTGCCGCGCTCGACGCGCTCATCGACTTCGGACGGCCGCGCGCGATCCAGCTGATCGCGCTCGTCGATCGCGGCCATCGCGAGCTCCCCATCAAGGCGGATTACGTCGGCAAGAACCTGCCGACGTCGCTGAAGCAGAGCGTCCAGGTGCGGCTGCAGGAAATCGACGGTGCCGATGAAATTGTCATCGAGGGGGAACCATGACGACGCGAACCGTTGACCGGCCATCGGACAGCACGCGCCCCGAGTCCACCGGACCGGGCGAGCGGCCGGGGGATCGTCCCAATCCCTCCGAGCAGGCGGCGCCGCAGCTGCGCTCGCGGCATCTGCTCGGCATCGCCGGCCTCGACGCCGGCGAGATCACGCTGATCCTCGACACCGCCGTGGCGATGAAGGAGATCGGCGGCCGCGCGATCAAGAAGGTGCCGACGCTGCGTGGCCGCACCGTCGTCAACCTGTTCTTCGAGCCGAGCACGCGCACCCGGACGTCGTTCGAGATTGCCGAGAAGCGCCTCAGCGCCGACACCTTGAGCATCGCCACCGCGACGTCGAGCGTGACCAAGGGAGAGACGCTCGTCGACACCGTCCGCAATCTCGAGGCGATGTCGCCGGACATGATCGTGCTGCGGCATTCCTCGTCGGGAGCGCCGGAACTGCTGTCGCGGATCTGCCGGTCGGCGGTGATCAATGCCGGCGACGGCATGCACGAGCACCCCACCCAGGCGCTGCTCGACGCGTTCACCATCCGCGAGCACAAGGGCCGCCTGTCCGGCCTCAAGGTCGCGATCGTGGGCGACCTGCTGCACAGCCGCGTGCTGCGCTCCAACGTGCTGCTGCTCAAGACCATGGGCGCCGAGGTGTGGGCGTGCGGTCCGGCGACGCTGATTCCTTCGGGCATCGAGCGTCTTGGGGCACGCCCGACGACCTCGGTCGATGAAGCGGTCGAGGGCGCGGACGTCGTGATGCTGCTGCGCATTCAGCACGAGCGCATGCACGCGCATTTCATTCCATCGGTCCGCGAGTACTTCGCGCTGTTCGGGATGACCCCGGAACGGATCCGGCGGGCTCAATCGAATGTCATCGTGATGCATCCCGGGCCGATGAACCGCGGCGTCGAAATCGATTCGGAGGTCGCCGATGGTCCGTATTCCGTGATTCTCGAACAGGTGTCCAACGGCGTGGCGGTGCGGATGGCGGTGCTGTACCTCCTGGCGGGACGCGAGGAGGGAACGCTCGAATGAAGCTGCTGCTGAAGAACGGGCAGGTCGTGGATCCGGCCAACGGCCGCAACGGCCGGTTCGACGTCCTGATCGAGGACGGACGGATCGCGCGCGTCGAACCGAATCTCGCCGCCGACGGCGCCGAGGTGCTGGAGATTCAGCCAGGGTGGATCGTCGCGCCCGGCCTGATCGACATCCACGTGCACCTTCGCGAGCCGGGGCACGAGCACAAGGAGACCGTCGCCACCGGCGCGGCGGCGGCGGTCGCGGGCGGCTTCACCGCGGTGGCGTGCATGCCCAACACCGAGCCCATCAACGATCATGCCGGCATCACCCAGTTCATCCTGAAGAAAGCCGCCGAAGCGCAACTCGCGCGCGTGTATCCGATCGGGGCGGTGTCGCTGGGATCGAAGGGCGAGCAGCTCGCCGAGCTCGGCGAGCAGAAGACCGCCGGCTGCGTCGCGTTTTCCGACGATGGCCGGCCGGTGGCGACAGCGCTGCTGATGCGGCGCGCGCTGGAATATGCCGGCATGCTCAAGCTGCCCATCGTGAATCACTGCGAGGATCCGTCGCTGAAGGGCGACGGCGTGGCGCACGAGGGCTACCATGCGTCGGCGCTCGGGCTGCGCGGGATCCCCGGGGTCGCGGAATCGCTGATGGTCGAGCGCGACGTGTCGCTCGCCGAGCTGACCGGTGGCCACGTGCATATCGCGCACATGAGCGCCCGCCAGTCGCTGCGGGCGGTGCGGGCCGGCAAGGACCGCGGCGTCCGCGTAACCTGCGAGGTGGCGCCGCACCATTTCACCCTGACCGACGAAGCGCTCGAACGCGAGCCGAAGTACGACACCAACCTGAAGATGAATCCCCCGCTGCGCGAGGCGGCCGACCGCGACGCGCTGCTCGAGGGCATCGCGGACGGGTCGGTGGACGTGATTGCCACCGACCACGCGCCGCACCACGCCGACGAGAAGATGCTGGAGTTCGACCGCGCCCCCTTCGGCATCGTCGGGCTGGAGACCGCGGTGCCGATCGTGTTCGACCGGCTGGTGCATGCCGGCAGGATCACGCTGACGCGCATGATCGAGCTGCTGTCGGTGAATCCGGCACGGGTGTTCGGCGTTCCCGGTGGCGCCTTGTCGGCGGGCGCCGCCGCCGACGTGACCATCCTCGATCCGGACAAGGCCGTGACGATCCAGGCGTCCGCGCTGCGCTCCAGGTCGAAGAACACGCCGTTCGACGGCTGGCAGCTGCGCGGCGGAGTCGTTTTCACGATCGTCGGTGGGCGAGTGGTCCATGGGGGGCGTTGACGGTCGTGGAGACTTCCGACGAGACGACACCTCGCGACGAACGCGCAGCTCGCGAGGTCCGCGAAGACCGCTGGATCATCCTCGTTCGCGAGCCTCGCGGGCTTCGTCTTGCATCGCGATTGTTCGTCTTCATCGATGGTAGCTGGCGTGACCGCGGACCTCGCCGCCAGGCTCGATGCGCTCGATAACCTCTACCGGGATTTCAACCGCGAAGACTCGGTCCGGGACCCGGTGCATCGCGTCCGGCCGTATGCCGATCCCGCCGACCGCGAGATCGCGGGGTTCTGCGCGGCGGCGCTCGCGTTCGGGCGCGTGGCGAGCGTCCTCGCGTCGATCGACCGGCTGTTCGCGATCATGGGCCCGCGGCCGGCGGAGTTCGTTCGCACGTTCAATCCCCAAGGGCCGCATCCCGAGCTGCGCGGCATGGTGCACCGCTGGACGCGCGGCGAGGATCTGGCGGCACTGATCTGGATCCTGCGGCAGATGCTGGAGCGCTCGGGCTCGATCGAGGCGTACTTTCTCGAGGGCGACGATCCCGCCACACCGGATCTGTCAGGCGCGCTCGACAGCTTCTCGCGACGCGCGCTGGCGCTCGACATCAAGCGCGCATACGGACGGATCCCGAGGAGGCCCGGTGTCTGCTATTTCTTCCCGCGGCCATCG
>Ga0075421_100003851_pt1 | contig 18028 bp, 16 predicted proteins | sample SoiMetdeltSBSDD5_FD_75292 | JGI IMG/M metagenome (GOLD analysis project Ga0075421, IMG submission 75292) | Bulk soil microbial communities from a Populus tree surrounding site in Tennessee, USA - Soil MetaG P. deltoides SBSDD5 | ecosystem: Environmental > Terrestrial > Soil > Tree plantation...
GCGATGCCGCCGCTCGACGTCGACGGCTACCTGGAAAGCATCGAGCGGTGCCGCACGAAGTTCCCTGGCCTCCGCATCCTCACCGGCCTGGAGCTTGGCGAGCCGCACTGGTTCGCCGAACGGTGCAAAAACTTGCTGCGGACCGGCTCCTTCGAGCGAATCCTCGGCTCGCTGCACTCGCTGGAGATCGACGGCAAGCCGTGGGAGGCCAACGCCGCCTACCGCGTGCTCGCCGAGCATAACCTGACCTCCGACGACCTCGTCCGTCGCTACCTCACCGATTCGATCCAGATGATCGAGTCGGCCGACTTCTTCCAGGTGCTCGCCCACGTCGACTATCCGGCCCGCCGCTTCCCGCCCGAGTCCGGCCCGTTTGATCCGACCCGCTTCGAGGAGGAGTACCGCGCCGTCCTGCGCACACTCGCCCAGACCGGCCGTGCCCTCGAAGTCAACACCCGAATCCCGCTGGACGCCAGGATCGTCCGCTGGTGGCACGAGGTCGGCGGCGACGCCGTCTCGTTCGGCAGCGACGCCCACGAGCCCTCTGCTGTCGCGATCGGCTTCGCCGAGGCCGCTGCGATGGTCGAGGCACAAGGCTTCCGCTCCGGCCGCACCCCGCTGGACTTCTGGACCCGCGCCCTGACCCGCTAACCAGCTCCCTCTCCCTTTGGGCCGTGGGGCAGGGGGACCATGGTAGGAGTGGGGAGGGTTGGGGTGAGGGTTCACGGCCTGCTACGCTCTCACCAACCTTCCGGAGGGCTGGTCATCGTGTCCGATCTCCAACCCGGACTCGTCGGCGAGGCGCACGCCGTCGTCCAGCAGGCCGACCTCGCGAGCGCCATCGGCTCCGGCCGCCTCGACGTCTACGGCACGCCCGCCATGCTCGGCCTGATCGAACTGTCGGCCGTCAACGCCGTCGATCACCTGCTGCCCGAAGGCTCCACGACCGTCGGCACGCGCCTGGACGTCAAGCACCTCGCGCCGTCGCCGCTCGGGATCGCCGTCCGCGCCCGCGCCGAGCTGATCGCCGTGGACGGCCGCCGCCTCACCTTCAACGTCGAGGCGTTCGACGCCGTCGACAAGATCGGCGAGGGCACCCACGAGCGGGCCGTCGTCGACGGGAGCCGGCTGCTGGCCCGGGCCAATGCCAAGGCGCCCTGACCCTACTCCCCCTCTCCCACGGTAGGGAGAGGGGGCCGGGGGTGAGGGGCTTCAGCAACACCGGCGCCGAGCACACCAGCGCCGCCACGTAGAGCGCCAGCCCCGTCAGCGCCGGCGCCAGGTGCCAGATATCCGTGTACCCCACCGCGACGTGCGTCCCCAGCGCCGCCACGAACCCCGGCACCCCTGACCCGAGCAGCGTCCACCAGAGCCAGCGTGCGCCCGGGCGGAACCCCCAGAGTGCCGCCAGCATCACCCCCAGGCCGTTCGCGACCAGCGCTCCGCCCAGGTTCGCGCGGTCGTGGGCGACCAGCGGCACCAGCCGCGGGCTCGCCGCGTCGAGCGTCGCCCGCGTCGTCCCCATGAACGCCAGGTCCTCCGGCACGAACACCTCGGTCACGCCGATCGCCGCCAGCGAGACCCCGCCGAGCACGAGCCCCACCCCGACCACCACGAACAGCAGTTGCCCCCACGAACGCCCCGACAGCCGGGCCGGCGGCGTCCTGCCGGGAAGCGCCCGCGACCCCAGCAGCCCGAGCACGAAGAACGGCAGCAACAGCAGCGTCACCAGCGCGTGCAGCGGGTCGAAGTACCCGAATCCCAGGAACAGGAAGAAGCTGGCGAACCCGAACGACGCCGAGATCGTGATCGCCCGGCGCGCCCACCGCTCGCCGCTCCGCAGCGGGACGATCGCCAGCTGCGCGTAGAGCACCCCGATCGCGATCATCGTGCCCGAGAGCGTGACCCGGTCGTGCGCCAGGAACGCCAGCAGCCGCCCGTTCACCGCCTCCAGCTCGGCGCGGCTCAGCCCGACGAACGCCTCGTCGTACGGCAGCACCACCCGGGTCGCCGCCACACCCCAGGCCAGGCAGCCGCCGATGGCCATCCCGAACCCGAGCAACGCGATCCAGACCCAGTCGCGCGGCCAGCGCGACGACGCGCCGGCCGTCACCGCCCGGACGCGATCCGTTCCAGCGGCCGCGCGAAGCTCAGCTCGTGGCCGTCAGGGTCCGTCAGGTGGAAGTAGCGCTCGCCCCACGAGGCGTCGCGCGGCGGGAACTGCGGGCTCAAGCCGTGGCGAACGGCGCGCTCGTAGACGGCGTCCACGTCCGAGACGTGGAAGATCACCCGCCCCCACCAGGACAACCTGTGCTCAGAAGAGGCCCCGCAGATGTTCAGGTAGCTCGATCCCACGGTGAAGCTGGTGAACTCGGCGTCCTCGCCGCCGTAGTGCAGCTCAAACCCGAGCGCGCGGTAGAACCGCACCGACCGCGCCATGTCGTGCGTCGCCAGCGTGATCGCGCTGATCGACTCGATCGAGACCGGCGCGTTGCCGAGACGCGTCCGATCTTCAGCCTGCTGTACCCCCGCCATCGCTCCACACCTCGTCGCCCTCGGCCTCACCCGAGAGCTGCTCGTCGTCGTCGGTCAATCGCCGCTCAGTCGAAAAACGCGCGGTCCTCGGCCCGCAAGTACTGGCGTGCTGCCTCGACGTCGATCTCAACGCCGAGCCCCGGCCGATCCCAGACCGCGATGTGCCCATCTTGCACGATCGGGTCCGGGAGCCCCTTCACAATCTCGTACCACCACGTCGGCCGGCCGTACGGGTACTCGAACGCGATGTAGTTGTGGGGCAGCGTCGCCGCCAGTTGCACGTGCGCCGCCAGCCCGATCAGCCCGTCGAAGACGCCGTGCGGGGCCATCATGATGCCGTTCAGATCGGCGTACTCCGCGATCCACTTCAATTCGGCGATCCCGCCCACGTCCTCCGGGTCCGGCCCCACGACGTTGACCGCCCGCTTGTCGATCAGGTCCTTGAAGTTCTGCCGCAGGTAGATCTGCTCGCCGGTGTGGATCGGCGTCGTCGTCGCCCAGGTCACGTCGCGGTACAGGTCGGCCAGGACGTACGGCGTGTAGTCGCCGGTGATCATGTCCTCCAGCCACAGCAGGTTGTACGGCTCCATCGCCCGCGCGAAGCGCAGTGCGTCGCTCGGGAAGAAGCCTGGGCCGCAGTCGAGCGCCAGCCCCACGCGGTCGCCGGTCACCGCCTTCATCGCCTCCACGCAGGCGATCAGATGCTTGAGTCCCCGCTCGGTCAGCGCCCCGCGATCGAGCGCCCCGTGCATCCCGACCGGCCGCGCCTCGCCGTAGAAGTAGTCCGGCACCACCCGCTTCATCTGGCTGTGGAACCCGATCGGCTGCTTGACGATCGTGAACCCTTCCGGGGCCGCCAGCATCTTGCGGGTGCTCTCGGCGTACTCCTCCGGCGTGTACTGTTCGATCGGGAAGCGCAGCCCGCCGTTGTAGACCCGCACCCGGTCCCGGACCTTCCCGCCGAGCAGCTTGTAGACCGGCACCCCGGCCGCCTTCCCGGCCAGGTCCCACAGCGCGATCTCGATGGCGCTGACGGCGCTCCCCCACGGCTTGAAGCTGCCCCGCTGGCGGATCTTCAGCATCACCCGCTCGACGTCCGTCGGGTCCTCGCCGAGCAGCGCGTCGCGGAAGAACAGCACGTGCGGCGTGGTGTACGGCTTCGTCGACTCGATCTGGCCGTACCCGTCGATGCCCTCGTCCGTCTCGATCCGGATGACCGGGTTCTCGCCCAGGATCGCGCACTTCAAATCCGTGATCTTCACGCTCGTCCCCTCACGTCGCCCCTCGCTATCTGCCCTCATGATACGACCGACCGGCCAACCCGACGCCGATGCCGACATCGGCCAGCATCCGGGCCACCCCAGGGTGCCCGTCACGTGCTTGGGCGGCGTAGGAGGTCCGTGGGTTGGACTCTCAGACCTTCGGGCGAGTTCCGGCACTTTCGGCACGAGGTTGGCGACATCCCTTCGAGACGCGAGCAGCATGCCAGCGCCGACCTCGGGGCGACCGGACCGTGCGTGGTGGCGCGAAGACCTGGACGGTGTGGCCAGGCACGAGGATGGCGGCCGCGCCGGCGGGCGGTGCCGTTGAGCCGGGTGACGCCACGTGGGGCGTCGGTCCGCAGGCCTCGGAGCCTGGCAGAATCCTGACGCGCACCCGCCACCCCAGCCGACGTTGACGCTCGGAAGCATGCGCGCTAGCCTCACCAGCATGGCGCACCACCAGCTCCCGACGCCGCTCACCAGCTTCGTCGGCCGATCACCTGGTGCCAGATCTCGAGTGACCCCGGCCCACCCGGCGTACGTCGACGCCGGGTCGGCATTCGCCTCTCACAGGTACGGGTTCCGTGGTATGGTCACGGCCCGATCTCGCAAAATGCTGGATCGCGCGCCCGAACGCGAGTCGGGCTCGTCCACACCGCCTCGGAGGCAGCACCATGAGCGAGAAGCAGATCGTCGATCCGGGCTGGGGCTACGAGAAGCAGTTCGGCTACTCCCAGGGCGTCAAGGCCGGCGGCCTGGTCACCTTCGCCGGCCAGATGCCGGTCGACGCGCAGTGCAACCTCGTCGGCGAGGGCGACCCCGCCGCCCAGATCCGCCAGGTCTTCGAGAACATCAAGACCGTCCTCGAAGCGGCCGGACTGACCTTCGACGATCTGATCGAGATCGTCAGCTACCACACCGACATGGAGGACCTGCACGCCACCGTCGAGATCAAGGCCGAGTACATCAAGAAGGATTTCCCGGCCTGGACCGCCGTCGGCGTGACGGCGCTCGCGTTCCCGGGTCAGCGCATCGAGATCAAGCCGACCGCCCTCGCCCGCTAGCCCCGCTTGGAGCGCGGCCATCCCGCCCGCTTCGTTCGTCCGGCCGCGCTCCCCTCAATCCCCGGCCTGCCTCCTGCACTCGCGTTCTGACATGCACCGCTCTCTGCTCTCGATCCTACTGCTCTCTGCGTTCCTCGTCACCCTCACGCCGGCGCTCGCTCAGCCCGCCGATCCGTTCACCCCACCCCCGGATGCCCCATTCGCGCCGGCCCCGATCGACGGCCGCCTCGACGAGCCCTTGCGACTGCTCGCCGAGGTCAGAGACCGCAACGGCGACGCCATCGGCGAGCAGTACGCCCTGCTGGTCCGGGCCTTGAACCTGAGACTCCGGGTCGCCGAGCTTCGGCACGGCCTGGCCGGCAGCTACAACATCCCGACCCGCACCGTGACGATCGCCGAGGCGTCGCTCGCCGAAGACCCCCGCTTCGTTGCAGCCGCCCTCGCCCACGAGATCAAGCACGGCGACGACGCCGACTACGTCGGGCTCGGCCTCCTGACCGCCGACTGCCTGGAGATCGAGGCCAGGGGCTTCGACGTCCAGGCCCAGATCGCCCGCGCCTTCTGGCACGATGCCCTCCCGACCCGCACTCCGTTCGAGCAAGAGCTGGCCGCCCTGGTCGCCATCCGCGAGCGCGGCGGCCTTCCCGCCCTCCGCGACTGGGTCGCCGGCCACCCCGGCTACCAGCAGTCGTGTACCGTATCGGCGGGGGTGCCAGATGAAGCTCTCGCTCTCGGTCCGCATCGCCGAGCTGGAGAACCGTAAAGACCACGCCTTCATGCCGATCGAGGAGCTCGCGCCGCTGGCCCGCGACGTCGGCTTCCAGGGGCTCTCGATGCGCGCGTCTGTCGTTTCCGTCGACTCCCCGCCCGAGCGCAGCAACCAGGTCCGTCGCCTGCTGGACCAGGCCGGCCTCGAAGTCTCGATGGTCACCGGCGACGTCGCGCTCGCCGCCAATCGCGGCGACGTCACCCGCATCCTCCGCGAGCCCGGCCCGTACGTCGCCCTCGCCAAGGCGCTCGGCTGCGACCTCCTGCGCGTCATGGTCCGCACCGACGAGGAGGTCGAGCAGCTCCGGCAGTGCTGCGACGCCGTCGCCGAGCACGGCATCCGGATCGCCCACCAGACCCACTGGTACACGCTGTTCGAGTCGGTCGACGGCGCCCTCGACGTGGTCCGCCGCGTGGACCGCCCGAACTTCGGCGTCACCTTCGAGCCGGCCAACCTGATGCTCTGCGGCGACGAGTACGGCCGCCGGCAGATCGAGCGCCTGGCGCCCTACCTGTTCAACGCCTACTTCCAGAACATGCGGATCGTCGAGGGCGGCCCCGTCGTCTGGCGCCCCACCAACGGCGATCCGGTCGCCGCCGAGTACGCCCCCGTCGGCGACCACTCGGCCATCGACGTCCGCGAGATGATCGCCGCCCTCAAGGACGTCGGCTACGACGGCTGGTTCTCGATCCACCAGCCGCTCCAGCCGGGCCAGCGCGTCGAGGACGCCATCCGCGAATCGCACGCCGCCGTCGCCCACCTTATCTCGTAGCAGGGCGCTCGGCGAAGGGCCGCCGGCGCCCCGGGCGCCATCACGCCCTGGAGCACCGCGCGGCCGGATGCCTCGCCGAGATCAGGACTTGAGCGAGATCTCGGTGAACACGAGCTGGCCGTCGACTCGTGGTTCCCACTGCAGCCTGGCCGACGCTCCGTGCGCCCAGTTCAGCCCGAACAGCGGCACGTACCAGTACTTGTCGTAGGCGTACTCCCAGAGCGCCTGGAACGCCTTGTCGCGCGCGTCGCCCATCAGCACCTTCGCTTCGCTGTACCGCCGATCCCACTCCTCGTCGCAGCCGATGTGGTTGCGACCGCCGCACAGGTAGTACAGATCGAACGGACGCGAGCTGTCGAGCGTCGGGCTGCTGACGCTGGTCATCTGGAGGTCGGGTCGCTTCTGGTCCGGCTTGACCGAGCGCAACGCCTCCGTCGACGCGGCCGACTCCAGGAATCGCACGGTCGCCTTGAACCCGATCTCGTTGAGCGCGTTGATGATCAGCTCGGCCACCTCGCTCGCGCGGGGGAACTGGCCGGGCCGGGCCAGGAACTCGACGGTGGTGCCGACCGCGCCGGCCTCCTGCATCAGCCGCTTCGCCTCGTCGGGCCGATACGGGTACGGCTTGAGGTTCGGGTTCCAGCCGAGCGTGCCCTTGCGGACAAGCTGGCCGTAGACCGGCTCCGCGATGCCCTCCGCGTAAAGCGACTTGATCATCCCCGCCGTGTCGACGGCGTAGACGATCGCCTCGCGGACCCGGATGTCCTTCATCACCGGGTGCTCGGAGTTGATCCGGAACATCGGCGTCTCTTGCGACTGCTCGATGATGCCGCGCGGAACCTGGCCGAGCTGCTCGGCCGGGATGTTGTACGCGAGGTCGGCCTCTCCGGCTTGCAGCATCGCCCCGCGGACCGACTGCTCGGTGCGGTAGACCAGCTTGATCTCGCCAATCTTCGGCTTGTTCGGCCCCCAGTAAGTCGGATTGGCTTTGAAGATCAGGTGCTGGCCCTTCTTGAACTCAGTGAGGAGGTACGGACCGCTGCCGACCGCCTGCGTCGAGATCGTCTCGAGGCTAGAGCTCTTGAGCCACTTCGGGGCCGGGATGGGAAAGTGGACCAGCTTCTCCGGCAGGATCGGATCGGGAGAAGGCGTCGTGACGTCGACCGTGAACTCGTCCACCCTGGCCGCCGATTGCGGGCTACCGAAGTCGGTGGCACCTACACCGGGCTTCTGCGGATCGTTCAGGTCCTCAACGGCGGCGACGACCGCGTCGGCGTTGAACGGCTCGCCGTTGGTGAACTTGACGTCCTGGCGGAGCTTGAAGCGCCAGACGGCCGGCTGAACCCTGGTCCAGCTCTCGGCGAGCTTCGGCACCATCTTGCCGGTCGCGTTGTCGCGCGCGGTCAGGTGGTCGTAGATGTTGTCCACCACCAGCTGGCCGTTGTTCGTTGTGTTGTCCTTGGTCACGATCGTGTTGGGCTCGGCCTCGATGACGATCGTGATCTGGCCGGTGGCCTGGCTGGCGGGCTGCGCGGCGGCAGGGGCGGCCGGTGCAGCCGTCGGCGCGGCTGCTGCCGGCTTCGCGGCCTCAGCTGGCTTCGCGGCCTCCGCCGGCTTCGCGGCCTCCGCTGGCTTGGCTGCCTCTGCCGGCTTCGCGGCCTCCGCTGGCTTGGTCGCGGGCGCGGCCGGTGCACAGGCGCTGAGGAGGCTGATGCCTGCCAGACTAAAGAGGCCTGCTTTGAGGAAACTACGTCGCGTGAGCCCGGGCGTCGTTGCCATGCGGTGCTCCAAAACGCTACGGCGGCCATCGGCAGCGATGGCCCGCACCACTACATCCCCTCGCTACACGCTCATCGGAAGTGGTCCTCTCTCCTCTCTCGCGGAGCGAGCGCCTGGCCGACCCGGCGCGCCCGCACTGGCTGACGTGGAACGCTGGAGCGATGTCGTTGCCGCTGCTACGTTCCTGTCCGGAACTCAGTAGCAGCATCAGCCGCCGCACGTCAACAATTGGCGCCGTCACGATCCCGTTCGGGCAACGCCGTCCGCGCCGGTCGTCCGCGACACGATCACGGCACCCCGCGATGTCGGCTGCAACGCCGGTTCTCCGTCCCCGAGCCGCTTCAACCCGGCCAGCGCGCCGGGGACTCCGTCCGTGCGTCATACGCCGCCGTCGCGCACCTTGTCGCCTGATTGCCTGGCCGGCGCGTAGCTGACCGAGGTTACAAATCAGGTCTCCTCGAAGATGCTGAGACCGGGGATGCGCTTGTAATGGCGAAGATTTCGCGTGACCAAAATAAGACCATGCTGTAGGACGGTCGCCGCTATCAAGATGTCCGGGGTCGCCGATGAGCAGTCCTCGTCGCCTGAGGTCACCACGGAGACGTGCGAAACGCTTCATGATCGTACGTGTGAGTGGAAGCACCTCTACCCGTCGAAGAACCTGGAGGAATGCCGCTTCCTTGCCGCACGGGTCGTTGCTGGAATAGATGCCGTCGTAGATCTCGCCGTAGGTGATGATGCTGACGGCGAGACCATCCTGGCGTAGGGACGAGAGGAGTGCGACGGCATCCGGCCGACCGTTCAGATAGGAAGCCAGGCGATCGGTATCGACCAGATAGGTCATAGCTCAACGCGAGGCCGGGACAGCGTTCGGCTCTCCTCATTACGTTTCAGGAAGTCGTCGAGGTCGAAGTCCGTCCAGGTGCCAGCGGCGGCAAGGAATGCGTCGTCATCGGCCTTGGAATACCGCTTCTCCTTCCGGCTCGCCCGTCGAGGGGCAGGACCGACCGGATAGAGCACGGCCAGGTCTTCACCACCACGGCGTAGGAGCCGTGACTTCCCACTATGGCGGACCTCCTCGGCGAGCCGAAGGAGCTCCGGGTCACTCGTCACGTCGATGGGAGCAAGCTCTCGGGCCATAGTGGTACCTCTGTCTGGCATTATCTCACACCATAGGGGCAAGGGTGACATTGATGCTGTTCCAGTGTCGCAATGCCAGACGTCTCGGCGAGACCATAGCGACGGTGATTCCCAACAGTCTCGGCGCGCTCAGGCTTGAAGTCACGCTCGGGGGGCAGATGCTGGTTGGCAGCAACACCGATGCCGCCTCTTCCCTTGCTGGGGACGGTCACCTCTGGGAGTGGCGGAACGGGTCGGCGCTTGTCGAGCTGGTAATTTGCTGGCCGACCCTCAGCATGCCCGACCACCTGACCGTGGATGACTGCTGGTCAGCCCTGTATCGGGTGGAGGTTACGCAGGACGTTCGTGATGTCGCCTTCTCCTGCACCTGGGAGTCTGGATACCGCTGGACTGATTGGGACTACGACGGTGGTGAGGGCCACCTGGGTTGGGCCTACGACGATGGGCACAACGTCGTGTCCGTGAGCACCGAAGACGAGCTCTTCATGAGCTATCGGGCGGAGCGCGGCGATTGGCTGCCGCGTCGCCTGCTCCGCACCGTAGATTACTACTCGCCAGGCTTCAATCCTGACCTCATCGAGCTCTCGGCGCGCGGGATCGACGTGCGGCTTCCGCCCCTGCTGACCGGCGAGCGGGTGCAGATCCAGTTCACGGTCGCGTGGGGGATGCTGAGCCCGGGCGCTCCGACAACCTGGTGCGTCGCAGCCCTCAGGCCGAGCGACATCCTCGCCGGGGCCGGCTGCGACTGATCCCTCAGGGAAGCGAAGCCCCTGTCCGGTTGAGCGTGCCCGCGCCGCCGGGGTACCCTCGCCCTCGTCCCACCGCACAGACTCGCCACCCGGAGTGACCATGACCGGCACCGGTCGCGACTACGGTCCCAACGCCCTCCCCCTCCGCTACCCCGACCCCGACGTCGTCGTCCTCGACCCCAGATTCGCCAACTACTGCCAGGGCAACACCCCCATCCAGCGCCTCTGGACCGGCTCCCTCTGGGCCGAAGGCCCCGCCTGGAACGCCGCCGGCCGCTACCTCGTCTGGAGCGACATCCCCAACAACCAACAGCTCCGCTGGCTCGACGAGGACGGCCACGTCTCCGTCTTCCGCAGCCCCTCCGGCAACTCCAACGGCAACACTTTCGATGCCCAGGGCCGCCAGATCTCCTGCGAGCACCTCAACCGCCGCGTCGTCCGCTACGAGCACGACGGCTCGGTCACCGTCCTCGCCGACGCCTGGGACGGCAAGCCGCTCAACTCCCCCAACGACGTCGTCGTCCACGCCGACGGCGCCGTCTGGTTCACCGATCCTCCGTACGGCACCGTCGCCGCCGGCGGCTACGAAGGCACCCCCGGCGGCACCATCTACCACGACTGCTTCGTCTACCGCGTCGACGCCAACGGCGGCGAGGTCACCCGGGTCCTGCCCGAGGGCGAGATGGACCGCCCCAACGGCCTCTGCTTCTCGCCCGACTTCTCGAAGCTCTACGTCGTCGACACCGGCGCCCCGAAGGACATCCGCGTCTACGACGTCGTCGAGAACGGCACCGCCCTCGCCAACGGTCGCCAGTTCACCGACTGCTCGATCACCGTCGACGGCAAGCAGCAGAACGCCATGTCGGACGGCATCCGCGTCGACGTCGACGGCAACGTCTGGTCGGCGGCGGCCGGCGGCCCCGGCATCGACGGCGTCCAGATCTTCTCCCCCGAGGGCGAGCGGATCGGCCAGATCCTCCTGCCGGAGCGCTGCGCCAACGTCGCCTTTGGCGGCGCCAAGCGCAATCGCCTCTTCATGGCCGCCAGCCAGTCGCTCTACGCCCTCTACGTCAACACGCGCGGCGCCCACTGGGGCTGAGCATCACCTTGTCAGCCCGAGCGGAGTCGAGGGATCTCGATACCAGGTCATGCAAGCGAGATCCCTCCACTCCGCTCGCAAGCTCGCTTCGGTCCGGATGACACGGAGACCCCAGCCTCCCCACCATCAACGTGACGCACTACGAGGTTCCGGGGCACGCTGACTGCACGTGAGGCGCACCATGCAACGTCCGAGCCCCTCGCCCCCATCATCCATGACCCAGCACCCGACAGCCACTGAGCGGCTCGCGGCCGTCCGCGAGCGCCTGCGTCACCTGCTCGCCGGTCGGCCGTCCCGCCTCCCGCCCGACTTCCTCTTCGGCACCGGCACCTCGGACCACCAGTGCGAGGCGTTCGACCCGCGCTACCCGGACGTCTGGGACACCTGGGAGGCCAGCCACGAGCTGCGCCACCCCGGCCAGTCCTGCTGCACCCCGCGCGGCCGGGCCACCGACTTCTGGAACCGCTACCCCGAGGACATCCGCCTGGCGAAGAGCCTCGGCTGCCGCGCCTTCCGCTTCTCGATCGCCTGGGCCAGGGTCGAGCCCGCCCCCGGCCGGTTCTCCGCCGAGGCGCTCGCGCACTACCGCGAGATGGTCGACGCCATCACATCAGCCGGCATGGAGCCCGTCGTCACCCTGATGCACTTCGTCTGGCCCCAGCACGTCGAGGCACGCGGCGGCCTCCGCGCCCACGAGTTCCCGGCCTGGTTCGGCGAGTACACCGAGAAGGTCCGCGACGCCCTCGGCGACCGCGTCCGCTACTGGATCACCATCAACGAGCCGAACGCCCTCCTCTTCGGCTACCTCAAGCCGTTCTGGCTGGACGAGTTCATGTGGCCGCCCGGCCTCCCCTCGGATTCCGGCGACGCCGAGAGCATGCGCGCCACCGCCGAGGTCATCCGCAATCTCTTCCTCGCGAACGGCGCCGCCCGCCTCGCCCTCAAGAGCGGCCCCGGCGGCGACCGCAGGATGGCCTCGGCCAACAGCTACTACCTCGGCCTCCCCAACCGTCTCTTCTACCTGCCGATCCCCCTCATGAAGCTCGTCGACCGCCGCGCCTGCTCGGAGCGCGGCTGGTCCGAGGAGGACTGGATCCTGCGCGAAGGGCGGATCGTCCTCCACCCGCGCCTCGCCGCCGAAGCCCCGCCTCCCGCTTCTCCCGTCCTCCGCCTGCTCCAGACGCTCGCCCGGCCCATCACCAGCGGCTATGAGCGCGCCAAGATCTTCGTCACCCTCTTCTCGTTCGTCGGCGCCAACTGGTGGCAGCTCGGCATGCACGGCGACCTCCCCGAGTTCCTCTGCCCCCGCGAGTGCGTCGGCCAGCTCGACTACGTCGCCTTCGACTACTACTTCGGCACCCCGCTGCTCCACAACGTCGGCCACCTCCTGGACGTCGTCGAGCGCCGCTACAACACCGCCCCGATCTGGTCGGGCGCCCTCTACGACGCCCTGCTCTACTTCCAGGGCATGTTCCCCAAGCTGCCCGTCTTCGTCATCGAGAACGGCGTCCCCGGCGTCTCGACCTCGGTCCACCGCGCCCGCTACTTCCGCGACCACGTCCGCGAGGTCCAGAAAGCTCGTGACAAGGGCGTCAACATCGTCGGCTACCTCGCCTGGAGCCTAACCACCAATCACGAGTGGGGCCTGCCCCACGGCCCGGACGCCGACTTCGGCCTCTACCACATCGACATGGTCGGCGATCCCGAGCTGCGCCGCCTTCCGACCCCGGCCTCCGTCACCTACCGCGCCATCGTCCAGCGCCGCCGCGCCTGACTGACCGAGTGGGCAGTGGGCAGCAGGCAGCCGGCGGTACCATCCCACTACCCACTACCCACTGCCCACTCGGAGGCGCCATGCCTACCCTCATCGGCAAGATCTGGGACAAGGACACATCCCGACCGCTCGCCGCACGCGTCCAGGTGCTCGCCGCGACCGGCGCCACCCGCGCCCCCGCCGACGCCATCCACAAGCACGGCCCCGGCGAGCCGTTCTTCTACGCCGACGGCACCTTCGCCGTCGACCTGGCCGGCGGCCAGGCCGACATCCTCGTCGAGCGCGGCACCGAGTTCCGCCCCCTCCACCAGACCCTCACGCTGCCCCGCCACGGCACCGTCGAGGTCGACCTCCCGCTCCAGCGCTGGATCAACCTCCCCGAGCAGGGCTGGTACGCCGGCAACACCCACATCCACTACGACGAGACGGAAACCCGCGCCCTCGACCGCCTCCACCTCGATCCCCGCGTCGAGGACCTGCCCGTCTTCATCGTCTCCGTCCTCAAGCGCCGCGAACTGGCCTACGCCTCCAACGCCTTCCCGATCGGCCGCCACGAGCTCTCGACGCCCGAGCACCTGATTGACGTCGGCGAGGAGAGCCGCCACAACGACGAGCCCTGGCACATCGGCTACGGCCACATCATGCTCGTCGACATCAAGCGCCTGGTCGAGCCGATGAGCCGCGGCGTCCTCGTCGACGACTCCAGCCCCGACTACCCGCCGCTCGTCGACGCCATCGACGGCGCCCACGACCAGGGCGGCCTCGTCCTCTGGTGCCACAATGCCCAGGGCATGGAGGCGCCCGTCGCCGCGATCCTCGGCAAGCTCGACGGCATCAACCTCTTCGACCCCTGGTGGGCTGACCCCGAGTACGAGATCTGGTACCGCCTCCTCAACTGCGGCCTCCGCCTCCCGGCCTCGACCGGCTCGGACTGGTACCTCTGCTCCAGCAACCGCGTCTACACCGGCGTCGCTGGCGCCTTCACCTACGAGACCTGGCTCGACGCCCTGCGGGCCGGTCGGACCTTCATCACCAACGGCCCGATCCTCCGCCTCACCGTCGACGGCCACTCCCCCGGCAACGACCTCCTCGAGCTACCCGCGTCCAGATCCACCGTCGAGGTCGTCGTCGAGTGGCAGGGCACCCAGCCCGTCGACCGCGTCGAGATCGTCCGCGACGGCGAGGTCGCCTTCGCCGAGGCCAACGCCGATCACGCCCTCGCCGGCCGCCTCCAGCTCGATCTGGACGTCGCGGACGCCGGCTGGATCGCCGCCCGCTGCTGGGGCAGCCGCCGGACCACCTACGCCCACCCGCTCTGGGCGCACACCAGCCCCGTCTACCTCCGCGCAACCCCCGCCGCGCCGATCGTCCGCGGCGCCGCCAGCGCCTTCGTGGCGCACGTCGACCAGACCCGCGACTACATCGCCACCCGCGCCCGCTTCGACGCCGTGTCCCAGCGCGATCGCCTCCTCCAGCTCTACGCCGAAGGGCGCGCCGCCTTCGACCGCCTCACCCGCGGCTGACGGCCTCGCCAGACACGCGGACCGTCCGCACGATCGTCGGGATCGGTCGTCACGGTAGCCTCGCGCGCTCCGCCCGCCTGAGCGACTGGAACGGCAGCACCTTGCCCGCCTGGGTGGCCAGCGGGGCCTCGCGACGCACCTCGATTGTGCTCGCGCCACGCCAGATGCCGGCCTGATACGCGTCGACCAGGCCGCCGCGCCCGATCTCGACCAGGACCGCCTCGCGGAGCGCCGCCTCGTCGACCTCGCCGACGGCGGGGCTCACCCGCAGCACGACCCGGGTCGCGCCGCCGGGCGCCTCCTCCTCGGCAAGCTGATAGTCCAGGCTCGTGCCGCCGAACCGGGACGGCAGCACGTCGTCGAGGATCTGCTGGAGATCCGTGCGCGCGAACGTCACGCCTTCGCCGGTGAGCTTCTCGAAGCTCCGAATCCCGGACAGGTGGGTCCGCAACCCGAGCGCGCCGAGCGCGCAGCCGCACGCGCGATCTTCGAGCTCGGCGTAGTCCCCCAGCTCGGCGTTGAGGGCGATCTTCGGCGTCCAGGCGCTCAGCGACGTGATCAGCAAGGCGTCGACGTCCGGTCCGCCGGCCGCGATCGGCCGGCGCCGCGGCACGACGGCGAACCGATCCACCATGACGTGGACGTCGTCGGCGGCCGTCGGGGTCGCGCACGAGTACGACAGCCCGGACAGCTCCACGCTGCCGTAGGCCACGGCGATCCGCGCTCCCGTCGCCTCGGCCTGGCGACGGCGCGCCCAGGTCACCGGCTCGCCGGCGATCATCAGCACCAGCCCGCGCAGGTCCAGGCCGGCTCCGGCCGCCGCGGCGGCGAGCCGCGCCCCGGCACCGGGCATGGTGAAGAGCGCCAGCGGGCGCCCCTCGCGCAGCTCGCCGCCCAGCCAGTCGACCAGGGCCCCCGGTGCGCTGAGGTCGCAACGCCGTGGCGACGGGAAGGAGCACCCCGAGGCCCTGCCGACCAGCGCCAGGAAGTGGCCGACCAGCCGCACCGGCCTGGGCAGCGGGTGGACCGGATAGAACCAGGCGCTGGCCGGTTGCCCGAGCATGCCGCTGATGATGAGGTGGTGGACCGGGGCCGGCAGCCAGTAGGCGAGGCGTGGCTGCCGGACGCCGTGCGCGTCGAGGACGAGCGCGATCGTCTCGGCTTGCTCCACGAAGTAGGCCAGGGAGTACCGAACGCGGCCCGGGGAGCCGCCGCTCCCGCTCGTGCGCAGGATCAGGTGCGGCCGCACGCGCGGGTTGTCGAACAGGTCGGGCCGGCCGTCGACGCGCAGGCTCCCCCGCACGATCGGTCGCCGCCCCTTGAGCTCGTCGTAGGTCAGGTAGACGCCCCGGTCCGCGAGCACCCTGAGCGCCCCCTCGACACCCTCCCGGCCGAGCAGCGCCCGGAAGTCGCCCGGCTCGCAGCCGACGTGCCGCAGGAGCGCCAGGTACGGGCTCGTCGCCTGGCCGTAGATCGTCCGCTCGACCAGCTCCAGGAGCCGGTCGGCGCGGCACTCGAGCCGACGGCGCACCCGCGCGCGGGCCGACTTGACGGTGACGCGCGTGTGGTAGTAGCGACCGACCTCGGCCGCCAGTCGTGCCAACGCCAGCAGGTCGTCGCCGGCCTCGCGGATGCGCCTGACCGTCGGCCTCACGTCGGGGTGGGGCGCGAGCGACGCACGGTCATCGGGGTGCCGGACCGCCTACTTCAGCCCCGTCCGCTCCAACACCTCACGGTTGACGCAGTTGCGCGGGCGCCGGCCGCTCAAGATCGTCGCCACCTCCTGGCCGACCCGCCGCCGGCTCTCCACGAACGCCTCGTCCGAGTAGAACGCCGTGTGCGGCGTCACGATCACGTTCTCCATCTTCAGGAGCGGGTTGTTCGGGTCCGGCGGCTCGTCCTCCAGCACGTCCAGCCCCGCCGCCGCGATCTTCCCCTCCTGGAGCGCCCGGATCAGCGCCGGCTCGTCCACCACCCGGCCCCGCCCCGTGTTCACGAAGATCGCCGTCGGCTTCATCAGCGCGAACTGGACGTCGCTCATCAGGTGGTGCGTGCCCTTCGTGTGCGGGGCGTGCGCCGAGACGAAGTCCGCCTCGCGCAGCATCTCCTCCAGCGATCGCGACCCGACCCCCAGCCCCTCCATCACGTCCGCCGAGACGTACGGGTCGTACGCGATCACGTTCAGCCCGAACGCCTGCGCCCGCTTCGCCACGTTCCGCGCGATGCTTCCGAACGAGAGCAGCCCGAGCGTCCGACCCTGGAGCCGGGGCACCCCTGGGAGGCCTGAGTGGACCTGCGACCACCGGCCGCTGTGCGCCGTCTCGCTCACGTAGCGCAGCTTCCTCGCGACCGCCAGCAACAGCAGCATCGCGTGGTCCGCCACCTCGTTCAGCCAGACGTCCGGCACGTTCACCACCGGGATGCCGGCCTCCGTCGCCGCGTCGACGTCGACCCGGTCCACCCCGACGCCGCCGTTGATGATGACCTTCACGTTGCGGAGGCCGCGGATCACCTCGGCGGTCATGTTCACGCCGCGCCCGATCAGGACGGCGTCGAGGTCCGCGACCGCCGCCGTGAACTGGGCCGCGTTCTCCCAGCCGACCGGCACGATCTCGGCGCCGATCGGATCGAGCGCCTCCCGCTCGTACGCGAACTCGTACCCCGGCCGACTCGGCGAAGCCGCCACCTTGAACGCCATCGCTCATCCCTTCCCGCTGTGGATCGTCGCCGAGATGATAGGCCGCTCCGGTCAGCGTGACCAGCGCACCGGCGGCACGACCGACCTCTCCTCTCAACCCTGTTCATCGTGTGATCCTGTCTCCCGTCTCCGCGCGTGGTAGCCTGTCGGGCGAACAGCGGAAAGGGGAGCCGCCATGCCACTCGGCCCGATCGTCGACTCGCACGTCCACCTCTGGGACCCGACGCGCTTCCGGATGCCCTGGCTCGACGGCAACGCGCGGATCGGCAAGCCGTTCGGCCTGGCCGAGTTTCGCGAGCACGTGGCCGGCCTCGACGTCGAGGGGATCGTCTACCTCCAGGTCGAGGTGACCCCGCCGTACGCCCTCCTCGAAGCGCAGTGGGTCGCCGACCAGCCGGCCGACGGCCCGCCGATCCTCGGCATCGTCCCCTGGGCGCCGCTCGAAGACGGCGACCGCGCCCGCTCCTTCCTCGACGCCATGGTCGAGATCGACCCGCGCATCAAGGGGATCCGGCGCCTCTACCAGGGCGAGCCGGACCTCGACTTCTGCATCCGTCCGGACTTCATCCGCGGCGTCCAGATCCTCCCCGAGTACGGCCTCTCGTTCGACCTCGGCGTGTTCCATCGGCACTTGAAGAACACGATCACCCTGGTCCGCGCCTGCCCGGACGTCAGCTTCGTGCTGGATCACATCGGCAAGCCGGACATCAAGAACGGCATGGTGCAGCCCTGGCGTGACGAGATCACGGAGCTGGCCTCCTTCCCGAACGTCACCTGCAAGGTCAGCGGCATGGTCACGGAGGCCGACCCCGACGCCTGGACCACCGCCGACCTCCGCCCGTACGTCGAGCACGTGCTGGCGTC
>Ga0075421_100003852_pt1 | contig 18021 bp, 17 predicted proteins | sample SoiMetdeltSBSDD5_FD_75292 | JGI IMG/M metagenome (GOLD analysis project Ga0075421, IMG submission 75292) | Bulk soil microbial communities from a Populus tree surrounding site in Tennessee, USA - Soil MetaG P. deltoides SBSDD5 | ecosystem: Environmental > Terrestrial > Soil > Tree plantation...
CCGCGCGCGTGCGCGTAGGCCAGCCCGTGGGCCGCCTGCACCAAGATGTCCACGCGCTGCGCCGGCGTGAGGGGCTCGCGGCGCGCCACGACGCGGTCGAGGTCCTCGCCGGTCAGGTACTCCTGGACGAGGTAGGGGACGCCGTCCTGGACGCCGAAGTCGTGGACGGTAACGATGTTCCTGTGCTGGAGGTTGCCGGCGATCTCCGCTTCGCGGAAGAAGCGGTCCCGGATGTCGGACTCCTCGGAGCTACAGGTCTTGATCGCCACCCGCCGCTTGAGGAAGGGGTCGCGGCCCTCGTAGACGACCCCGAAGCCGCCGGTGCCGATCTGCCCGACGATCGCGTACTTGCCGATCTGCTCCATGCTGGGTCCTGGCAAATCCTAGCAGGAGAGTGATTTGCGCGCCAACCAGGGTGGGTGGGCAGCGAGCGGGAAAAGCCGCTCAGCCGCTCTCTTCGCGAAGCAGGATGCGCACGCCGTCGGGGTCGTGGGTCTCGAAGGTGAGCGCGCCGTCGGCGCCCTTGCGCAGGCCGCCGGGGACGTTGCGGTCTCGGAAGAGGAGCTCCTCGTACGCCTTCTCGGCGGAGGGCACGATCCACGACAGCACCAGCTTGTGCTCCGGTCCCTGGTAGTCGAAGTCCTCGTCCCAGCCGTGCGACTCGCGCGGGCGGCCGATCACCTCGACGGCGCCGGGGCCGGCCTGGAAGAGCGCGCCGCGGCCGTCGTCGTCGTCCCAGCTCTTGAGCCGCGGCAGCGCCAGCACCTCGCCGTAGAAGTTGCACGTGCGGTCGAAGTTCTTGGACTTGAGGACCACCCGGAACTGTCGGATCTGCATCGAACGGCCTCCTCTGCGACGGCGCGAAAACCGGTGCGAAAACGCAGGCAGGATATCGCGGCTCCGGCGATGGCGGACGGGCCCGGGCGACAGTCAGCCGGGTGCTATCCTCCCGTCGTGCGGCGGCGCCTTGCCCTGCTCCTCGCCTCCATGGTGATGTCCGGGTTGCTCGCCGCGCAGCAGCCGCTCGCGCAGCCGACTGCGCCGTCGCCGCAGGAGCCCCCTGGCGAGGCACCACCGGGCGAAGGCGAGCCCACTGCCGAGCCGCCGCCGCAGCCGACGGCGGCCGAGATGCCCTCGACGCCGGCGACGCTCTCCATCGCCGGCCGCGACGTCGCAGGTGCCGCGATCCTGAGCTCGGCGGGGCCGCTCTTCGCGCTGGCTCCGCTCGCGCCGCTGCTCGGCGGCGAGCTGCGGTCCGGGCCCGCCGGCGCCGGCTGGGTGCTGCGCACGGGCGACGTCGAGACGGTGATCGGCGCCGGCAGGTCGGTGGCCACCGTCGGCCGCTCGATCGTCCAGCTCTCGCACCCGGTGGTGGGCGGCTCGGTGGGACCTTGGGTTCCCCTCGACCTCTTGCGCAAGAGCTTCGGCGAGGTGCTGCACTGGGACCTGCAGTGGGACGGCACCGCGCGACGGCTCGTCGCCACGCCACAGCAGCGCCGTGTCGTGCCGGTCGAGTGGAGCGTCGTGCACATGCAGGGGCTCACGACGCTGGTGCTGCAGTTCCCAGAGGTGCCGCGGGTGCAGATCCAGGACCGTGCCGAACGGGTGGAGGTGACGCTGCTCGGCGACCAGGTGGCGGCGCCGGCCCGGCCGCCGGAGGCGATCGCCGACCCGCTCGTCAAGGCGCTGCGCTTCGCCGACGACCGCATCGTCCTCGAGGTCGCGCCGGGCGCCGTGGTGGAGCACTACCAGCAGCAGGAACCCTTCCGCATCGTCTTCGACATCTACCAGCGCGTGGCCGCCGCGCCCGGCGCGACGACGCCGCGGCCGCCGCAGCGCCCGACGATCGTCATCGACCCCGGCCACGGCGGCGTCGAGACCGGTGCCATCGGCTCGAGCGGCACGCACGAGAAGGAGCTGACCTTGCTGCTCGCGCAGGGCCTCGCGCGCGAGCTGGCGCGCCGGCTGCCGGTCGACGTCGAGCTGACCCGCGACGAGGACGCCGAGCTGCCACTCGACACGCGCGCGGCGATCGCCAACCAGCGCCGGGCCAAGCTCTTCATCTCCATCCACCTCAACTCGTCGGTGGGGGCGGGCGCCACCGGCGCCGAGACCTACTTCCTGAGCCTCGAGGCGAGCGACGCGCGGGCGGCGGCGGCGGCGCGCGCCGAGAACCTGGGAACGCTCCCCCAGGCGACTCCCGGCGAGGCGCCCGTGACAACGGTCGCGGGGCTCGACCTGATTCTCTGGGACCTCGCACAGAGCCAGCACCTCGCCGAGAGCCAGCGCTTCGCCGCGATCGTGCAGGAGGAGCTCAACACCGCGCTGGGCCTGCGCAACCGGGGAGTCAAGCAGGCCCCCTTCCGGGTGCTCATGGGCGCTGCGATGCCGGCGGTGCTCGTCGAGCTCGGCTTCATCTCCAACCCCGAGGAGGAGAAGAAGCTGCTCACCCCGGAGTACCGCCAGCAGCTCGTGGAAGCGCTCGTGCGGGCGGTCTCGCGCTACGAGGCGCAGGGGCGGCCGACACAGGCCGAGGTTCGATGAGCCGCCGTGGGCCGTGGGTCGGCCGGCGCGGCCGCCGCGCCGGGTTGGGGGCCGCGCTCGTGTTGTCGCTGCTCGTCGCGGCTTGCCGTCGCGGCGGCGAAGAGGTGAAACCCGAGACGACGCAGCCGCCGGTCGGGCCCACCGAGCAGGCGACCGTCTCGCTGCTGTTCCCGGGCCCTGACGGAAAGCTCCACGCGGAGAGCCGCGAGCTGGCGGTGCCGCTCGGCGCCGACGCGCGAGTCGCGGCGGTCGTCGCGGCGCTGCTCGCCGGTCCGAAGACCGAAGGGCTGGTGGCGCCCCTGCCGGCCGGCGTCACCGTCGGCGACGCCTTCGTCGACGCAGATGGCATCGCCTATCTCGACCTCGCCGCGAAGGATCAGCCGGTACCGCCGCCGGCCGGCTCCGATCTCGAGCTGCTGCGGGTCTACAGCCTCGTCGACACGGTGATCGCCAACGAGCCGCGGGCGCGCTCCGTGGTTTTGCTGTGGAACGGCGTGCAGCGACCGACGTTTTCGGGCCACGTCGACACCGCGGCTCCGCTGCTCGAGGACCGGACGTGGATCAAGTGAGCAGCGGCCGGAGCCGGACGGGCGGGGACAGGCCCCGCCACTACGACCGGACCCGGGAGGTTTCGCTCGCGAAGCGAGGGTGCGCGGTCTTTCGTTCCGACGTCGGGGCGGGGTCTGCCCCCGCCCGTCGGCGATGAAGGCCACCACGGCCCCCATTGGCGTTTTCGACTCCGGCGTCGGTGGGCTCACCGTCGTCGCGGCGCTCGAGCGACTGCTTCCCCGCGAGTCGATCCTCTACCTCGGCGACACGGCGCGGCTGCCCTACGGCACCAAGTCGCCGTCGACGGTGCTCGCCTATTCGCGCCGGAACGTCGACTTCCTCGTCGGCCGCGGCGTCAAGGCGGTGGTCGTCGCCTGCAATACCGCCTCGGCGGTGACGATCGGCGCGCTGCAACCGCCGGTGCCGCTGTGGGGCGTGTTGCAGCCGGGAGCGGCGCGGGCGGCGGCCGTCTCGCGCGGCAAGGTGGGCGTCATCGCCACCGAGTCGACGGTCGACTCCGACGCCTACGGTCGCGAGCTCTCGCGGCTGCGGCCCGAGCTCGAGGTGGTGAGCCAGGCCTGCCCGCTCTTCGTGCCGCTCGTCGAGGAGGGGTGGCACGACGACCCGGTGGCGCTCGAGGTGGCGAGGCGATACCTCGAGCCGCTGGTGGAGCACGGCGTCGACACCCTGGTGCTCGGCTGCACGCACTACCCGCTCCTGCGTGACGTCATCGCCACGGTGATGGGGCCGCGGGTGACCCTCGTCGACTCGGCGCAGGCGGTGGCGGAGGTGGTCGCCGCCGACCTCCTCCGCCACGACCTCGCGAGCGCCGCCGGCGAGCCGCCGGAGCACCACTTCTGCGTCACCGACGCCGGCCCGCGCTTCGCCAGGATCGGCGCCCGCTTCCTCGGCGCCGGCGCGCTGTCGCTCGAGTGGGTCGACGTCTAGCTGAGGCGCTCGCGTATTGGCGCGGACCGATCTCGCGGTCAGGGCCGCGGCAACGACGCGCAGCGCGGATCGAAGTTGCAGTCCACGAGCTGCACCTTCTCGCCGGTCTCCGCATCGACGCCGAGGAAGAACCCGATGCCTCGGGCGTAATACTTGCGCGTGAACGCTCCGGGCTCGAGCCCCGTGTTCTCGCCGCTAACCCAGCAGTCGTGGCTGCCGCAGAAGAGGTCGACGAGGGCGCGCGGCACGTGCTCGTCGAGCTGCGGGTCACTGCCGTAGCCGTAGGTGGTGGAGAGGTAGCGCACGGTGTCTTCGGCGATTCCCGGCGAGAATTCCGACCGGTGCACGTCGCCCACTCTCGGTGAGCCGAGGATGTAGGCGCCGGAGGGGTCGCCGTCGCGCCCGGTCTTCCACTGGCCGTCGGTGTTGAGCCGCTCCGGCTTCGCCGGGTTGTCGCCCGGAAAGGTCTCGAAATTGCTGACCGCCTCGCCGCAGAAGTCGACGGTCCCGTCCTTGCGCTGGCCGTACCAGTCGTCGGTGTCCTCTACCAGCTGGCCGTTCTCGTAGCGCTTGTCGTTGAGCACGATGCAGGTCACGCCCTCGATGAGCTTGGTCTCGTCGAGCACGACGATGGTGTTGGTCTCGAGCGTCCCGTCGTACTCCCAGCGGTGGCCGATGGTGAGCGGGAAGTAGGGGTTGGGATGAGCGAGGTGGTGGTAGTCGCTCTCGAAGTCCGCGGCGTCGAAGTCGGGGTCGTAGCGCGCCTCGCCGAGCTCGGCGCAGATCTCCAGCCGCTCCTCGCGCTGCTCGCGGCAGAGCTTGTTCGCCCCGACGCGCTCTGCCCGCGCCTCCTCGAAGCACGCATCACGCTCCGCCGCGTCGGAGACGTTGATGCAGCGCACCCTCGAGACGTGGAGGTCGGTGAGTGCCTCGTACCTGCAGGCGTCGTGCTGGGCCTCGGTCGTGGCGGTGCAGTGGGCGCCGCTCGCGACAGCGGCATCGCTGGCGGAGCCATCCGCGGCCGCCGAGCCCGCTGCGTGCGCCCCTGCCGACAGCAGCAGACCGAGCCCGGTAACCAGAGCGGCGAGGCCGCTCGCACGTGTCTTTCGAGTCGTCATCTCGCATCTCCTTCTCATGGGACGTGATGTTGCCCCTGCCGCGTGAGATGCGGAATCGGGTCGTATCCTTCGTCGCTCCGATCGAGCACATGCCTTCGACGAGGGAGCGGACTGGACGGGCGCGGCAAGGATTTCGCAGAGGAACGCGTTCACCGGGATCACGATCGTCCGGTGAGGGAGGTTGCATGCCTGACCAGAGACTGGCGCTCGTCCTGATGACCCTCTCGTTGAGCGGTCCGCTCGCTGGCTGCGCTCCCCGCCAGGCCCCGTCGATGTCGGACGCCGCGGCCGCGACGCCTACGGCCGGCGCGAGCGACGCCGGTACGACGCCGGCGCCGCCACCGGACATGACGGGAGTCACCTGGGAGTGGGTCGGATTCTCCACGCCGGTGGAGCAGGTGGCCGTGGATGCGCCGGATCGCTACACGCTGCGATTCGAGCCCGACCGGCGCGTCCTGGTACGGGCCGACTGCAACCGGGGCAGCGCCGCGTACTCCATTGGTGAGGACCGCCGGATGGCGCTCGAGCCCTTCGTGCTCACCAAGATGGCCTGCCCGCCGGGGTCGCTCTCGGATCGTTTCGTGAAGGAAGTCGGCCGGGCGGCGAGCTACTTCCTGAAGGAAGGCGACCTCTACCTCGAGCTGCCCGTGGACTCGGGGACGCTGCGGTTCCGGCGCGCGGGCTGAGGCGTTTGCTCAGGGCTCGGCGCTACGAACGATCGGGGGGCGGGCCCCAGAGGTCCCTCTCGCGCTTGGGCTCGCGCTTGCCACGCGGACGAGCCAGCACCTGCTCGACCTCGGCGAGCAGCGGCGCGAGCGCCTGTTGCTGCGCGGCGAGGAGCTGCTCGATGCCGGCGAAGGCGAGGTCGAGGAGGCTGTCGAGCTCGCGGCGCGCGAAGCCGCGCTTCTCGCCCGTTCCCTGCACCTCGACGAGCTGGCCGGAGCCGGTGGCGACGACGTTCATGTCCACCTCCGCCTCCTGGTCCTCGGAGTAGTCGAGGTCGAGCACCGGCGCGCCGCGGACGACGCCCACCGACACGGCGGCCACCGGCTCGAGCAGCGGCAGGCGCGGCAGGTCGCCGATCAGCACCAGCTTGGCGAGCGCCTCGGCGAGCGCCACGTAGCCGGCGGTGACGCTGGCCGTGCGCGTGCCGCCGTCGGCCTGCAGCACGTCGCAGTCGATGGTGATCGTGCGCTCGCCGAGCGCGGCGGTGTCGACCACCGCCCGCAGGCTGCGGCCGATCAGGCGCTGGATCTCGCTGGTGCGACCCGACGGCCGCCCCTTCACCACCTCGCGCGCGTTGCGCGTCTGGGTGGCGCGCGGCAGCATCGAATATTCGGCGGTCACCCAGCCGCGGCCGCTGCCGGCGAGGAACGGCGGCACCCGCGTCTCCACCGAGGCGGCGGCGAGCACCTTGGTGTCGCCGAGGGTGAGCAGCGCCGAGCCCTCCGCGAACTTGAGCTCGCCGGTCGTGAGCAGGAGCGGGCGGAGGGCATTCGCGGCGCGCCCCTGCGCGCGCACGACGGCCGCGTCGGCGAGCGACGTCAACGCACTTCTCCCTTGACCGGCACCTCGAGGAGGGGCAGCTTTGCCGAGCTCGTCCGCACCCGCAGCGAGCCGGCGAAGGGGCCCTTCGTCACACCCGCCGCGAGGGTGAGCGCGATGTCGTAGCGCTTGCCCTTCTCGCGCTCCTCGATGCGCGCGCTGAGCCCCCGCAGGTCGCTGTCGACGGCGAGCAGCTCGAGCGGCGCGGTGCCGTAGTTGGTGATGAGCACGCTCGCCCTCCGGGGCTCGCCGCCGGGGAAGGCGCCGAAGTCGGCGGTGGGCGGCGTCACCATCAGCAGCGGCCGCACGTAGCCGGCGATCGGCACCGAGAGCGTGCGCTGGCGAGGGTGATTGGTCTCGATCTTCACGTCGCCGCTGAGCGGCCCGGTGGGCGGCTCGGCGGCGAGGGTTGCCGTCACCACCCACTGCTTGCCGCGGCCCTGCGGGTGGCGCTCCTCCTGCTTGGCGGGGCGGAAGCTGACGGCGAGGCTCGGCAGCGGCGACTCCACCGAGCGGACCTCGAGATCCGGGTGGTCCGCCGACCAGACGAGCTGGGTGGCGGTCTCGGCCGGTGCGCCCTGCGTGTGCAGGAAGCGGAAGTAGCCCGGCTGGGCGTCGAGCGGCGCCTGCACCAGGGCGCGCAGGGTGAGCTGGATCGCCGCGTTGGCCGGATCGCTGGTGAAGACAGTGACCTCTTTGGCGATGGCGCCGCTGAAGCCGGTGGTGTCGACTTCGACGCTCACCTTGCCCTCGGCGCCCGGCGCGATCGAGGCGTCGTAGCTCGCCACCGTACAGCCGCAGGACGGCCGCACCTCGCGCACGCGCAGCATCTCGACGCCCTGGTTCTTGAGCACGAAGTCGTGCGAGACCTTGGCGCCGCGCGCGACGGCGCCGGCATCCCAGATCGGCTCGAGCGCGATCACCTGCGGCGGAGGCGCGGCTACGGGTGCGCTTGCGGGCGCCTGGCCGGGGGCGGGAGGGGCGGCGACCAGCAGGACGACCGCGAGCACCGTCCGTGCGGCGGCGGGTCGGGAAGCGGCGAGCGCAATGGCGATACGGCGCATGGGTGAAGCCTCGAGAGCGGGCGTGGCGTGTAGGTCGCTTGCTCGAGCATGGTACGACGGCGGAGGCAATGGCTGCCAGGCGGGCGGCGATGGCCTCCACGCGCTGGGGCCCAAGGGCCCGCGACGCGACCCCTCCGCGGCCGGTGCTATATTCGCGGGCCCTTGCGCTCGACGGAGCACCCCGCGCCGCTCCTCGCCGACGCCGCCACACCGCTCGACATCCACATCATCGCCATCGGCGGCACCGGCATGGCGCCACTCGCCTGCCTGCTGCGCGAGCTCGGCCACCGCGTGCGCGGCTCCGACGGGCCGCTCTACCCGCCGATGTCGACGCTGCTCGAGCGCGCCGGAATCGCGCCGCTTCTCGGCTATGACGCCGCCCACCTCGAGCCGGCGCCCGACTTCGTGGCCAACCTCGTGATCGTCGGCAACGCCGTGCGCCGCGACAACCCCGAGGCGGTCGAGGCGGAGCGCCGCGGCCTGCCTCTCATGTCGATGCCGCAGGCGCTCTACCAGTTCTGCCTCGCGGGGCGTCAGCCGCTGGTGGTCGCCGGCACGCACGGCAAGACGACGACCACCGCCATGGCCGCCTACACGCTCCACGAGCTGGGAGCCGACCCCGGCTACCTCGTCGGCGGACTCCCGCTCGACTTGCCGGCGAGCTACGCGCTCGGTGGTGGTCCCGCCTTCGTCGTCGAGGGGGACGAATACAACGCCGCCTACTTCGACCGCGGTCCGAAGTTCCTGCACTACCGTCCGCGGACCCTGATCTGGACGAGCGGCGAATACGACCACGCCGACCTCTACCCGTCGCCCGAGGCTCTCCTCGCGGCCTATCGGCAACTGCTCGCGGGAATGCCTGGCGACGGCGTGGTGGTGGCCTGCGGCGATCGCCCGGAGGTGCGCGAGCTGGCCCCGGCGGCGGCGTGCCGCGTCGTCTTCTATGGATTGGGCGAAAGGAACGAGGTGCGACCGCTCGCGCCGCCGGTCGAGACCAACGGCCGCTTCGCGTGCCGCGTCGCCGGCCCGGCGGGGGAAGCGGACCTCTCGCCGGGCGTCGGCGGCCGACACAATCTCGAGAACGCAATCGGCGTCTGGGCGGCGCTCACCGCGAACGGTCACGACCCGCGAGCCGTGGCGGCGGCGCTCGGCCGCTGTCGCGGCGTCGCGCGCCGGCTGCAGGAGCTCGGCACGGTGGGCGGCGTCACCGTCGTCGACGACTTCGCGCACCACCCGACGGCGGTGGCGGCGACGGTCGACGCCGTGCGACGAAGCTACCGGGGACGGCGGCTCGTCGCCGCGCTCGAGCTGCGCTCGCTCTCGGCGGCCCGCTCGCTCTTCTTCGACGGCTACCTCGACGCGCTGGCGCGCGCCGACCGCGTCGTGCTGCCGCCGCTCTTCCACGCCGCACGGCTTCCGGCCGAGGAGCGGCTCGACCTCGCGGCGCTCGCTGCGCGGCTCGGCGAGCAAGGCGTCGAGACGACCATCGCGCCCGGCTACGACGAGCTCCTGGCGACACTCGTCGCGACGGCGATGCCGGGCGACGTCGTCGTCTCGATGTCCTCGGGGAGCTTCGGCGGGCTGCCGCAGCGCCTCCTCGCCGCGCTCCAGGCGCGGGTCGCGGATGCTGCGGGGAAGTAGGAGGGCGGGGACAAGCCCCGCCCCTACGCTCTGAAGGGAGCGGTGCACCCACTCCAGATGCACGGGCGGGCCTAATCCCTGCCCGTCTTCGACACGCTCTGAAGGGAGCGGTGCACCCACTCCAGATGCACGGGCGGGCCTAATCCCTGCCCGTCTTCGATACGCTCTGAAGGGAGCGTGTGCCTACTCCGAATGTAGGGGCGGGGCTTGTCCCCGCCCGTCTTCGCTCCGTGCCCTCCCACTCTCGAGCTCGAGTAGACGCCACTCGACGATCTGTCGCGTGCCGAGCGCGTCGCTCCGCAACATGGCACGCAGCGGGTCGAGCAGCGCGGCCGCCGGCGCCAGGCCGACGAGCTCGGTGGCGACGACCTCGGTGCCCCGGGCCCGCGCCTCCGTCTCGACGCGCGCCAGGAGGTCGAGGAGCGAGGTGCGCCGGAAGTCGACGAGGTTCATGCTCACCTGCGCGCAGCCGCGGCTCTCGAGGTGGAGCCCGAGCGCCCGCACTCCCGGCAGCCCGCCGGCCGCCTCGCGCACGGCGCGTGCGATGGCCCGCGCGGTGGTGACGTCGGCCGTGGCGAGCCGGGCGTTGACGGCGAGCAGGAAGAAGCGCGCCCCCACCACCGTGACGCCGAGGCTCGGGTGCACCCGCGCCGGTCCGAAGTCGGGCGCCCAGTCGGGCTGTGCGATCTTGGCGGGGAAGCCCTCGAACTGGCCGCGACGGATGTCGGCGAGCAGCCGGCGCTCGGGCACCCGCGCCGCCTCCTCATAGAGATATACGGGCAGCTCGAAGCGGTCCGCGACGGCGGCGGCCGTTGTCCGGGCGGCTCCCACGGCGTCGGCCATCGTGGCGCCGGCGAGCGGGACGAACGGAACGACGTCCACGGCTCCGACGCGCGGGTGCACGCCCCGGTGGTGGCGGAGGTCGACGTGCCCGGCGGCCCACTCGAACAGGGCGAGGACGCCGTCGCGCAACTCCTCGGCGGAGCCGGCGAGGGTGACGACGCTCCGGTGGTGGTCAGGGTCGGGCGCGAGGTCGAGAAGGCGCAGCCCGGGGACGAGGGCGAGGCGACGTTCGAGGGCGGTGAGCGACGCCGCGTTGCGCCCCTCGCTGACGTTGGGAACGCACTCGAGAAGGGGCTGAGGCCCCGCGGCGGGCTCGCTCATCGCCCCATTCTCCCTCTGGTAAGATCGGAAACTCCCCATTCAACGTCGCTCGAGGGCCATTCAAAGGGGCAACCTTCAAGCCGCAATGAGTTACGCCGGCAACACCAGCCTGCCTTCCGACGTCCAGAAGCGCATCCTCGAGACGTTCCGTCACACCCTCGACGTCGCTGCCCGCGGAGGCCTCGAGGAGGCGAAGCTCGGCTGCGACTTCGTGCTCCAGCTCGATCCCCAGTTCTCGCCGGCGCAGGCGCTCTCCGACCGGCTGCACGGCGCCAGCGGGGCGTTGGCTGTCGACGACCTGCGGGCGCGGATCGACGGCGCAGCGGCGGCGCCGCCGGCACCGCGTCCGGCCGCGGCGCAGCCCCCGCGGCCTCAGGCGCCGGCAGCCCCGCAGCCTCCCGCGGCCGCGACTCGCTCCCCGGCTGGCGACCTGCGGCGCGAGCTCGCGCAGCTCCTCGCTGCCCGCGACTTCCCGGCGCTGATGTCGCGCGCGCAGCGGGATCAGGCGGCGATCGCCGCCGACCCGGACCTGCAAGCGCTCCTTGGCAACGCACAGGAGCTGATGGAGGCGGCCCCCTACGTCGACCGTTTCCTCGACAAGGCGCGGAAGGCCCACAACTCGGGCAACCGCGACGAGGCGCAATCGTTCCTCGAGAAGGCGCGCGCCCTCGACCCCGGCCATCCGGCGCTCGGCGGGACGGTGAAGCCTGCCGCCGCTCCACCGCCGAGCGCCGGAGCGCCGTCCCGCCCGGGCGTCGCACCCATTCGCCCCGCCGCTGCCGAGGCGAGCCACGAGCTCGACGCCGACCTGCCGCCCGACGAGCTCTCGTTCGCGGACCTGCCGACCGGCGACGTGCTCCCCATGGACCTGCCGCCCCTCGAGCTCCCCGACCTCGACGCGTCGAGCATGGAGGAGCTGTCGCTCGAGGGGCTCGCCGGTGACGCCGCGCCGGCGCGTGCCGGAGGCGGCGCCTCCGACCCCGACCCGCGCATCGCCGAGCTGCTCGACGAGGGGGACACGCAGTTCGGGCGTGGCGAGCTCCAAGGCGCGATCGACGCCTGGTCGCGCATCTTCCTCATCGACATCGACCACGAGGAAGCGGCGCGCCGCATCGACCGCGCCCGCAACGCCAAGGCGGAGCAGGAGCGCAAGGTCGAAGAGGCGTACCACGACGCGCTGGCCCGCGTGCAGGCAAAGGACTGGGACGGCGCGCGGGAGACGCTGCAACGGGTGCTCGAAATGCACCCGAACCACGTGGCGGCTCGCGAGGCGCTCGGCAAGCTCGAGCGCGGCGAGCTCACCGACCTTCCGAGGGTCCCCACGCCCAGCGGTGAGTCGGCGCTGCTCGACGAGCTCGCTGCCGCCGACGACGCCGACCTCAAGGAGGAGATCCTCGTCCCGCCCGAGCCGGGGCAGGAGCGGGCACGGCCGGTGCCGGTCCCGGTCAAGCAGCCGCCCTCGCGCCGGACGCTGGCGATGGTCGCCGCGGTGGTGGTGGTCGTCCTCCTCGCCGGAGGCTGGTTCCTGAAGAGCCGCTGGAGCTCGCTCTTCCCCAACACCGAGGCGCCGCCGACCGCGACGCCGGCGCTCGAGCAGACGCCGATCACCCGCGCCACCGACCTCTACAAGCAGGGCAAGCGGGCTGTGGCGATCGCGCAGCTCAAGCGCGTCCCGCCGGCGAGCCCGTATTACGAGGAAGCGCAGGCGCTCATCGGGCAATGGCAGCAGGAGGAGACGGCGGCGACGGCGCCCACCGGGCCCTCCCCCGAGCTGCTCGCCAAGCGCGGGGAGATCGTCGCGGCGGCGCAGCAGGCGGAGTCGGAGCGGCGGTTCCTCAAGGTCGGGCCCCTTCTCGACCAGGCGGCCGCGATCTCCCCGCTCGCGGAGGACGAGCTGGCGATGCGCGAGCGCGCGAACGCCGCGATCGAGCCGCTCAAGTCGATGCTCACCCTGCTGCGCGCCGAGGAGTACGACCGCTCGCTGCGCGACCTCTGGATCATCCTGGAGAAAGACCCGGCCAACGCCGACGCGCGCCAGATGCTGACCATCGCCTACTACAACATGGGCGTGCTCAACCTGCAGCAGGGCAAGCCGGACGAGGCGGAGACCAACTTCAAGGAAGCAGCCGACCTGTCGCCGGACGACCAGCAGGTACAGCGCCTGCTGCGTTTCGCGCAGACCTACAAGGAACGCGCTCCCGACCTCATCTGGCGCATCTTCACCAAATACGTCGGCCCCCGCCCGGTATGAGCCGTTCGGTATGAGTGCAGCGCGGCGCGGCAGCCAGCAAGCGACGCTGTTCGAGCTCGAGCTCGAAGAGAGCGGCGTCGCCGAGGCCGAGGTGAGGCCCCAGGGTGCCCCGCCGCCGCGCCAGCAGGCGCCCGCGACCTCCGCCGAGCGGCCGGCGCCCTTCCGCGCCCGGCTCTTCGCCGGCCTCGTCGACCTCGGTGTGCACGTCGCGGTGGCGGCTCTCGCGCTGGTCGGCGCCCGCGGCCTGGGGGTCATGCCGGCGCTCGCCCAGCTCCCCGCGTTCGCGGTGCTGCTCGTCGTCTTCTCGCTCTTCTACACGGTCGTGCCGCTCGCCTTCTGGGGCAAGACGCCGGGCATGGCGGCGGTGGGGCTGGTGGCGCAGACGGGCGACGACCTGCCGCTCACCTTCGCCGAGGCCCTCCGTCGCTGGCTCGCCGAGGTCGTCACCGTGCTAGCGCTCGGTCTTCCGGGGCTGCTCGCCCTGGGGGCCGGCGGCCGCTCGCTCGCCGATCGGTGGAGCGCGAGCGTGCTCGCGGTCGACTGACTCGCTGAGCTGGGCTGGCTGGGGCGCGGCTTGTCGGCCCCTCAGGCCTTCGCCGCGCGCCACACCGACCACGCCATCCAGAGGTTGCCGGTCGCGGTCGCCACCGCGAAGACCGCCAGCGGGTCGATCCCGCCGGGCCAGAGCGCCACGGCACCACCGAGCTGGTAGACGATGCCGTAGATGCGGAACGGCGGGAACGCCAGGCTGCCCATCAGGAAGAACGAGTGGCCGAGCAGCAGCAGCCAGACACCCGGCAGGAGCCTCCCGAGGTCGGCCCACAGGAGCGCCAGCGAGAGCAGGATCGCCACCAGCGAGAGGTTGCCCTGGATCGACAGCGCCCAGCCGGCGAGCGGCGTGCGGCCGTGCCGCCGATGGCCGCGGCGGATGCCGACGAGCTCGACCGCGCCGCCGAGGAGGATGGCCGCGGACCAGAGCCCGAGCACGCCGAAGCCGCCGAGCCCGGCGGCGAGCACCGGTGGCGTGGCGAGCGCCGCCAACGGCAGCAGCGCCGCCCAGGCGAGCCAGGGCCAGGGCGAGACGAGGAAGGGGCGGCTCGCGCCGGCGAACAGGTCGCGAGCGCGCTCGAGATCGTCGTTCGCCTGCGCCTCGATCGGCAGCAGCGGATCGTATTCGCCCATCCCCGGATGCTATCGCCGGCGTCTCCCCGGTCGGGTGCGGTGGCGACGCCCGCGTGAGATGATGCCGAACAGCTGTTCGGTATTTCCGGTTGTTCCGATTGACCCGGTTGTTCGGGAGCTCCCGGTTGTTCAGGAGCTCCGGTTGTTCAGGAGTTCCCGAGGGCGCGAGGTGAGGCCGTGATCCCGAGCGCGAGGACGGTGTCGAGACGATTCATGGTCCGCCGCCGGAGCGCGACCGCGGTGGCGGTGCCGCTGCTCGCGCTCGTCGCCGGCTGCGCCGCGCGCACGGCGGGGACCGCGGCACGCACGATCCCGGCGTTCACCTCCGTGGCGGCGGAGCGTCGGGCCGCGCTGGAGAGCGCGGGCCTGCGCGCCGAAAGCGTAGCGGGCCCGGCGGGGCCGCTGCGGGTCTTCGTGGGCGGCCGGGGCCCGACGGTGGTGCTGCTGCACGGCACGGGAGTCCACGCGGGCGACTGGTATCGCGTCGTGCCGGCGCTCGCCGCGCGCTACAGGCTCCTCGTCCCGGACCTTCCCGGCCACGGCGAGAGCGTGGCCGCGGAGGGGCCGATCGCCGTCGCCGACCTCGCGGCCGCGCTGGGCGCCGTGATCGAGGCTCGCGGCGGCAACCGGGCGGTGACCCTCGTCGGCAACTCGCTCGGCGGCTGGGTGAGCCTGCTCTACGCCGCGAGCCACCCCGAGCGCGTCGAGCGGGTGGTGGGGATCAGCAGCTCCGGCATCTTCGCGCAGCTGACGGTGCCGCTGCGGCCGAAGGACCGCGAGGAGGCGCGACGCCTCGCGCTCGCCATCCGGGGCGCCTCGGCGCCGGCGGCGAGCGACGCCGAGCTCGACGCCATGGTGGCGAGCATCGCCGCCGGCCCGGGGTCCCGCCTCTTCGCCGGCCTCCGCGCGCAGGATTTCCTCGAGAGCCACGCGGCGGCGATCCGCACTCCAGTCGACCTCGTCTGGGGAGACCAAGACGGCGTGCTGCCGCTCGACTACGGCCGCCGGCTCGCGGGGCTGCTCCCCGCGGCGCGATTCCACCCGCTCCCGCATTGCGGTCACATGCCGCAGGTCTGGTGCCCCGAGGCGCTCGCGCCGCTGCTGCTCGAGATCCTCGCCGCACCCCCCGGCGAGGCGCCCGTCGAAGGCGCTCGCGACGCGGGTTCGGGGGGCTCCGCGCGGCCCTTGCCGTCCCTTTGACGCTCCTCGGACCCCATGTTAGAGTCGCCGCGCTTTTCGGCGCGCCCCCCCATCCACGGCGGTCAAACGCGGTGGGGGACCCTCACAACAGCATGTAAATCGTCGCTGCGCCAGGCGGATGGCGGCCTCCGGTCGCAGGGAGTCCGAGTCGCAGTTGGTCCGATGCAACGGAACCCGTCCGTGGAGCTCGCGTGAAGTTCGATCAGAGCCTGTTCGTGGTGGTCGCGATCTTCGCGGTCGCGTACTTCCTGCTCAAGGTCTTTCTCTTCGATCGCGTGCTGCGCATCCTGCAGCTGCGCGAGCGACGCGTCGAGGAGGCCCGCACGACCTGGCAGCGCGCGACCGCCGCGGCCGAGGAGGCGTTGACCGCCGAGCGCCAGCGCCTGCTCGCCGCCCGCCGCGAGGCTGCAGCGCGCCGCGAGTCGGTGCGGCGCGAGGCCCTCGACCGGCGCGGCGCGCTGCTCGCCGAGGCCGAGTCGCAGGCGCGCCGCATCCTCGACGAAGCGAGGGCCGAGCTCGCCGCCACCCGCGAGCGCGAGCAGGCGACGCTCGCCTCCCGCGCCACGGCGCTCGCCGCGCGGATCACCGAGCGGCTCGTCGGGAGGGCGGTATGACGAGCCTTTGGGCCCGTCGCGCGCGCGGTCTCTCCGCCGCCGCGCTCGTCGCCTTCGTCCTGCTGCTCGTCGCGCTGCCCGCGCGCGCCGCCGAGACCGAGCAGCCCGCCGACCACGCTGCCGCAGCTGGCGCCGAACACGGCGAACACGCCAGGGAGACCTTCCTCGGCCTTCCCTACGAGGTCTACTGGACCTTCAACCTGATCGTCTTCATCGGCATCCTCGGCTATGCCGCGGGGCCGGCCCTCATCCGCTTCCTCGAGGACAAGCAGCGCGACATCGCCCACCAGCTCGCCGAGGCGGAGCGCCAGCGCGCCGAGGCGGCGAGCATGGAGACCCGGCTCGCGGCGCAGATCGCCGAGCTCCGCCACGAGGTGGACGAGGTCGCGGCGCGGGCCGAGCGTGAGGGCGCGCGCGAGCGCGAGGAGATCCTCGCCGAGGCGGCGCGCGAGCGCGTCCGCATCGAGGAGAGCGCCCGCGCCGAGATCGCGCAGGGCCTCCTGCAGGCGAAACAGCAGCTCACCGCGCACGCCGCGCGACTGGCGGCCGACCTCGCCGAGCAGCGGCTCACCGCCGGGCTCACCCGCGAGGATCGCAAGAAGCTCTTCCGGGACAACCTGGCGCGGCTCGAGCGCAAGCAGGGGAACGGCGAGCGCAAGCAGGAGAGCACCTAGGTGCGCCGCATCTCCCGCCCCTACGCCAAGGCGCTGCTCTCGGTGGCCGGCTCGCTCGAGCAGGCGACCGCGGTGCGCAACCAGCTCGTGGAGCTCCAGGCGACGCTGGCCGCCACGCCGAAGCTGGGCGCGTTCTTCGCCAGCCCGGCACTCCCCGTGGACGCCAAGCGCCGCGCCCTCGACGAGATCGCGGCGCGCCTCGACCTCCTGCCGCTCTCCCGCCGATTGCTGCAGGCCCTGCTCGCGCGGCACCGGATGGGCCGACTCGACGAGGTGGTGGCTGGGATCACCGAGGCGATCCAGCAGCGCCAGGGCGTCGCCATCGCCGAGGTGACGACGGCCGAGCCGCTCGAGGCGGAGGAGCGTGCGCAGCTGTTGCGCGTGCTCGAAGGGAAGGTCGGCAAGCGCCTCCAGCTCCGCGAGCACGTCGACCCGGCACTCCTCGCCGGCTTCGTGGCGCAAGTGGAGTCGCAGCTGTTCGACGGCAGCCTGCGAGGCCAGCTCGATCGCCTCGGCAAGGAGCTCGCCGGTCCTTGATTCTCGCTTGGCCTTGACGCACCAGCCGGACTGACCAGGACGACGACGGAGTGGGCACCGCCCACGATCTGAAATAGCCAGGAGCGCGACCATGGCCTTGAACGCCGACGAGATCACCACCATCCTCGAGCGCGAGCTCGCCGGGCACGAAGCCGACGTCGACCTCGCCGAGGTCGGCACCGTCGTCACCGTGGGCGACGGCATCGCTCGTGTCTACGGCCTGCAGAAGTGCATGGCCAACGAGATGCTCGCCTTCCCCAACGACGTCTTCGGCCTCGCCCTCAACCTGGAGGAGGACGAGATCGGCGCCGTGCTGATGGGCGAGAGCCGCGCCGTGCAGGAGGGGGACCAGGTCCGCCGCACCGGCCGCATCATGCAGGTGCCCGTCGGCGATGCCCTCATCGGCCGTGTCGTCGACCCGCTCGGCCGCCCGCTCGACGGCAAGGGCCCGATCGCCTCGAGCGAGTTCTACCCCCTCGAGCGCGTGGCCCCCGGCGTCGTCGACCGCGAGCCGGTGAAGGAACCGCTGCAGACCGGCCTCAAGGCGATCGACGCCATGATCCCCATCGGCCGCGGCCAGCGCGAGCTGATCATCGGCGACCGCCAGACCGGTAAGACCGCGGTGGCGATCGACACCATCCTCAACCAGAAGGACAGCGGCGTCATCTGCATCTACGTCGCCATCGGCCAGAAGCGGTCGACGGTGGCACAGGTGGTCAAGCAGCTCGAGGAGCGTGGCGCGATGGCCTACACCATCGTCGTCGCCGCTTCCGCCTCCGAACCGGCGCCGTTGCAGTACCTCGCCCCCTACGGCGGCTGCGCCATGGGCGAATACTTCCTCTACAACGGCCGCCACGCGCTGGTGATCTACGACGACCTGTCGAAGCAGGCCGCCGCCTACCGCGAGGTCTCGCTGTTGCTGCGCCGGCCGCCCGGCCGCGAGGCGTACCCCGGCGACGTCTTCTACCTGCACTCGCGCCTGCTCGAGCG
>Ga0075421_100003855_pt1 | contig 18012 bp, 10 predicted proteins | sample SoiMetdeltSBSDD5_FD_75292 | JGI IMG/M metagenome (GOLD analysis project Ga0075421, IMG submission 75292) | Bulk soil microbial communities from a Populus tree surrounding site in Tennessee, USA - Soil MetaG P. deltoides SBSDD5 | ecosystem: Environmental > Terrestrial > Soil > Tree plantation...
TGGAGAAAACAGCTCATCGCTTGCGTGATCACAAGATGTTTGCCCGCACCGTAACTCTGAAACTGCGTGACCTGGAGTTTCGAACCATCACTCGGGCTGTATCTCTGGAAGAACCGACGCAGCTAGACAGGCAGATCTTGGAGACCATCCTTCAACTCCTGGAAAAGAATTGGAACGGCCGCCAGAAAATCCGTCTCCTGGGTGTGGCGCTTAGCGGGCTTAGCTATGGTCTCCGGCAGGAACATCTCTTCGAGAAAGAATCGCGGGACAAGATGACCCGTCTCTATCAGGCAGCCGACAAGATCCGCGACAAATTTGGCTTTGACTCCATCATTTCGGCCAGGACGGTGAAGTGATGCTCGCCTGCAACCCAATCGTGCATGGATCATGAAGCAATCGGCCACTCAGACTCTCAAACGCCTTCGAGAGGCCGGATTTTCGGCCTACTTTGTCGGCGGTTGTGTGCGGGACCAAGTCATGGGAATCGAGCCGAAAGACTACGACATCGCCACGAGTGCCACGCCGGACCAGGTCATGCAGCTTTTTCCCCGCACCGTCTCGGTAGGCGCGCGGTTCGGAGTCGTTCTGGTCATGGTTGGGGAGCGTCAGATCGAAGTGGCCACCTTCCGGTCCGATGGCGCCTATGCTGATGGCCGTCACCCGGCAGAAGTAACCTTCACGCTCGATCCCCGGCTCGATGTTCTGCGCCGCGACTTTACGATGAACGGGTTGCTCTACGACCCGCTAAACCAGGCGTTGCTGGACTACGTGGGCGGCCAGAAGGACATCGAGGTAGGTCTGGTCCGGACGATCGGAAATCCGGGCGAACGCTTTCGGGAAGACAAGCTGCGCATGATGCGTGCTGTTCGCTTCGCGGCCCGCTTCGGTTTTCAGTTGGAAACAGAAACCCGCGCCGCCATTGTCTCGTTGGCGGACCAAATCTGGCAGGTCAGCAGAGAACGAATTCGCGACGAGCTGACGAAGATCCTGACGGAGGGTTACGCAAGTGAGGGGGTGCCGTTGCTGGAGGAATGCGGCCTGCTGCGGCAGCTCCTGCCTGAAGTTTCTGACCTTCGCGGCGTTGAGCAACCTCCCGAATTCCATCCCGAAGGGGACGTTTGGGTCCACACCCTTCTCATGCTGAAGTTGATGGATGAGACCAGGCGCGACATCGTCAAAAACGAAGGCGCCCCCGACCAGAAACTGCAGTCAGGCTCCGTCATGAATGAAGCTTTGAGGAAGGACTATCCTACCCTCACCCTGGCCCTTGGAGTCTTGTTGCATGATGTTGGCAAGCCGCTGACCTTTGAGCGAAAAGACCGCATCCGGTTCAACAGTCATTGTGAAGTGGGCGCCAGATTAACTGCACGAATCTGCGAACGATTTCGTTTCACGACCAGACAAACGGAGCGCGCTGTCCAATTGGTACAGGACCACCTGAAATTCAAAGATCTTCCTCGCATGCGTGAGTCGACCGTGAAACGCTTCCTGCGCCAAGAGGGCTTCGAAGAACACCTGGAACTGCACCGCCTTGATTGCCTGGGGAGCCATCGCGATCTGGAGCTGTGGCGCTTCGCCAAAGACCGCCTGCAACAACTGAGTCCTGAGGAGATCCGGCCTCCAGCGCTGATCTCCGGCGACGACCTGATCGAGCTTGGCTTTCGGCCTGGACCAGCGTTCAAGGAGATGTTGAAGGCGGTGGAAGACGCGCAGCTGGACAATACTCTCAGGAGCCGGGAAGAAGCACTGAAGTGGGTAGAAGCAACATTCAAGAAGTAGACAGAGGCGCACAAGCAGAGAGTATTGGGAGGATGAAGGAAAGAGGAGGGGCAACGAGTGTGTTATGGGTTCTGATGACTGCAATACGAAATCGCAACTAAGCGATAGCAGCGTTTTGCGAAAGGGCATCGGCTCTCTTGTTCTTTCGACTCCTTGGTCAGCTTTATCGCTATCTAGGCCCATCGGCGAACTTCCCGAATCAGGGTTCCCTTTGATGCTGCTGTGTCCCTGCGCCTTCGTAGCACACTAAGGAAAATCCGCATGCCCGAGCTGCCTGAAGTTGAAACCATCCGCCTTGGATTGCTGGATCGCATCTCCAACAAGCGGATTGAGTGCGTGGAGGTGCGCTGTGATCGTATTATCTTGCGGCCGCGTCCTCAAGAACTGGCGGCTGCGCTAACCGGCCAGACCATTCGCGACATTCGGCGCCGCGGGAAGTTCCTGGTCTTCGAAACAGACGATTACAAGTTGCTAATCCATCTCGGCATGTCCGGCCAGCTTACCTACTGGGACCAGGCTCGGAAGGACGACGAAAAGTTCTTCATCACCCTGACCGGGTTGCAGAAGGCCCACCAGCACGCCGTAGACAAGCACACGCACGTGAGCTTCTACTTCAATGACGGGAACGCGCTCCACTATCGCGATATCCGCCAGTTCGGGAGATGGCGGCTTTACCGTCCGGAAGAGTTCAAGCAGGCCCGAGAATTCTGGCTGCTTGGACTTGAGCCGTTCAGCAGAGACTACTCCTGGAGACGGTTCCTGGAGCAGTTTAGAGGCCGCAAGCTGAAGATCAAGTCGCTACTACTCAACCAACGCTTTGTCGCCGGAATTGGGAACATCTACGCCGATGAAGCACTGTTTGAAGCGCGCATCCATCCGGAGCGGCTTGCGAGATCCGTATCGGTGGAAGAGAAGAAGCGGTTGTTTCGCGCCATTCCGAAGGTTTTGAGACGCGGGCTCAAACACGGTGGAACCAGCTTTCGGAGTTACATCAATGCCGATGGAGAGGCTGGAACCAATCAGGAGAAACTTAGGGTCTACGGGCGCGAAGGGGAGCGCTGTCACCGCTGCAAGGCCTCCATCGTCCGAATCGTCGTGGGCCAGCGAAGCTCTCATTTCTGCCCAAGATGCCAGCCATCGAAGAGAAACTGAGCAGGCCAGGAAGTCAGCTGAAAGCTCACAGAAACGGCAGAGGCTCGAGGCACTTTGGACCTCGGCTCTCAGACTTTGGACGACCGGATACACGTTGCCGTAACCGAGAAAGGAGACCCGATGCGCTCCTGGTTGTCTGGCTTCGTTTTGCTAAGCGTAGCCCCTACTTTGCTTGGCTCTTTCACCTGCTGTTATGCCGGCGCACTTCCCGAAGAACCCGAGACTCTCTCCTGGCAGCGAATGTTGGAGAGTAAGGAGATGGTGACCACTTATTTAATCCGGGTCGCGCGGGAGGTCACAGATCGCGCCGCCTCTGAGTTCAGCACGCGCGTTGCCTGGGAGAAGGTGAAGGAACAGCGCCGCCTGGAATTGCTGGACATGATCGGACTAGACCCACTGCCCGCCCGTACGCCTCTGAACCTACGGGTGACGGGCGTCATCGAGAAAGGCGAATACACGATCGAGAAACTAGCTTTCGAAAGTTTGCCGCGGATCTTCGCAACGGCCAACCTCTACCTCCCCAGGGCGCGCAACCAGCGCGTGCCGGCGGTCATCTACGTCTGCGGCCACTCGGTCTCGCCGCATGGAAGCAAGACCCAGTACCAACATCACGCCATCACTTTCGCCAGGCATGGTTACGCCTGTCTGATCATCGATCCGATCCAGATTGCCGAGACCTTCGCGTTGCATCATGGTGTCTACAACCTGGAGATGCCTGACTGGTACGCCCGCGGCTACACGCCGGCAGGTGTGGAAGTGTGGAACGTCATTCGCGCCCTGGACTATCTGGAGACTCGTTCCGAGATCGACAAAGAGCGTTTAGGAATCACCGGCCGTTCGGGCGGCGCCGCCATGAGCTGGTTCAGCGCTGCAGTCGACTCCCGCTTGAAAGTCGTCGTCCCCGTCATGGGCCACAGCACGTATGCCGCGAACGTAGCCGCCAACACCCAAAAGGGGCACTGTGACTGTATGTTTCCCATCAACACGTATCAGCACGATCTGATGACACAGGGAGCGCTCATTGTGCCACGCCCGCTGCACATGATGCACGGCAAGCAGGATGTGCTGTTTCCGATTCCAGGATACGAAGAGTTCGAAGCTAAAGTGGGGCAACTCTATCGCGACTATGGCGCGGCGGCCCATTTCAAGAACACGGTCGTTGATACCGGGCACAAAGATTCTGACTTTCTGCGAGAGCAGGCGCTACGTTGGTTTGACCGCTATCTCATGAAAGTGCCGGAACGCAGCATTGATCTTCAGGTGGAGAAGGAAAAGCCCGAGAATCTGTCAGTGTTCGCAGGGAGCCCGCCTGCGGAAGCTTTGAATTTTCGCGTCCATGAGTTGCTGACGAGCTCCCCGCCACGGCAGAAGTACACGACGGTAGAAGCCTGGCAGTCTCGGAAGCTGGAGCTGATGGACAGACTTCGCAAGAGGGTCTTTCGTGCGTTACGGAAAACAAATCTCGACTTGCAGATAGAGGTCTCAGCAGCAACACCCAATAACCCGTTTCGCGAAATCACGTTTTCTTCAGAACCTGGGATTCGCCTGCGCGCGCTCTACCGCGGCCCTTCAGCCGAGTCAAGCGCCGCGTGGCCAGCCCTGTTGTATGTAGCTTCAGATGGGGAGGATGATGAATCTATTCGCCGCACGCTGACTCAACTGTTGGGCGAAGAGAAAGCGTTGCTGATTGTCTTTCCGCGCGGTGTCGGAGAAATACCCTGGAACAAAGTCACCTATCGGGACATGCTGCGCAACGCCATGCATGTTGGGCAAACCGTCGACTCAATGCGGTTGTGGGATGTGCTCCAGTCCCTGGAGCTCTTGAAGCGCCAGGACCGGGTGGACCTGCGCCGCATCACGATCCTGGGACGAAGTAACTCCGGCATCCTCGCGCTGTATGCAGCGATCCTTGACGAATCCATCGCTCAGGTGATGCTGATCGATCCGCCCGTCTCTCACCGTCAAGGACCCATCTTTCTCAACATCCTGCGCTACACCGATCTTCCGGAGACCGCAGCCTTACTGGCGCCCAGGCGTCTGGTCTTCTACGGCCGAATTCCAGAAGAGTACGACTACACACAGTCGGTATACCGTCTTCTCGGAACACCCGACCACCTGTCTTTTTCCATGAGCATCCGGGCGGTTCTCGACCAGCGCTACGATCACAATTTCAGTTCAGGCTATTAGGGTTCAGCTGCTGGAAAAGGCAGGGATACTGTGCCTTTTCCAACAGGAGACCATGCAAATCTGTCTTCGGTCGTCCCACGCTGGGTGGTACACTGCTTGTATGCATATCTCGTTAGTAATCATCGTACTTGCGATAGCCGCCATTGTCGCCCCTTCGGCGACTCCTGACCATGCTCAGCAATCGGGACGGGCAAAAGAAGGGACCGAAAGTTCGGAACCCAACGTCCCACCGCAGCGCACATATAAACGCCTGATTCTGAAGGATGGTTCCTATGAGCGGATCAGCAAGTTTGAGATCAACGGAGATCGTGTGCGGTATTTCAGCTTCGAACGGCATGTGTGGGAGGAAGTGCCGATTTCGCTTGTTGACTGGTCTGCAACCGAGAGATATGCACAGGAGGCTGCCTTCGAGAAGCAGTCCCGTATCAAGCAATCTGCAGAAGCTGAGGCTAAGGAGCGCGCCGAAGAAGAGGCAAAGACCCCGTTGGTCGCGCCTGGGGTTCGACTTCCTGATACCGGCGGCGTCTTCCTGCTTGACACATTCCAGGGTAAGGCGGAGTTGAGTCAACTGCTCCAGAATGGTGCCAACATTAACAAGAACACCGCCGGCAACATTCTTCGTGGAGTTATCAATCCCATCGGGAGCGCGAGGCAAACAATTGAACTCGTAGGCCTGCACGCGCGGGTACAGTCACACGTACCTGATCCGCTGATCTACGTGGCGCTCGACTCTGGGGGCGACCCATCAGCGGACTATACACCTGAAACTGCCAAAGACCACTTTCGCATCGTTCGGTGTGAACAGAAGAAAGGTAACCGTATCGTCGGTGTCGTCAGTATTGCCGTCTATGGAAAGGTGAGCCAGGATGCGACCTACGTCGAAACCAAAGTGGAACCTGTTTCGGGGAGTTGGGTCAAGGTTACTCCGGCAACGCCGTTACCTCCAGGCGAGTACGCTTTGGTTGAACTTCTTGGGAAGGAAGGCATCAACACATTTGTGTGGGATTTCGGAGTGAATGCCTCCGCTCCCGAAAACGCGAACACTCGGAAGGAAGAGCCGGCGAGGGACGATAACCCGCCAGTGCTCCAGAAGCGCAAGAAATCCGCCGAACCTTAGCCTCAGAAGTCTCTTTCCAAAACGGGAACTCGATGAAGATTATCCTAGAGATGCGGTGTCCAGCCCATGAATACCTAACAGCGTTCGAGGGAATGGGATTGGAATGCATTCGTCTGCTCCTTTTGCCCTGACGGTGACGGGTTTCTCTAGAAATCTTGTCAGAAACTGGTAATCTGGTCTGGTTTGGTCAGAAAAGCGAGAGGAATCCAGACGATTCAAATTCCTATCGTGCCTTCCCGAACCTACCATCAAGGAGGCCGCAGAGATGAGTGCCCATTCTCAGCCCTTCCAATCACGACGTCTCTTAAAGAGAATCCTTTGTGCAGGAGCTTGTTCTGCCACCTTAGCGATCATCCTTGATCTTGTTCATGCGGATTCGAGCAGTCCAGGTCTGGTCACGATCCGTAAGCGGTTCCGGGAGGAGATGGCCAATGGCACTCACGCTGTACGCGAGAAGGCCGAGCAATGGAACCCGAGTCAAACAGCCATCATCGTCTGTGACATGTGGGACGCGCATCACTGCCTGAACGCCGTACGTCGGGCGGAAGAGATGGCCCCGCACATGAACCAGGTGCTGGAGAACGCCCGCAACCGCGGCGTGCTCATTGTACACGCGCCGTCGAGTTGCATGGCATCCTACAAGGACCACCCGGCGCGCAGAAGGGCGCAGGAGGCCCCAAGTGCGACGAACTTACCCAAGGACATTGGCGAGTGGTGCCGGAAGATTCCAGCGGAGGAGAAGGGAAAGTATCCGATCGACCAGTCGGACGGTGGGGAGGATGACGATCCGGTGGAGCACGAGCAGTGGCACCAAAGACTGGCTGGCATGGGGCGCGATCCGAAATCGCCCTGGAAGGCCCAGATCAATCTCCTAAAGATTCACAATGAGGATGCCATCAGCGACTCGGGCGTCGAGGTCTGGAACCTGCTTGAACACCGCGGTATCAAGAACGTGATCCTCATGGGCGTGCACATCAACATGTGTGTGCTCGGTCGGCCCTTTGGTCTGCGCCAGATGGCTAAGAACGGCAAGAACGTCGTGCTCATGCGCGATATGACCGACACGATGTACAACCCTGAGCGCTGGCCGTATGTTACCCATTTCGTTGGCACGGAACTGATTGTCGAACATATTGAAAAGTTCGTCTGCCAGACAATCACAAGCGTCGACTTCCTCGGTGGCGAACCGTTTCGATTCAAGAACGACCGGCGGATGATCCTGATAGTCATCGGTGAAGATGAGTATGGGACCGAACAGACCTTGCCAGCCTTTGCCCGAAAGGAACTGGAGCCGCGCGGTTTTCAGGTCCAGGTGGTGCACGCCGACCTCGCCGACAAGAACAACTTCCCGGGTCTGGCCCAAGCGGTCGCTCGCTCAGATCTCGTGCTCATCAGCGTTCGGCGTCGCACGCCGCCGAACGAGCAGCTCGATGCAATTCGCGCTCATCTGGCCGCAGGTAAGCCGTTGGTTGGTATCCGTACGGCGAGTCACGCCTTCGCAGCGCGAGACCAAAATGTACCACTCGCAAACGGCGCGGCCACGTGGCCCGAATTCGATCCAGAAGTCCTGGGCGGGCATTACACAGGACATCATGGCGTTGGTCCTAAGGTAGCAACGGCAGTTGCCCCAGGTGCCGAGAAGCACCCGATCTTGCGCGGGGTGGACTTGACACGGCTCTTGAGCAACGGATCGTTGTATAGAGTCACCCCACTGGCCGGTTCTACGACACCGATTGTCATCGGCTCGATTTCCGGCCAAGATCCCCAGCCCTTGGCATGGACGAATTCAACACGCACTGGTCAGTCGCGTGTGTTCTACACTTCGCTCGGACATCCCGACGATTTTCAGAACCCGGCGTTCCAAAAGCTGCTGCTAAACGGCATCTGCTGGGCGCTAGATATTGCAGCTCCTGGCTCGCCGGCGGAACAAACCATTACTGAGGGGGCCGCTCCAAGAAGCGTCCTCTCCGACCGTTAACGCGAAGTTCGAACGGGCGGGCTTTATTCCCTCGAGTCGTCCGAAGCTTCACCAATCAGCTCGAATGTGATTCCTTGGGTAGTCTTCCGGCGGGCTACTCTCCTCCAGACGCAAGGATCAGAGTTTCGTACTTCGTGTCGGCGTCGCGGGATTAGGATCCGTACATCCTGCTATCGCGATGGGCAGATCGGATTCACTACTAGGGACGGCACTGCTGGCGGCGTGCAGATTCTCCGCTCGCAGTCTGTGCGAGCTCCTCTAGCTGAGTTTTTTGCAAGTACGATACTCGCTATCCGCCGCTGATAACCGGGATAATCGAGATCTCCGCGCCATCCCGTATGGGCGTCTGAAGACCCCCTGTATAGCGGACATCTTGGTCGCCGACGAATACGTTGATGTGTTCCCGGATCTCAGCTTGCTCGGTTACCACCCGGTCGCGAATACCCGGACACCGCTTCCACAGCGCTTCCAGGGCATCAGCCAGGGTAGTCGGAGACTGCTCAACAACGATGTGGCTTCTCCCGCCGACGAAAGAACGCAAAGGAGCGGGTATGAGAAAGTTGACCGGCATTCTATCGTTTCCTCCGGATTTTTCTCCTTCCCCCCGGTGAGCTCCGCCTCGCGGAAACGGTCTGCTTGGTTTTTTGCGGCGCCCGGCTGACTCGCGGCTGCCCCACCACAACGCTCTTCACACAAACTACTGGAGGCAAGCCGTCGAGAATCTTCGTCCAGGTCTTCCCTTCATCGGCCGACCCGTACAACTGTCCGCTGCGGGTGCCGAAGTAGATCCCAACCGGGTCCAGCGAGTCTGCAGCCATGGCATCGCGCAGTACGGTTTCATACGCTCCCTTTTTCGGGAGGCCGCGCGTGAGCGGTTCCCAGGAGTCGCCGGCGTTTCGCGTGCGATAGACACGCAGGCAGCCCTCAGGAGTACAGCGGAACTCGTCGGATTCGATCGGCAGGATATAGACGCAGTCAGGATTGTGCGGGTGGGCCACCATCGCGAAACCATAGTCTGACGGCACACCATGGGCGATGTCCTGCCAGCTTGCGCCCTGATTGTCGGACCGGTACAAACCCCAATGGTTTTGGAGAAAAAGGCGCTCCGGTCGCGAGGGGTGCATGACGATCTTATGCACGCACTGGCCGAATTCCGGATACTTCTCCGGCATGTGCACGACGCGGATACCACGATTGCGCGCCTGCCACGTGCGTCCGCCGTCTTCGGTGGCATAGACGCCGCCGGCCGAAATGGCTACGTACATCCGCTCCGAATTGTGTGGGTCGAGCAAAATCGTGTGCAGTGCCAACCCGCCAAGGCCCGGCATCCAGCGCGGGCGGTGCGGATGGTCGAACAATCCACGCACCAGTGACCAAGTCTCGCCGTCATCACGAGATTCGTAGAGCGCTGCGGGCTCGACGCCACAATAGAGCACGCTTGGCTCCTCCGTCCGTCCAAGGCAAATCTGCCAGATGTTCTTAAGGGTGGCACCTGAGTCGGCTGGAAATCGAATCGGCGCTTCCAGCGGGTTGGTCCAGGTCCTCCCGTAATCGTCGCTGGAACGCAAGAACGTGCCCCACAGCATGCTGAAGGTCGAAGCCCACAAGCGATGGCGTCCTTCCCGGTTGTCATAGGCCAGCGCATACGTAGCTTGCCCGTGAAAGTAGGGCCCGGCGATATCCCAGCGCACGCGCTGGGCCGGAGAACGCAGCAGAAAGACTCCTTTCATTGTGCCGACGAGTACCAGGACGTCGCCGTCCTTGACCTGGAGATGCTTGACGCCGCGATGCATAGTGGTGAGGGACCCGCGCTGATCAATCGGAGGTTGTGGCGCGGCACTGGCCGACTGAATCGCCTCAAGGGCCGCCTGCACTTCGCTCGCGCGCTGATAGCGCAGCGCCGGTTCTTTCGCCAGGCAGCGTTGAACGATGGCCGCCAAGCCTGGTGGTATCCGGGCGGGCAGAGGTGGCGGCGGCTCATGCAGGATGGCGGAGCTGACTTCGAAAGTCGTCCGCCCGTGAAATGGCACCTGACCAGCCAGAGCTTCATACAGCACCACCCCGAGCGCCCACAAGTCGCTCCGGTAGTCGCCCGGCTCGCCGCGCAGCACTTCCGGCGAAATGTACGACAGCGTGCCACCGGTCGTGACAACGGATTCCAGCGTATCCATGGTCCGCGTCCTCTCATCCTGCGTCGCTGCCAGACGCCTTGCCAAACCGAAATCCAACACTTTGATCAAGCCTTCCGGCGTCACGATTACGTTGGAGCTTTTCAAATCTCCATGAACGACGTTGCGCCCGTGGGCATGGCTCAAGGCGCCGGTTATCTGGGCGCCGTATCGCATGACCGATTCATACGGCAGCCCTCCGCTGCTGATCGAAACGCTCAGCGGTTTGCCCTCGATCAATTCCATCACGATGTAGAACTCACCGTCGGCTTCAGCCACCTCGTGCACCATGCAGATATTCGGGTGGGAAAGGGAGGAGGCCGCGCGCGCCTCGCGCAGCAAAAACTGCCGGGCTTCCTGGCCGAGAGTCTCTGCGAGGAATTTCAATGCTACGTCGCGCTGCAACACCTGGTCGTGCGCGCGGTACACCACTCCCATGCCTCCTTCGCCGAGTTTTGAAACAATCTTGTAATGCCCGAGTACCTTGTCGATCATGTAGCGTTGCTTAGATGTTGTCAGCGGCGCCGACAGAGAGTATTCCGCTGGTCAGCGCTTATCGAGGATGAAAGAGGCCCGCCATCGAGGAGCAACAACCCCACGCATTTGCTTGCCCGGTGCATGGAAATCCTTGGTGATTCAAAGCCCGTCAAGCAAGCGTACCAAGAACAGCCGGCGACTCCACAACCTTACTACCTTCGTGAGCAACTCATCGAATTTCCTCCGCTGCTCTTTCCGTAAGGTCGAATGCCTTCTGAATCAGGTGGCTCGGCTAACCGGAGACCGAGAGCAATCTATTTTACACTCCGCTGAGAGGATTTGCTCCTAGGTGAATCCGTGAAGAGATCACCGAAGATTGGGACAAGACCATACCCGTCGGTTGTTGATGCGTAATCTGACGGAATTAACAAGAACAATGAGTTGCTCGCCCAGGGGCTCGCACCGTTCACACCACACCGAGCGGTTATCGAGGCAGGGGAAACTGAAGTCGTTACACGGCGCAGTGCTGGCGGTGTTCTGTGCCAGACCGAACGAAAGGCACCAGCGCCGTGTACCGCGAGAACTGCGGCAGAAAGGGGATGCCGGCGTGCACTCTCAAGGGAAGGCTGGGAGCCAGGCAGGAGATAAATCTTCTTGTCACAAGGGCGCCCGGTTCTCAACAGATCAAGGCCGAAGGCAATGCATCACGCCGGCACGAAATTTGTCCTGGTTCTGAACTACAATGAACTACCGTTGATCCAAAGGTATCGCGATATCAACGACGGACTCGTCAAAGTTGCCAAGCAACGTCGCAGCGCCGGTCAGCAGACTGATCTGGTAGAACCCGTAAGTCTTGTTCACAGCAAGCGAAGCGAACGCGCGGTTCTGCATCGTCACGCCGCTGACGAGACGACTGTAGATGTCGAAGCCAGCCTGCGCATCTGCATCGAACCCGAGCTTCCCGGTCGCCACGAGGATGCCGTTGCCGGGCGGCGATTGGATCACGACTTGGTCCATAGTCGTGTCGATGTCGAAGAGCGTCGTTGCCGTACTCGGCTGATTTAGATCGTTGTTCGTGTAGGCAGCACCGTTCACACCGAGTGCAGCGATCGGAGCGGCGGGGGGTGCCGTGTAGGTCAAGGTGGCATTCAACGCCGTTATGCCTCCCGCGTTGACGTTGTGCGCAAGGTTCTGGCCTGTGTCGCTTATGATCCGCAGACGGTCAGCAGCAGGGTTGAAATCCACACCAAAGAAGGAGCCAGAAAGCGGGACGGTCAGGGAATTCACAAAGGTCGCGCGAGCGTTCTCCGTGTCGATCGTATAGATCCCGCCACCGTTTCCGACGCCGTAAAGGCGTCCATCCTGCACTCGATAATCGATGCCGACAAGAGACGTCTCTGGACTTATCAGGCCGTACACAGAACCGATTTCCCCAGTTTTGTCGGGGAATCCGGCCCTGAACCACACTAGTCGGCTATCCGCTGTGAGCCCAATTACGACCAGTTTCTTGAACCACGCTTCGCCAAGTCGCCCTTGGGTCGTCCCCCCGCAACGGTGACACCGCAAAGAGCGCCGCGATGAGGGCGGTAGCCCCGGCAGCGACGAATTTTCGCCATCTACCTTTGTCGTGAATGACATGAGGTCTTCTTTCTGTTATGGAAGATTTGTCCCAACTATAGAGTCGTGCAGAAGTCTTAGACATGATCATCTCCTCAGGCAGTTCAAAATACAAATCAGTGTGCCGCTGAGTCGCCGGCTCTTTCTCTCAGCGTATGCTGGACGGAGATACGTGGCTGGCCCTGCCTTCGGATTCGCGGCCTGGCAGAAATCTTTCGTGGGAGTTAATCAAATCGCCACGTGACGGTTACAAAGCAGCACTCTTCCACCATCAAGATGTTGGGGATTGTACTGCCCGGTCCACTTGGTGTTGGCGCGTCGATCGGAGCCTTCGATGAAGTCGGTACGGAGCGTCGGACCACTGTCGTGAGCCGTCTATGCCGGGGACATTGCCCCAGTCATTAGCCCATGGTCATGAGGCGCTCGAACAGAGGGAGCCGTGACAGTTGGAGTTCAAGCAGGGTTTGATTATCCTTTAGGAAAGTGGCGGTGAGGATGCTCAGTCCGGGGAACGGAGGACGATGATTCGCACTGAGGCTGCGAGTGAATCGCGGGCTTGCTAGACGGAAAGGTTGCAAATCACGCCGGTGCTAGTCTCGCGCGCGACGGAGAGCCATCGCCCTATCCGGTTGCAGCGACCATTCAAGCCAAAGCTCGCTTCACCACGTCTCCATGCACATCCGTTAGCCGGAAGTGACGTCCTTGAAACTTGTAAGTCAGTCGGGTGTGATCAAGGCCGAGGCAATGCAGAATCGTCGCGTTGAGGTCAAAGACCGAGACCGGTTCGCGCGTAATGTTATAGCTGAAATCGTCCGTCTCACCGATGGTCACTCCGCCTTTGATGCCACCTCCGGCCATCCAAAGAGTGAAGCAGCGCGGATGATGATCACGGCCATAGTCGTCGGCGGTTAGTTTTCCCTGTGAATAGACTGTGCGCCCGAATTCCCCTCCCCAGATGATCAGAGTGTCTTCCAGCAAGCCGCGCTCCTTTAAATCCTGAATCAATGCGGCGGTTGGCTGGTCGGTGTCGCGACATTGACCAGCGATTTGCTTCGGGCAGTTGTTGTGCTGATCCCACCCACGATGGAACAGTTGAATGAAACGCACGCCGCGTTCGGCCAAGCGGCGGGCCAGGATGCAGTTTGCGGCAAACGTGCCCGGCTTGCGCGCGTCCGGGCCGTACCGTCCCAAAATCGTCTCCGGCTCTCTCGACAAATCCGTCAGTTCAGGCACGGAGGACTGCATACGGTACGCCAGCTCGTACTGTGAAATGCGCGAAAGGATTTCCGGATCGCCGAAGGTTACGGCATTTTTGTGATTCAGCTTCGAGAGATCATCGAGAAAACGGCGTCGTACCTCGGCATTGATGCCTGGCGGGTTCGACAGATAGAGCACTGGGTCCTGGCCGTTGTGAAATTTAACTCCCTGATAACGCGAAGAGAGAAAGCCGCTACCCCACAACCGGTCGTACAGAGGCTGGTCGCTCGACGCACCGAGTGAAACCATGACGACGAAGGCGGGCAAGTCCTTGTTCTCACTGCCCAGGCCGTAAGCAACCCATGCACCCAAACTTGGACGCCCTGCCAGTTGAAAGCCGGTGAGCGAAAACGTGATCGCCGGATCGTGGTTGATTTGTTCTGTGTGCATGGATTTGATGAAACAGAGCTCGTCTGCAACTTTCGCCGTGTGGGGCAGCAACTCGCTCAAGGTTGCGCCCGATCTCCCGTATTGAGCAAACTTGTAAATCGAAGGCGCGGTCGGGAAGCTCGATTGGTAGGCTGTCATACCCGTCAGCCGCTGCCCGCGGCGCACGGAATCCGGCAGATCCTGGCCGCGATATTTCTCCAACTGCGGCTTGTGATCGAACAGCTCCAACTGCGAGGGGCCACCAGACTGGAACAGATAGATCACACGCCTCGCTTTGGGCACGAAATGCGGCCTGCCCGGTGACTCAGCCTCGGCCTCCAGGCCTTCGGGCAGCGCCGCGGCTAAGCCGTCTTTCTTCAACATTGCAGCCAGGACGGCCGTTCCGATTCCCCAACTGCACCGGCTGAAGAAATGCCTGCGTGTCATTAGCAGGCGATACTCGTCGAGCGGGTTGATCATTTCGGCGTTCATTGCTTGGTGACGACCTCGTCGAGATTGAGAATCAAACTGGCGATAACGGCATAGGCTGCTAACTCTTCAGTCTCTAGCTTCGCGTCATTGGGCTTTACACCTACGACGAGCAGCCGCTTTGCTTCCTCGCGATGGCTTCGGAAATACTTGAGCTGTGCTTGCAGATTGTCGAGCAGCACGCCCCTTTCGATTTCGTCCGGCGGGCGCCCGGCCGCAAGACGAAGCCCCAGGGCAATGCGGTCTTCTGGCCTCATTCCGCCTTCTCTCAACATACGATGGGCGAGCATCCTGGCCGCTTCAACGTAGGTCGTATCGTTCATCAGGTTCAACGCCTGCAATGGCGTATTGGTGCGGGTCTCGCGCACCGTGCAATATTCGCGCGAGGAGGCATCGAAGGCCTGCATCGCGGGCGGCATCACCGTTCGTTTCCAAAAAGTGTAGAGACTGCGCCGCCACAAGCCTTTGCTTTTCTCTTCAGTGTAGTTGGTCATGTTCGAGAAGACCATGTCTTTGTACAAACCGACTGGCTGATAAGGCCTTACCGAAGGGCCGCCAAGCTCCTCGACCAAAAGGCCAGAAATGAACAAGGCCTGGTCGCGAATCATTTCGGCAGGCAAGCGCAGACGCGGGCCGCGCGCCAACAGGCGATTCTCAGGGTCGCGCTGCTGTAGTTGGGGAGTGAGTCTTGAGGTTTGACGATAGGTCGCACTCATGACAATGGTCTTGAGCAATGCTTTGACGTTCCACGTGTTCTGCTGAAGCTCCACCGCCAGCCAGTCGAGCAACTCAGGATGCGAAGGGGATTCACCCTGGGCGCCGAAATCCTCGGCAGTCTTGACCAGCCCGCAACCGAAGAACATCTGCCAGAACCGATTGACCGTCACGCGCGCAGTGAGCGGATTTTCAGGGCTGCCAAGCCAACGGGCGAATCCAAGTCGGTTCTTCGGCCAAGCTTTCGGCATAGCCGGTAACACGGCGGGAACGCCGCGGTCGACTCTTTCGCCGGGTGCGTCGTAGGCGCCGCGCTTGAGTACGTATGCGGACCGCGGCTGTGGCAGTTCCTGCATCACCATGAGGCTAGGAAACGTGGCTTCCAGCCTGGCCTTCTGCTGTTCGAGCTCACGCAGCCTCTTCCACTCCCGCTGCGCTGCGGAGGGTGTAGCTTGGTCGAGAAACGCATTGCGTATTTTCAGCTGCTGCCCTTCGCTCCGCGTTTGTGCCGGGATCGTGGCAATCCTGGAAAGAGAATCGGGACAAGCGAGTATCGCAATCTGCTCTGCGCCCGGCAGAGCTTTGTAGATTCGCACTTCGTCGATCAACCCTTTGAAGACCCACTCCGGTCCGGCTCCCCCTCCTATACGCAGATGTGCGGCGTTGTTCGCGAACTGCCGGAACAAGCGGCCATTGTTTAGCTTGAGATTTTGTCTCTGCCCATTGAGGTAGATCTGGACCTTCTCGTAAGGTTGCAAGCTGTCGAACGTGGCCAGCACGTGATGCCAGTGCTTGATGGGCAGTTTGTCTTCCGTCTCAACACGAAACGAATCATCAGCCCACACGCCTACCAGGTTGAAATGCACCTTGCCATTAACGAAAAACAGCCCATAGCCGCGCCCTTTTGGCAGGTTGTCCTCCTGTTCGGTGACATCGTTACTCATGCGGGTGACGATGGCGCCACTGTTCTCGGATTCAGGATAGAACCAGGCTGAAATGGCGAACCTGTCTTTGAAATCGTGCAAGCGGTCGCGATAATCGAAGCTAGCTACTTTGCCGGCGTCGAACCAGAGCCGGCCATCGAACGCTACGGCCTCGCCGAGCGGTGACGCGGCATATTGCGGCAAACCGCCCTTGAAACCAATTTCCACCTTCTTGTCATCCTGAGAGTCCTTGTCCTCGTTGTCAGCCTGGTCACCCAGCCTGAGCGGTCTGCTCGTTTCGTTAACCACCACACTGGCGTTTTCATCGAGCGGGTGATGTAGCACGAGGTCGTCTGCCGGAAACCACTGACGAGTTGGACAGGCCACGAGCGACTTCTCCCAACGCTGTTGCTCCGGCGCCGCCTGCTTCAGCGATGCAGCCAGCCGCCGTTCGGCTAGAGCGATTCCCGATTCAAGCGAATGCAGCTGTTGCTGCTGCTCTCGAGTGGGCGCAGCCATCCATGGACGCGAGTTGCCGAAGTTACTGAACCGCCCGTCTTCGGGAATGCTGTTGAAGTAGGCATAGAGCTGGTAATACTCCTTTTGTGTGAACGGATCATACTTGTGGTTGTGGCAGCGCGCGCAGCCCATCGTTAGACCCAGAAACACAGTGGAAACAGTGTCGACACGGTCCACTACATATTCGACAGCATACTCCTCCGGCACAATCCCGTCCTCAGAGTTGCCGCGATGGTTGCGATTGAATGCGGTGGCAATGCGCTGATCGAAGGTTGGTTCAGGGAGCAGGTCGCCGGCGAGTTGTTCGACGACGAATTGATCGAAGGGGAGATTGCGGTTGAAGGCTTCGATCACCCAATCGCGCCAGCGCCACATCTCACGCTCCCCGTCAAGCTGATACCCGTTTGTGTCGGCATAGCGCGCCGCATCGAGCCAGCGAAACGCCATCCGCTCACCATAGCGAGGTGATGCGAGTAGGCGATCAACCAACTTTTCGTAAGCGTTAGGCGACCGGTCGCTTAAGAAATTGTCAACCTCTTGTAGTGTGGGTGGCAGGCCCGTAAGATCAAAGGAAACGCGGCGGATCAAGGTCGCTCGATCTGCTTCCGCCGAGGGCTCTAAGCCTGCCCGTTCTAGCCTGGCCATCACGAAGAAATCAATGGGGTTGCGAGGCCAGGTCTTCTGGACTTGTGGCATTTGCGGCCGGACTGGGGCAGTCAAGGCCCAATGCTGCTGCCACTGTGCACCCTGCGCGATCCATTCAATGAGCCGTTCGATTTCTTGTTTCGTCAGCTTTTGTCCGGAATAGACCGGAGGCATACGTATCGATTCCTCTTCAGCAGTGATGCGGCGCACGAGCTCACTCTGCTGCGGATGGCCTGGGACGACGGCTCGCCGGCCATCGCCCAAATCGGCCAACGCATGGACCTCGGAATCGAACCGCAGTTCGCTTCTATTGTTCGAAGCATCAGGGCCGTGGCAAGCAAAACATTTGTCCGACAGGATAGGACGGATGTCATGGCTGAAATCAATACGGCGAGGCGAGGCGGGCGCTGGGATGCTCTGGAGTGCCCTTGCCGGCTGGTGCCAAAGCACACCGAAGCAGAGTGCCCAGCTTGCGACGGAAACAAGTTGTCTCAGGTTCTTGACACCGAAACTTTGCATTCGTTCTTTAGTCAGCCGGAAACCCTCGGCCACCTTGACATCATAGGATCAGTGATCGTTTGGCAGGCGATATCGAAGCGAGGCAAAAGTGATCAAGTGCTG
>Ga0075421_100003856_pt1 | contig 18009 bp, 16 predicted proteins | sample SoiMetdeltSBSDD5_FD_75292 | JGI IMG/M metagenome (GOLD analysis project Ga0075421, IMG submission 75292) | Bulk soil microbial communities from a Populus tree surrounding site in Tennessee, USA - Soil MetaG P. deltoides SBSDD5 | ecosystem: Environmental > Terrestrial > Soil > Tree plantation...
GCTGTTGCTCGGCCTCCCGCTCGCGCTCGTCGGCGTGGCCAGTCACATCGCGCCGTACTGGCTCACCGACCGCGTCGTGCGCTGGATGCGCCGGACGGAAGAGGAGGAAGCCACCGACAAGATGGGTGCGGGGCTCGTGCTGTATCCCGTGCTGTGGGCCATCGAGACGTGGCTGGTGTGGCGCCTCGCCGGCCCCGCCGCCGGCGCGATCTTCCTGGCGCTGCTGGTGCCGGCGGGATTGCTCGCGCTCGCGTGGAGGGAGCGTCTGGGGGCGGTGGCGCGGCAGGCGCGCGCGTTCGTGAGCTTCCTCACCGATCGCGAGTTGCACCGCCGCTTGCTGGAGGAGCGCCGCGCGCTCGTCGCCGATCTCCGCACGCTCGCCGAGATGGTGCCGGCGGAGGTCCGCGAGGAACATGCCCGCTGATCGCTGGGCGCGCGCGCCCGCCGCGGTGCTGAGCGTTCTCACGGCGCTGAACGGTCTCAACTATCTCGACCGCTACGTGGGCGCCGCGACCCTTCCGCTGATCCTGAGCGGTCTCGCCCTTTCCGACGCCCAGGGCGGCATCCTCCAGTCGCTGTTCATCGTGACGTACTCGCTCGCGTCTCCGGTTGCGGGCTGGCTCGGGGACACCGGCAGCCGCCTGCGCCTCGCCGCCGCCGGCGTCTTCGTGTGGAGTGTCGCCACCGTCGGCTCCGGGCTCGCCCCGAGCTACGGGTGGCTCCTGCTCGCGCGCGCGATCATCGGAGTGGGGGAAGCGAGCTACGCGGTGGTGACGCCGTCGCTGCTCTCCGACTGTTATCCGCCCACGCAGCGCGCGCGCGTGCTCAGCATCTTCTACGCGGCCATCCCCGTCGGCACCGCCCTCGGCTACGTAATCGGCGGCCTCGTCGGCGACGCGTACGGCTGGCGCGCCGCGTTTTTCGTGGCGGGCGCACCGGGCGCCGCGCTTGCGTTCGTTCTGTTATTGCTCGAGGAGCCGAAGCGAGGCGCCTTCGACGCCGCGACCGAACGCGTTCCTCTGCGGCTCGGTGTCTCGCTGCGCGCATTGGCGCAGCGCCGCAGTTACGTCATCAACACGGTCGCCCAGATCATCTACACGTTCGCGATGGGCGGTCTCGCCAGCTGGATGCCGACCTACTTCGTGCGCGAGCGCGGGCTCTCCCTGGCCAACGCGTCCACCACATTCGGGCTGCTTCTCCTCGCGGCCGGTTTCGCGGGCACCTTACTTGGCGGCCGGGTTGCGGGCGCGGTGGCGAAGCGTTGGCGCGGCGCCGACTTCACGGTGTCGGGCTGGTCGCTCGTCGCCTCTCTCGTCTTCACGCTGGTGGCCGTGCTCGCGACCCCGCCCGCGGTGTTCTGGCCCGCGATGTTCGTGACACTCGTGCTGCTCTTCATCAACATCGGTCCTCTCAACGCGGCCATGGCGAACGTGCTCCCCGCGGAACTGCGGGCACGCGGGTTCGCGGTCTCCACGATGGCGCTCCACCTCCTCGGCGATGCGCTGTCGCCCTTCCTGATCGGCGAGGCGTCGGACCGGGTGGGCCTGATGATTCCGGTCCTCGTGACCGGCTGTCTGCTCCCCGTCGCCGGTCTCGTGCTGCTGTGGGGACGGGCCACGCTCGCGCGCGATCTGGAGCGGTCAGGAGCGCTTCGCCGCGCGGGCGCGGGCGGCATCCCGCATTGACGTGCCGCGGCCCCCGCACGCCATCCGGCGCGCTGTTCCGAGCGCGCCGCGTGGCCCGACGCGCGTTGCCCCGGCTCCGGTGACTGCGTTATGTTCGAGCGGTCATGATCGACGCACCCAAGCCTGACGAATACGCGCCGTCACACGCCGATTACATCGGCCGCGTCCCGCCTGGTCCGATTCTCGAGACGCTCGCCCGCCAGAGCGACGAGGTGACGACGGTGCTCGCGGGACTGTCGGATGGCCAGGCGCTGTTCCGTTTCGGGCCCAAGGAGTGGAGCATCAAGGAAGTCGTCGGTCACATGATCGACGCCGAGCGCTTCTTCTTTCATCGCGCGTTCACGATCTCGCGCGACGATCCCGCTCCCCTGCCCGGCTTCGAGCAGGAGGATTACGTGCGAGAGGCGGCCTTCGACGCGCGGCCGCTCGCGGACCTCCTCGAGGAGTTCCGATTGCTCCGCCGCGCCAACGTCGTCGCCCTCCGGCATCTCACGCCGGCCGCCAGCGTGAGGCGCGGCACCGCCGACGGCAAGTTCGTCACCGCGCGCGCGCTCGTCTTCATCCTCGCCGGCCACGTGGACCATCACCTGGAAGCGTTGCGCACGAAGTACCTGGTCCCGGCGAACACCGGCTAGCACGGGAGGGCGCGCCGTCGTCGCACGCGCGGCCGCGGCGCGATGACTTACGCGGCGACCAGCGCCTCCGCCCGCGCGCGCGCGAAGCCGAGCTTCTCCCCCGCCTCGAGAATCTCCTGCCAGGTGGCGGCGTCCACGGTGATGCCGGCCCGCGACCGCTCCGCGCGCGCCGCTCGCTCGGGATCGCCGGGGACAAGCACGGGGAGATCGGGATCGGCGGGAGGCGAGGCCTTCACGTAATCGACGAACCCGTCGATCTCGCGCCGGAGCCAATCGACGCCCGCGAGGCGCGCGGGATCGACGAGCACCGTGAACATGTTGTTGACGGTGCCGCCCAGGCGCGGGTTCGCGGGCTGGATCGTCGGTCCGCCGGACAGCGCACCCGCGAGCAACTCGGTCATCACCGCCAGCGCGTACCCCTTGTGGCCGCCGAACGACTGCATGGCGCCGTGGGGCTCGCGGTACATCACCCACGGATCGCGCGTCGGCCGCCCCTCGGTGTCGATGAGCACGCCTTCGGGCGCCGGCTTCCCCTCGTTGCGCGCCACGCGGATCTTCCCCATCGCGATCGCGCTCGTCGCCATGTCGAGCAGCAGCGGCGGCTGTCGCTCCGTTCCCGGCACGGCGATGCACACCGGGTTCGTGGAGAAGCGCGCGTCCGCGCCGCGGAACGGCGCCACCAGCGCTCGGTGGTCCGCCACGTTCACGAAGTGGAGCGACACGAAACCGGCGCCGCTCGCGAGCTCACCGTACGCGCCCACGCGGCCGATGTGATGCGCGTTGGCGAGCGTCATCGCGACCACGCCCGTCTGACGGCAGCGCGCGATGGCGGCGTCCATCGCCTCGCCCGCGACACAGCGGCCGTAGCCGCGGCCGCCGTCGAACATGAGGGTGGCGCCGTCGTCCTTCACGACCTTGGCGCGCGTGTTGGGCACGACGAGACCCGCCTGCAGGTGGCGGACGTAGGCCGGCACCATGCCCACGCCGTGGCTGTCGTGGCCGGCGAGATTGGCCTGCACGAGATGCTCGGCGACGAGATCGGCCTCGGCGGGCGCGCTGCCGCCGGCCTGGAGAATGGCGCTGGTGAGTCGTCGGAGCTGATCGGCCGTGGCGTGCACGGTTACTCGACCTCGCGCAAGCGCAGGATCTCGGGCCGCCCGTCCATGTACTCGCCCATCTTGCGTCCGAGCGTCTTGAAGTGGTCGGTGGCCCGATGGGCATCGGCGGCGGCCTGATCGACGTATCGCTCCATGAAGACGTAGGTGCCCGGCGTCTCCGCGCGATGCAGCGCATAGAGCTTGCAACCCGGCTCGCTGGCGTTGACCTTCGCCACCAGCTCCTTCGCCACCGTCTCGAACTCCTTCTCCGTTCCGGATTTCACCTTGAGCGTTGCCACCACGCCGAGCATGCGGGCCTCCGTGTCGATCGGGATGCGGCGGTGCGCCGCGCGCCTACTTGACCACGTCCGGAGCGTTGCGGCAACCGGACGCCGCCGAGGGCGGATTCGCGCTCGGACTCAGGAAACCTCTTCGCGCCGCGGCGCGCGCGAGCCGCCGCCAAGCGTGTCGCGCGTCACACCGTCCGCGAGAAACGTGGCGATGTCCGCCTCGGTGAAGCCAAGGCTGGCGAGGATGGCGCGGGTTTCGGAGCCGAAGCTCGGCGTGGCCGGGGTGCCCGCGAAGCCACCGCCGTCGAGACGGACGGGCGGCGCCAGCACGCGCACGCGGCCGAGCGTGGGATGGTCGAGGTCGCGCAGGAATCCGTTCTCGAGCGCCTGTTCGTCCTCGAGCATCTCGACGGGCAGCGCCACCCGCGCCACCGGAACGCCGTGCGCGTCGAGGCGCGCCTTCCACTCGCTGGTGCTCCGCGCCGCGATGAGCGGCTCCAGGCGCGTGCGGAGGGCGGCATAGTGCTTGGCGTGCGCGTCGCGATCCGCGAGCGGCCGTTCGTGCGCCTCGTCACGCAATCCGACCGCGGTCATGAACGAGCGCTGGAGTCCGGGGCTCACGCACGCAACGGCGATGGCGCCATCCTTGGTGGCGTAGGTCCGGTAGTAGACCTCGGTCATGGCCGGGGGGCGGACCTTCGGCACCACCGCCGCTTGCTCGGCGAGCGGGACGCCGCGCGTGCGAAGGTCGGCGAGCCGGGCGCGGAGATCTCTGTGCAGGTCACCCTCCACCGAGTCCACCCGGACCATGGCGTTGTTCTGCAGCACGAGGGCGGCCATCAGCAGCGCGACATCGACCTCGCCGCCGCGTCCCGTCCGCTCCCGGCGCAGCAGGGCGGAGGCGATGCCGAACGCGAGCATCATCGCGCACTGATAGTCGGCGACGGGCGCCTCGCCGCCCGTCGGCACGCCGCCCTCGATGCGGCCGCTCGCGGCCATGAGACCGCTCCGCGCCTGCACGACCAGATCCATGCCGGCCAGGCGCGCGTCCGGACCGCGCGGACCGAACGCGCTCACGTTGCCGACCACGAGACGGGGATGACGCGGGCCCAGGCTCGCCCAGTCGAGCCCGAGCTCGGCGGCGAGACCGGGCCGGAAGTTCGTGAGCACGACGTCCGCGCGCGCGAGCAATCGCTCCACGACCGCGGATGCGCGCGGATGCCGGAGATCGAGTGGCAGCGTGTGCTTGCCGCGGTTGCGGGACACGAAGTGGCGCGTCTCCCCCGGCACGATGGGCGCGAGCTGGCGGACGGGATCGCCCTCGAGCGACTCGATCTTGATCACGTGGGCGCCGCCCTCGGCGAGGAGCTGGGCGCAGTACGGCACCGCGATGAACTGACCGAACTCCACCACTTCGATGCCCGCGAAGGGCGCGCTGTCGCCCATCAACCCTTGGGGAGGCCGAGCACGCGCTCGCCGATGATGTTGCGCTGGATCTCGCTCGTGCCCGCCGAGATCGTGTACTGGCGAGCGGCCAGGATGCGGTTGAACCAGCGCGGCGCGTCCGGAACGACGTCGCTCGCGGCATCGACGAGCGCGTGCATCCCGAGCAGCTCGCCCGCGACGTCGGCGATGCGCACGCCGAGCTCGGAGCCGGCGAGCTTGAGCACGGAGCCCTCCGGTCCCGGCGGCTCCCCGCGCAGCTGCCGCGTGAGGCTCCGGAAGCGCGTGTACCTGAGCGCCTCGCAGTCGATGGCGAGCTGCACCAGTCGCTGCCGCAGCGGCCCATGCTCCCACGCCGGCCGTCCGTCGAGTCGGATCTCGCGCGCGAGGGCGAGGAGTCGCGCCACCTGGGCCACGTGACTGCGGGCGCCGGAGGCGTGGCGCTCGTACATGAGCGTGGTCGTCGAGACCGTCCATCCCTGCTCGCGTGGCCCGAGCAGGTTCTCACGCGGAACGATCACGTCGTTGAAGAACACTTCGTTGAAGTGGCGGTGACCGGTCATGAGCACGAGCGGGCGCACGGTGATTCCCGGCGTCGCCATGTCGACGAGGAAGCAGCTGATGCCCTTGTGCCTGGGCGCGGTGGGGTCGGTGCGCGCGAGCAAGATCATCCAGTGCGCGAAGTGCGCGCCCGACGTCCACACCTTCTGGCCATTGACGACGAAGTGGTCGCCGTGCTCGACCGCTCGTGTCTGGAGCGCGGCCAGATCGGAGCCGGCGTTGGGCTCGGAGAAACCCTGACACCAGATCTCGTCGGCGTTCAGGATGGCGGGCAGGTGGCGCCGCTTCTGGGCCTCGGTGCCCCAGTGGATCAGCGTGGGGCCGACGAGGTTCAGGCCCATGCTCCCCGGCAGCACGGGCGCGCGCGCCGCCAGGTACTCCTCTTCCCAGACAACGCGCTCGATGAGCCCGGCGCCGCGTCCGCCATACTCCTTGGGCCACGTGATCCCGACCCAGCCCGCCGCGTTCATCGTGCGCTGCCACGCGCGTCGCGCCTCGAACGTCTCCCGGTTCGAGGCGACGCGGTCGTCCGCGGCATCGTCGAGACAGAGCGCGGGCGGAAGGTGCTTCTCGAGCCAGGCGCGAAACTCGCGGGCGAACGCCTGGTGCTCGGGGGCGTATTCGAAGTCCATGCGCGAGGGCCACGCTAGAGCGGCGACCGCGATCGTGTCAAGCCACGGGCCCTACGGCTCGGTCCGAGCGGCGCGGGGCGGCAGGAGCGGCGGCATCGCGCCGCGCCGGCTGCCGCGGGCGTGAGGAGTTCGGCGCCCGGAGCCGCGCGTCGCGGCGGCGACGAGGTCAGTGCGTAGCAGCCTCCGCGTCGGCCGGTACGAAGCGCCGGGAGTACGACACGAGACGGCGCCGGCCGTCGGCATCGCCGCGCACGAGGCTGTCGCCAATGCGGAGGCACTCGCGGACGACCGCGTCATCGCCGAGCGCGGTGAATCCGTCGGCGATACGGAGAACGCCGTCGAGAGACCCCGCCGTGCGGGCGCGGAACAGCGCCGTGAGGTAGCTCTTGCGCGCGGCCGCCTGCGGCGTCTCGCGAAATTCGCGGACCTCCCCGATGCGGAGGGCGGCGTCACCGACGTCCGCCATTGCGTCCCACCGCCCGCTCTTGACGGCTTCCCGGTACGCCTCACGCCAGGCCGCGACGGCGACGCCGGGGTTGCCCGCGTGCAGCCCATCGTCGATGCGGGCGAGCGTCGCCTTCCACTGCGCCGCAAACGCCGGGTGTCGTCCGTGCGCTTCGAGCTCGAGGCCCATGAGCGTCTGATTGCGTTGCCGGAGCGCACTCTGGTACGGCGCCAACACGCTGTCGCGCTCGTGCTGCGCCTGGACGCGATCGAGGAGGATTCCGCCGAGCACACCGAGGCCCAAGAGCGTCGCACAGATCGCGGCGGAGAGCAGGAATCGCGGCGTCGCCATTGCCATGATCATGAGTCCACTCCTCACGAAAGATGACGAACGCCTTGCTCTCAGGGCAAGCCCGGTGCCACGCCTGAATCTGAAAAGAAACGTGTACTTAGAGCCGGCAATGCCGTCGCCCGACCACCACCACCACCACCAGCGACGCTCTGGTATTGAGCAGTCGGCGACGGCACCCAGGGCACGTGGCGCCGCACGGCTGTCGCCGGCCGCGGTGCCGGAGAACGGCGCCGACCACGACGGGTGGGAGCCGGTGAAGCGCCGTGCTATCGTCCCCGCCATGGCGCTGACCACGATCGACCGTCCGAGCGTTTGTCCCCTCGACTGTCCCGACACCTGCAGCTTGACCGTGACCATCGAGGATGGTCGCATCACGAGGATCCGGGGCTCCCACGCGAACCCGTACACCGCGGGCGTGCTGTGCGCGAAAGTGCCCGCCTACTACCCGGGGTTCGTCCACGGCCCGCGCCGGCTCCTGACCCCGTTGCGACGCGTCGGCAAGAAGGGCGAAGGTCGCTTCGAGCGCATCGGCTGGGACGACGCGCTCGATTTCGTCCACGACGCGTTTCAAAGCGTGCTGCGCGAGCACGGCCCGCAAGCCATCCTTCCCCTGAACTACGCGGGGCCGCATGGCATGCTCGCGGCCGGGTCGATGGACTTGCGGTTCTTCCACCGCCTCGGCGCCTCGCTCCTGTGGCGGGGTCCGCTCTGCGGCGGGATCCGGACCGAGGCGTGGCTCGGGACGTATGGATCCACGCCGGGCATCCCGCCCGAGCAGGCCGCGCTCGCGAAGCTGGTGATCGCGTGGGGCAACAACGTGACGTGGTCGAACCTGCATCTGGTGCCGCAGATCAACCGCGCACGGCGCGCGGGCGGGAAGCTCGTGGTCGTCGATCCGCGACGTACGAAGATCGCCGAGCAGGCCGACCTCCACGTGGCCCTGCGCCCGGGAACCGACGTGGTGCTGGCGTGGGCGATCGCGGCAGAGCTGGAGCGCGGGGGAGGGCTCGACCGCGCCTTCATCGCGCGGCACGTCCACGGTTTCGAGCAGTACATGGCGGAGGCGCGACGGTGGACGCCCGCGGAAGCCGCGCGCGTGTGCGGCGTGCCGGAGGCGCAGATCCGTACCGTGGCCGAGTGGTATCAGACGATGTCGCCCGCGGCCATCAGCGTGGGCAACGGTCTCGAGCGCAATCAGAACGGGGGCAGCGGGATTCGCGCGGTGTTCGCGCTCCCCGCCCTCGCCGGGAAATGGGGCGTTCCGGGCGGCGGCTGCATCAACGGCGCCGGCCAGGCGTTTCCGAAGACACCGGCCCGCCTGCAGCGCCCGGATCTCGTGCCCGCGGGGACGCGGACAATCAACATCGTGGACGTCGGCCGCCACCTCCTCGATCCCGAGCTGCGTCCGCCGATCAAGGCGCTCTTCATCTACAACCACAACCCGCTCGTCGTCCATCCGGACCAGAACCGCATGCGGCGCGGCCTCGCGCGCGACGACGTCTTCGTGGTGGGCTGCGACGTGGTCATGACGGAGAGCCTCGCCTACGCGGACGTCGTGTTGCCCGCGTGCACGCACTTCGAGCACGACGATGTCTTCGCCGCCTACGGCCAGCACTGGCTGCAGCGCGCCGAGCCCGTGATCACGCGCCAGGGCGAGGCACTGCCCAACACCGAGATCTTCCGCCGTCTCGCCGCGCGCTTCGGGTTCACGGACTCCGCGTTCACGGCGTCCGACGCGGACTTGATGGACGATGCCTTCGCCGTCGACGACCCACGTTTGCTTGGCATGCGCCCGAGCGAGATTCCCACCGATCGCGCTCTCAAGATGACGTTCGGGGGGGACGAGGCGGTGATGTTCCGGAATGTCTTCCCGGCCACGGCCTCGAAGAAGATCGAGCTCGTATCGTCCTATCTCGACACGAAGTACGGCGCGCCGCTGCCGTCGTTCCGGCCGGTGGCGTCGCCGTTCCCGCTCTCGCTGATCTCTCCGGCGTCGGACCAGCGCATCACCTCGACGTTCGGCGGCGCGTCGGAGCAGGATGCGGCACCGCCGCTCGAGATGCATCCCGACGACGCCCGCGCTCGCGGCTTCACCGATGGCCAGCGCGTACGCATCTGGAACGAGCTCGGCGAGGTGCATCTACACCTGGAGATCACCGAGCGCGTGCCGCCGGGCGTGGTGTGCACGCTCAAGGGCGCCTGGCTGCGCACGAGCGACAACGGCCAGACGATCTCCGCGCTCTGTCCCGCGCACCACGCCGATATCTCCGGCGGCGCCTGCTTCAACGACGCGCGCGTGGAGGTATCGGCGCTGTAAGCGCCGCGGTCAGCTCACGGTCTGAGGACGACCTTGATGCACTCGTCCTCCTTGTGCTTGAAGATCTCGAAGCCGTCCGGCGCCTCGTCGAGTCGCATCCGGTGCGTGATGACGAAGCTGGGATCGATCTCGTTCTTCTCGATCCGCTCCAGGAGTGGGCGCAGGTAGCGATGGACGTGCGTCTGCCCCGTCTTCAGCGTGAGTGACCGGTTCATGAAGGAGCCGAATGGCACCTTGTCGATGAATCCGCCGTAGACCCCGGCCACCGACACGGTGCCGCCGTTGCGGCAGGCCATGATGGCCTGGCGCAACGCGTGCGGCCGGTCCGACTCGAGCATCATCGTCTGCTTCACGGCGTCGTAGGCGCCGACCACCCCCGGCGCGTGCGCCTCCATGCCGACGGCGTCGATGCACGCGTCGGGGCCGCGTCCCGCCGTCATGTCCTTGAGCGCCTCGTAGATGTCGACCTCTTCGTAGTCGAGGACCTCGGCACCGCTCCGCTCCCGCGCCATGCGCAGCCGCTCCGGAACGCGGTCGATTCCGATCACGCGCTCGGCGCCGAGCATGGCCGCGCTCTTGATCGCAAACTGGCCGACGGGCCCGCAGCCCCACACGGCCACGGTGTCCCCGGGTTGGATGCTGCAGTTCTCCGCCGCCATGTAGCCGGTCGGGTAGATGTCGCCGAGGAACAGCACCTGCTCGTCGGAGAGCCCGGGCGGGATCTTGAGCGGCCCCACGTCGGCGAACGGGACGCGGACGTATTCCGCCTGGCCGCCCGCGTAGCCACCGAGCATGTGCGAGTAGCCGTAGACGCCGGCCGGTGAGTAGCCCCACATCTTCTCCGCCATCCAGGCATTCGGATTGGTGTTCTCGCACAGCGAGAAGAGCTTCCGCTCGCAGAAGAAACAGCTCCCGCACGAGATCGGGAACGGGACGACCACGCGATCCCCCGCGCGCAGGTTCTTCACCGCGCTACCCACCTCGACCACTTCTCCCATGAACTCGTGGCCGAGGATGTCGCCCTTCATCATCGTGGGCACGAGGCCGTTGTAGAGGTGCAAGTCCGATCCGCAGATCGCGGCCAGCGTCACCTTCACGATCGCATCGCGCGGGTTGACGATCGTCGGGTCCGGGACCTCCTCCACGCGGACGTCGGTCTTGTCGAAGTAGCAATTCGCCTTCATCGCTTCCCCCTCGCCGCCACCTTGTCGGCGACGCGCGCGGACGGCCCATCGTTGCGGGCGATCTCGCCGGTTTCGAGCACCTGCTTCAGACGACGCAGGTCGTCCATCACCTGCTGTCCGGGCTCCTCATTGGCGAGCTTCGCGAGCGTCGCGCCGACGACGCCGGCGGGCGGCGCGTACTGCATTTCCACCCGAACCACGGTGCCGCGCCCACCCGGGGCGCGCTCGAATCGCACCACGCCGGAGTTGTCCACGTCGGCGCCCGGCAGCGACCGCCACGCGATGAGCTGGTTCGCCTGATCGTCGGTGATCTCCGCGTCCCATTCCACGCTGGCACCCGCCGGGCCTTTCGCGACCCAGCGCGAGCGGTTGGGACCCGTGACCTGTACGGACTCCAGATGGCGCATGAACCGTGGCAGGTTTTCGAAATTTCTCCAGAGGCGATAGACCTCTTCCGGCGACCGATTGATCGCGATCGTTTTGGCGACGCGGACCGCGCGGCCATCACCGGCGGCGCCCACGCCCCGAGTCAGGCGCAGGCTGCAGTAGACATCCGCCACCGTCGCGCCCACGACGGCCGCGGTCGCGGCGGCGAGGCGCTCGGGATCCGCACGCCGCGACCGAAACGCCATGCCGAGCGCGGCAAGATCGAGCACGTCGCCGGCGACGCGCGACCACGTCGCGATCACCGGCCTCGGCAGCGTGGCGAGGATGCCGACGCCGCTCGCGATCTCGCGCAGACCGAAGGCGCGGATCACCCCGATCCGTTGCGGCGCACCGATCAATTTCGCGAGCTGTCGCGGCGCCACCACCTCGGCCAGGCCGAGGCCGATGCTGAACCACCCCAGGCCCACGGCGAGCCGCTGCGGCTCGAGCACACGCTTCGACCATTCGCTTCGTTCCGGTGGCCGGAACGACGTCCGCGCCCGGCCTCGCGCTAAGTCTTCGTCACGCCTCTCCGCGTATCTCGCGCCCTGTATCGCCATTGGTTCTCTACCTCCTCCACCTCGACCGTGGCCACGCTCGCCGCGTTGCAAGAATTGCTAGTGCGGCGGCGCCGTCGCAATAGCGTCTGACCGCCGGTTACTGCAGACGTCGTACCGTCCAGCCAGACGTCGTGTCGTCGAAGTGCGCACGTCGCCCGTCCGCGACGTTGACCGGTATCCCGGCTGCAGATAGCATCGACGGCCATGAACCGGATTCCGCTCGAGCCGCGGCGCTGGACACGGAAGGAGTACGCGCGGCTCGGTGAGTGCGGCATCTTCGACCACGATGAGCCGGTGGAGCTGATCGGCGGCGACTTGATCGTCAGTGAGCCGAAGGGCACCGCGCACGCCACCGCCGTCGGCCTCGTGCAGGACGCCTTGCGTGTCGCCTTCGGGCCGGGGTGGACCGTGCGCGCTCAGGCGCCGGTGGCCCTCGATGAAGAGTCGGAACCTGAGCCGGACGTCGCCGTCGTTCCCGGCGATCCCCGTGAGTACCGGGACGAGCACCCATCACAGGCCGCGCTGCTCGTCGAGGTGTCGGAATCGAGCCTCGTCCTCGATCGCTGGCGGAAGGGCAGCCTCTATGCGCGAGCGGGCGTGCGTGATTACTGGATCGTCAATCTCATCGATTATGTGCTCGAGGTGTATCGAGAGCCGCTGCACGACGTCTCCGGGCCCTTCGGCTGGCGGTACGGAACGGTGGAAACGCTGACGTCCGACGCCACGGTGTCGCCGTTGGCGAAGCCGGAGACCCACCTCCGCGTCGCGGAACTGCTGCCATAGCGCCTTCAGCGGCCCGTCACGATCCCCCGTAACGCTGAAGGAGTCGGCGCGGTGCCCGTGATCGAGTGCACCGGTGATACTGCGCCGCCGCCGAAATTCCGGCACAGACACGCGCGCGCGTGCGTCGAGGCGCAGCAGAGAGGCGCGTTGCGCACAGTCGACCGCGGGCAAGCGCACGTCGTCCCGAGGCGGCAATGGCTCTTGACAACCCCGCGCGGGTGGCTAAAGGTAGCCGCGCGGTACGGTCATCCGGCGACTCGCGGTGCTCACCCTGGAAAGAGGAGACCGACCCATGGCCCGCACGGCGCGCTGGCTCCCCTGGCTCTCTTGCCTGCTGTTCACGTTCATCATCGCCGCCCTCGCCGCGCCTGCGCTCGGCAAGACGGTCAAGATCCCGAAGACAGGCGCCAAGTGTGCCGACGACAAGGCCTGCCACAACCGCTGGCATCCGGAGATCAAGCCCGTCGCCACCGCCGATCCCGGCGATACCGTGGTCTTCGGCACGCGTGACGCGTTCGACCACGCCTTCACGCGCAACTCCGTTCCCGCGGACGTCGCCGCCGCCAATCTCAATCTCGTGCATCCGCTCACCGGCCCGCTCTTCGTGAACGGCGCCGAGGCGGGCGACGTGCTCGCGATCACCATCGGCGACATCGAGCCGGACAAGTTCGGCTATACGGTCATCGTTCCCGGCTTCGGCTTCCTCCGCGACCTCTTCCCGAACCCGCACATCGTGCGCTGGGACCTCACCCGCACGGAAGCCACGTCGCCCGACATGCCCGGCGTGAAAGTCCGGTTCAACGGCTTCACGGGGACGATCGGGACCGCGCCCGGTCCCAAAGAAGTCGATGTCATGTTCCAGCGCGAGGACGCCCTCATGAAGGCGGGCGGCTTCGTGCTGCCGCCGGAGCCGAAAGACGCCGCGCCCGTCACCGTGTGCGGCCCCGCCGGGACGCACAAGGACCGGTGCCTGCGCACGATTCCGCCCCGGGAGAATGGCGGCAACATGGACGTGAAGCAGATCGTGAAGGGGACGACGCTGCTGCTTCCCTGCTTCGTGAAGGGCTGCCTGCTGTCGATCGGCGACGTGCACTTCGCCCAGGGCGACGGCGAGGTGTCCGGGACCGCGATCGAGATGGACGCCACCGTGACCGTGAAAATCCAGGTGCGGAAGGGGCTGGCCGCATTCGTACGGCAGCCGCACTTCGAGGGCGGTAACCAGCTGAAGCGGCTCGAGCCGAACAAGTTCTACGCCACGGTCGGATTCCCGATCAAGGAAGGCGGCAAGGTCACGCCGTATCACCAGTATCTCGACGGCGTACGCATCGGCCCCCTCATGAACCTGTCCGAGGACGTGACGCTGTCCGCGCGCGACGCTCTCCTCCAGATGATCGAGTGGGTCGTGCGGAACAAGAAGCTCACGCGCGAGCAGGCGTACGTCCTCTCCAGCGTGGCCGTCGATCTCCGGATCTCGAACCTGGTTGACGTGCCGAACTTCGCGGTCACCGCCATCCTGGACCTCGGCGTCTTCGACTGAGAAAGCGCGGCCGTGGATCGCCGGCGGTTCGTGCAGCTGCTCACGGTGGGAGCGGCGGCGAGCGGGGTCATGGGCCACTCGCCGTACCGGCAGTGGCAGGTCTATCGCAAATCGCGGTTGATCATCGTGACCACCGCCGACGACCAGACGTCGCACGCGCTCGGCGAAGCCATCGCCGCCCTCCTTGCGCGCCACGTCCCGCAGCAGCCCGCGCTCGCGTCGCGCGCGGCAGACGCTCGCGACGCCGTGAAGCTCCTCTCGAGCGCGCAGCTCGAGCTCGCCGTCCTCACCGGCGCCGACGCCCGCGATGCCTGTGACGGGCGCGGTCGCTTCGCGGGCGAGGGTGCGCTCGCCCTGCGCGCGCTCGCCGTCTTCTCCCCCTACCTGCTCGTCTGCCGTGAAGACTTTCCCGGACCGAAGGCTCAGCTGATCGCGAGCGCGCTCGCCCATCACTGGCGCGGCGGCGACGCGCTTCCCGCCCCCACGCACGACGTCGCCCCCAGCATCCCGCTGCACGCCGACGTCGTCCCGCCGCGTCCCGGTTCGCATCCGTGATCCGCGCCATCGTCGTCGTCGCGCTCGTGCTCGCCGGGATGACGGCGACCGCACGCGCCCAGTCTTCGCAGCCGTTCCAGGAAGTGGCGGCCCGGGTGGTGGACGCGTTTTCCGCGGAGACGATCGGCGTGCGTAACGTCCGCATCGACATCCGCCGGCGCGACATGGCGCCCGAGGCGAGCGTCACGCTCATCGGTGTCCTCGGCATGGACATCAAGCCGGCGGATGGCTCGGCGTGGTACTCGATCCGCCTCCTCTTCGGCCAGCGCGACGGGCGGTGGAGTTACCTGAAGGCCTACCACGAGCTGCCCGCGGAGGGCCCGGTGTGGGCGGATGCGGGCGCGTGGTACCGCACGGTGGCCGAGCGCGCGCTCCGGCGGTGAGCCGCCTCGTCCGCGTCATCGTCGTCGTCGGGCTCGCCGCACTCGTGCCCGCCGCCGCGGCCGCCCACCCCGCCAACGTCGCCTACGCGCGCATCACACTCGCCGAGCGCGCGGTCGAGATCGCGCTCAGCGCGAACCTGTTCGAGCTGGACCTCGTGCTCACGCTCGATCGCAACCTCGACGGACGCGTGGACGCGGGCGAGCTCGAAGCCCGGCGCGCGGACGTGGTCCGATACCTGCGCGGGAAGATCAGCGTCGCATCCGGCGGGGCGGAGCTCCCGATGGACGCCGTCGCGCTCGGCATCGGCAGGGGCGGCGACGGGCGGGCAGTGCTGGAGGCGACGCTCGCCTTTCGCTCGGGCCATCCGCTCCGCGACCTCGCGATCCGATGCGAGCCGCTCACGGAGCTCGGTACCGATCACAGCACGCTGGCGCGGATCGACCGCGGCGCCGCGAGCCGGGAGTTCGTGTTCCGGCCGGGCGCGGTCTACGAGGAGACGCCACCCGCGGCGCTCGGTCAGGCCCTCCAGTTCCTGAAGCTCGGCATCGTGCACATCTTCATCGGTTACGACCACATCGCGTTTCTGCTCGGTCTGCTCGTCACGGGTGGGTCGATGCTCGGGATCGTGAAGGTCGTGACCGCCTTCACGCTCGCCCATAGCATCACGCTCACGCTCGCCGCGCTCGAACTCGTGAACGTGAATCCCACCGTGGTCGAGGCGGGAATCGCGCTCAGCATCGTGTACGTGGCGGCGGAGAATCTGTTCACGGAGCGCCGCGACGGCCGGTGGCTGGTGAGCTTCTTCTTCGGGCTCGTGCACGGCTTCGGCTTCGCCGCGGTGCTGAGGGAGCTGGCGCTGCCGTCGTCGGCGCTCGCCGCGTCGCTGGTCTCGTTCAACGTCGGCGTCGAGATCGCGCAGATCGCGATCGTTGCCGCCGTCGTCCCCCTCCTCTATGGCGTCCGGCGCACGCGCCTCCACGTCCCGCTCACGAGCACGGCGTCGATCGTGATCCTTTCCCTCGGACTCTTCTGGCTGTACCAGCGCGTGCTGTCGTGAGAGCGGTGCTGCCGGCGCTCGTCCTCGTCGTGGCGATGGCCTCGCCCGCAGGCGCGCACGTCGTTCTCGACCGCGAGGCGGCGGAGACACTGCTCGCCGAGATCGCGGGCCACCGGCGTGCATCCGTGGAGACGCCGAGCGAGAGCGGCCGCGTGGACGCGCTGTTCCGTCTCGGGCAGACCGTGGAGAGTCTCGTCGAGGCATTGAATCGCGACGTGTCCGCTCACGGCCAGCGCGACCTCTTCGGCGAGCTGCTCGTCGCGCGCCTGCAGGCGCACACGATCAACGTGGCGTGGATGCCGCGCGATGGCCGGTACGAGTACGACCTCGCCGCCTTCCGCGAGGTCGTGCGCCGCGCGCCCCGCGGCCAATGGGCGGCGGAGTCGAGCTTCCGCCTCATTGCGCGCCGCTTCTACGCGACGCTGGCCCCGGATCCGGCGACGCTGGTGGGAATCGACGTGGCGGGCGTGCTCGACGCCGTGCGGGACGAGGAGCGCTTCCTGCGCGACTACGCGGGCCACGAGCGCGCCACGACCGTCCGCTTCTTCCTCGCCGTGGATCACTTCCGGATCGCGAGGAATGCGCGCGATCCCGCCCGCGCCCGCGAGCACGAGCGGCGCGCACGCCGGGCGCTTCAGCAGACTGTCAACGGCTCCGCGGAGGCGTTCGAAGTCCGCGCGGCGCAGACGCTACTGGAACGTCTCGCCCGCGGCCGCGTCACTCCTGACTGAGGTATTCGAAGACCGAACGCACCGCAATGGCGCCGTCGGCGACGGCGGCCGCGACCCCTCGCGTCGCCCGGTGGCGGACGTCGCCCGCCGCGAACACGCCGGGCAGGCTGGTTTCGAGCGTGTACGGCGCCCGCGCGAGCCGCCAGAACGGCTCCGCGGCGCCGTCGCGGACGACGTATCGCCCCGTGAGGATGTAGCCCTGAGGATCGCGCTGGACCGTTTTCGCAAGCCATGCCGTATGCGGTCCCGCCCCGATCAGCACGAAGACAGCGCCCGCGCGCATGCGCTCGGTCATGTGGCTCACCGTGTCCCGCACGTCGATGCCTTCCAGCCGTAGGCGACCGTGCGCACGCAGGAGCGCGGAGTTGAGCCGGACGCGGATGTTCGCGGTGCGAGCGATCTGCTTGATCAGGTAGGCCGACATGCTGCTGAGGGACGGGCCGCGCACGAGCAGCGTCACCGTCGCCGCGTACCGCGCCAGGTGCACGGCCGCCTGCCCGGCGGAGTTGCCGGCGCCGACGACGAAGACGTCCTGTCCCGTGAGCGCGGGCGCTTCCGTGGTCGATGCGCCGTAGAACACGCCTCGCGCCACGAAGTCCGCGAGCCCGTCGCACTCGAGACGATTGTAGGAGACGCCGGTGGCGACAAGGACCGTGCGCGCCCGGATCGCGGTGTCCGGGGCGAGGGCGACGATCCACTCGTCGCCGTTCATGGCGAGACCGGTCACCTCCCGCGTGATCAAGAACTCGGCGCCGAGCGAGATCGCTTGCTCGTGCGCCCGCGACGCGAGCTCGGCGCCGCCGATGCCGCGCGGAAAGCCCAGATAGTTGCGGATCATCGAGCTCGTGCCCGCCTGCCCGCCCGGCGCTCGCATCTCGATGACGAGCGTGCGCAGGCCGTCGGAGGCGCCGTAGAGGCCGGCGGCAAGACCGGCGGGGCCGGCGCCGACGACCACGAGATCGTAGAGCCCGCCGTCCGGCTCGATGTGCGCGCCGAGCATCGCGGCGACCTCGCCGTCCGTTGGATCGCTGAGCACCTGGTCACGGAAGATCACGGCGGGCAGGCGGCCCGAGTGCCCCACCTCGTCCAGGAGCTGCTGGCCCTCGTCGGAGTCGTGAGCGAGGAACTCGCACGGGATGGAGTTGCGCGCGAGCGCGTCGCGGATCTCGTGACAGCGCTGCGCCCAGTGCTCGCCCACGATGCGGATGATCGGCACCCGGGGGAGGACCGCTCTCGCCCAGCGACTGAGGAGCTCGGTGAGGACCGGATAGAGTCGCTCCTCGGGATTGCCCCACGGTTTGAGCAGGTAGGTATCCACCTGACCGAGGGCGAAAGC
>Ga0075421_100003857_pt1 | contig 18009 bp, 15 predicted proteins | sample SoiMetdeltSBSDD5_FD_75292 | JGI IMG/M metagenome (GOLD analysis project Ga0075421, IMG submission 75292) | Bulk soil microbial communities from a Populus tree surrounding site in Tennessee, USA - Soil MetaG P. deltoides SBSDD5 | ecosystem: Environmental > Terrestrial > Soil > Tree plantation...
CTTCGCGTGGCAGGTGGGACAAAGGCTCGGCGACGATCTGTTGCGACAGTACTTCGAACGTGAAGGGCGATACCCGGAAGCCGTCGGCTTGACGATCTGGGGAACTTCGAACATGCGGACACAAGGCGACGACATCGCGGAAGCCTTGTGGTTGATCGGAGTCCGCCCCGTCTGGCAGGAAGAGAACCGGCGAGTCGTTGGTCTGGAGATAATTCCTCTTTCGGAACTTTGCCGCCCGCGCATTGACGTGACGATCAGAATGTCGGGCTTCTTTCGCGACGCGTTTCCGGGCGTGGTGAAGCTGCTGGACCGCGCGGTGAACCTGGTGGCCGATCTGGACGAACCGGAGGCGGAAAATTTCGTCCGCAAGCATGTGCGGAGCGACGAGGCGGAGTTCTCACGCGATTCCATCGCGCAGGCGGCGACAAAAGCGCGATACCGGCTGTTCTCCAATAAACCCGGGTCATACGGCACGGGAATCCTGAACGCCATTACCGAATCGAACTGGGAGACGGGCGCCGACCTGGCGCGCATCTATCTCGAATGGGGGGGATTCGCTTATACGAAAGACCTCTATGGAGAACCGGCGCACGATGAGTTTCAACACCGGCTGGCCTCAGCGGAAATCGCCGTGCAGAACAAGGACAATTATGAACACGACATCTTCGACAGCGACGATTACATGCAATTTCACGGCGGAATGATCGCCGCCATCAGGTCGCTCGCCGGGCGCGAGCCGATGGCCGTGTTGGGCGATTCGGCGAATCCCGAGACGGCGCGTAATCGTGACATCCGTGAAGAAGCGCGCCGCGTCTTCCGGGCGCGCGTGGCGAATCCGAAATGGCTGCGCGCCATTCAGCGGCACGGCTACAAAGGCGCATTGGAGATGGCGGCGACGGTGGACTACCTGTTCGGCTATGACGCGACGGCGCAGGTCATTGACGACTGGATGTACCAGCAGGTGGCCGAGAAGTATGTGCTTGATGAAACGAGCAGGGAGTTCTGCGAACACAGCAACCCGTGGGCGCTTCGTGAAATGACGGGACGCTTGCTTGAGGCGGCGGAGCGCGGGATGTGGGGCGAGCCGGACCCGGAGACGCTGGCGCGACTGAAGGCGGCCTATCTGGCTAACGAAGGTCTTCTTGAAGAGAAAGGCGAGGGTAAATGAACACGGAACTGACGCTCAGCGCTTCAACCGCCCCCGCCGCGCTGCACTTTCCCTTCCCGGCCATCGTCGGGCAGGAGGAAATGAAGCGGGCTTTGATTTTCAATGCGATTGATCCTTCCATCGGCGGCGTGCTGATCACGGGCACGCGCGGCACTGCGAAATCCACCGCCGCGCGAGCAATAGCGGCGTTGCTGCCCGCGATCGAAGTCGTCGAAGGCGATGCTTTCAACTCCGCGCCGGGGCCGGGAAAAGCGGAGAAGTCCGTGCGAATCCCGACCCCTTTCGTCAATTTACCGGTCGGCGCGACCGAAGACCGGGTGCTGGGCGCACTCGACGTAGAACGAGTTCTGCACGCGGGCGAGAAACATTTCGAACCGGGACTGCTCGCCCGCGCCAATCGCGGCGTGTTATACGTGGATGAAGTCAATCTGTTGCCCGATCATCTGGTCGACGTGCTACTCGACGCCGTGGCGATGGGCGTTAACCGGGTCGAACGGGAGGGCGTCTCGTTTACGCACGAAGCCCGCGTCATCTTGATCGGCACGATGAACCCGGAAGAGGGTGAATTGCGACCGCAACTACTCGACCGCTTCGGCCTGTCGGTCGCCGTCGCCGGCTACTTCGAACCGGAAATGCGCAAAGAGGTCGTCAGGCGGCGGATCGCTTTCGAGACCGATCCGCGAGCTTACGTCGAGCGATGGATAGACGCCGAAAAAGAACTGTCCGGCCGCATCGGGCGGGCGCGCTCGTTACTCGCGTCAGTGTCCATGCCGGACAGGCAATTTGACGCGCTCGTCGAAGCCTGCGCCGAAGCGAGGGCCGACGGCTTGCGCGCCGACATCGTCGCGTACAAGACCGCTCGCGCCGTCGCCGCGTTCGAGGGACGCGCGGAAGTAAACGCTTCCGACGTGAAGGAAGCGCTGGCGCTGGCGCTCGCTCATCGCCGCCGCGTTGCGGCGCCGTCTCCCAAATCAGGAAACGACCCTCAACCGCCGCCTCCCGGCGACCCGACGGGCGAAACGAAGCGCAAACGCGCCGCCGATCCGTCAGAGACGCCGCCGCGAGGTCCGAATTCACAACTAGCTTCGAGTCAAATGCGGCGCCAACCCGACCAGCCGCAGCCGAACGAGCGCGCGAGTGAGACGCCGAGCGACGGCGCATCGGCGGCGGGGGAAAGAGTCTTCGCCGTCGGCAATGGCTTCGACCTTGCGCGAATGATTGCGCGTCGCCAACGGCGCAACGTGACGGCGGTCGTTTTTGGCAAAGGGTCGTTCGCCTCTTCGCGCAGATCGGGGCAAATGGTGCGGGCCATGACGCCGCCCCAGTCAGAAAATCTGGACCTGGCCATCGAAGCCACTATTCGCGCCGCATCGCTCGACGCGATTAACTGCGGCATCGGTCGCGCCCCACGCCTGTATATCCGCCCTGCGCACTGGCGGCACAAACAACGACGGACTCGAACGCGCAACCTGATTCTGCTCGTGGTTGACGCCTCCGGCTCAATGGCCGCGCTCGAGCGCATGCGGGCCGCAAAGGGCGCAATCTGCTCTCTGCTGGAAGACTCTTATAAACAACGTGATGTGGTCGCGATGATCGCCTTTCGCGCCGAAGCGGCGGAAGAACTCTTGCCGCCCACCCGCAGTCCGGTCTTCGCTTATCGAAGGCTTGCGCAACTTCCGACCGGCGGCAGAACGCCTCTTGCTGAGGGATTGAAGCGGGCGCGCCACGTCATTGAAAGGCAGTGGCGCAAAGGCGAACGCGCACAGCCATTTTTGGTCGTGGTTACGGACGGTCGCGCCAACGTCCCTGCGACGGGGGCGTTTGAAGCCGCGCTGGAAGAGGCGACGCGGCTGGGCCGGATGCATGTAAGAGGTTTGCTCATTGACATGGAAGTCGGACGGGTGCGGTTCGGCCATGCGCGCTCTCTGGCCCGAGAACTAAATGCGACCTACACGCATATTCAGGATTTGCCGCCGAAAGATTGGGGGCGTGTGATTCACGAATGGATCGCCGCCGAACACCAAGCCGGAGCCGCAATGCGCTCCGCTATGTTTTGAACGATGAGCCCTATGACAGACAAACGACTAGCCGATAGGCGCCCGAGCGGGTGGGAAAAGCGGTTGATCCATGCCCGGACTTATCTGCTTCTCGCGCTGTCGCTGGGCGCGGCCTGTGGTACGCCGTCACGGTCAAGCCAACCGGGCGCGGGTAACGGGTCTTTCCCACGCACGGTGAGGGCAGGCGAAATGGAAGTCGGCATTCCGCGCAAGCCCGAACGGATCGTTTCACTGACGCCGAGCAATGACGAGATTCTGTGCGCGCTGGTGGACGAGAAACGAATCGCGGGCCTCTCGAAATTCTCCGGGGACGCGGCGACAAGCTATGTCGCCGACGCGGCGCGCAGAATCAACGTCTTCGTCGACCGCAACTCCGAGCAGGTCATTTCGCTGAGACCGGACCTGGTGTTGGCGGCGCGCTACACCAAGGTCGATTTGAAGGGACTGCTGGCCGAGACCAATACGCCGCTTATCGTCACGACTGATTTTCGGAATTTCGCGGATATCGAAGCCAACGTGCGCCTGATCGGCCTGGCGGTCGGAGAAGAAGACCGCGCCGAGTCCGTGATCGGCGAAATGAGGCGGAAGCTGGACGCGGCGCGTTCCCGCCTGCGTCCGGAAAGTGAGGCGTTGCGCGCGCTCTACCTCGCGTCGGGAAACTTCAGCGCCGGATCCGAGACCTCGATCCACGAAATATTGACCGCCGCCGGACTGAAAAACGCCGCGGCGGAAGCCGGGATAAAAGGTCACGTCAAGCTCGCGTCAGAACAGATCATGCAGATCAACCCGGACGTGATTTTGATCGCCTCCGGGTATGAACGTGACCGGGGCTTTCGGCAGGCGCTGGAAAACGACGCTCAGCTTTCCGCCGTCAGGGCCGTCAAGGAGAAACGAATTGTCGAGGTACAGGCGCGCGGCGTGTTGACGGTCTCGCACCACGCGGCCGACGCCGTCGACGCGCTCGTCGAAGCCGTCAACCGTCTGCAAATGAACAAAGGAGGAAAATAGACATGACTTCCGAATTGAAGCCAATCACGGGCATGCGCGAAAGCGTCGAGGACTTGAACGGCATCGTGACTGAATACAGCTACATAACGCCGACAGAGGAGACGACGTGCGAATTAACTCGGCTGCTTTTTGAAGAGCGCTGGAGCGAGATCATCGTCGGCCCATGCGTCGAAGGCGCGGTCTTTGAGATCCGCTTTGAAAAGGCCCCGAAGAAGGTCTCATACCTCGACGGCTACGTGACGGTCGATCTCGGGCACTGGCATTTCCACCTCTGCGTGGGCGCGCACAAAGGCGCTCGCTCGGCCGAACTGGCCGCCAAACGGCGCGTGGCGAAGCTGGCGTTCTTTGAAATGAAGGACAATCGCTGTATCGGCGGCAGCAGTTACGGCCTTCGGATGTGGAACGGGTTTGGCGAACAGATGACGACCATTTTTTTGCCGAACCCGCGACTGTCCGACGAGATGAAGGTTTTGAAGGAGCCGCAATGGGATCGCTTGCGGCTATGGTTCGAGTTGCGTAACCGGTTTTTGGGAGAACCTATCCCGGAATCATTCGCGCCGGAAGCAGTTCTAAGTGGCGGTAGCCGGGAGCCTGCTCAGGTTCGGAGTTAACCGGACATGCTGAAGCTGAAGAAATATTTGATCTATACGCATCGCTATCTCGGCTCGATGTTCTGTGTGATGTTCGCGCTCTGGTTCGTGTCGGGCGTCGTGATGATGTATAGGCGGATGCCGCGATTGCCGACGGAAGAGCGATTGGCGCGGCTGCCCTCGCTCGACTTTTCCCATGCCACGCTGACGCCCGATCGGGCGTATCAGCGAATCGGTTGGAGCGAAGCTCCGAGTAAAGTTCGACTGGGGATGTTCAACGGGCGTCCTGTCTATCGTTTTCTTTCCGAGAAAGGTTGGGCGACGGTTTTTGCCGATGACGGCGGGCGGCTCGATCCCGTGACGCCGGAGCAGGCGCTCGATGTCGTCAGAGCGTTTGCGCCGGAACATCGCGGCAGGGCGAATTACAAAGAGGCTGTCGAGTTCGCCGATCAGTGGACGCTTGGCGGCTCGCTGCGGCGATTCAAACCCTTGCACAAGGTCGCGCTCGATGACGGAGCGGATACCCATCTTTACGTTTCGCAGGTGACCGGTGAAGTCGTGATGAAGACGACGCGCGAGGGAAGGTTCTGGGGCTGGATTGGCGCCGTGATTCACTGGATTTACTTCACACCGCTGCGTCAACGGTCGGCGCTGTGGAACGACGTGATCGTATACGGTTCAGGCGTCGGTTGTCTGATGTGTCTGAGCGGCATTGTCACTGGACTGTGGAGATACCGCTTCAGGAAACAATACAGCGTCAAGGGCGAGTTCCGCGGTACGCCTTACGCAGGTTGGATGCGCTGGCATCATTACTTCGGATTGATATTCGGGATGGTCACGTTCACCTGGATTCTGAGCGGGCTTTTGTCTATGAACCCCGGGGATTGGTCGCCGGGAAACAGCCCGACACAGGCGCAGACCAGGGCCGTTGCCGGCGGCGCGCTGAATTTGGGATTGTTCAGGTTGAACCCGGCCGATGCGATTCGTGAGTTTCAAGCCGAATTTCAACCAAGGGAAATCGAACTACTTCAATTCCGCGGACGGCCATTCTACCTGGCTTACCAGGCGCCAGATCAATTGGGGGCAGGACAATGGTCGAACACCGACCTCGCCGCATTTCTTTCCGCCGAGGCGCCTCTGCCGCAATTGTTGATTGCCGCGGACGAGTCGAAGACGAAGGTTCGCGAATTTCCCCGCGACGAAATGATGACCGCCGCGCGGGACGCGGCTCCAAATGTCCGTATCGCGGAGGCGACGTGGCTAAATCAATATGACGCTTATTACTACCACCGGGCGCTGGGCCGCCGCCTGCCGGTGTTGCGCGTAAAGTACGACGACCCTCAACAGACCTGGCTTTATTTTGATCCGCAGCTCGGCGCGGTTGTACAGAAGGAGGAAACGCGCAGCCGCATCGAACGCTGGCTTTATAACGGGCTGCACAGTCTGGATTTCCCTTATCTATATCAGAGCCGCCCAGCATGGGACATCACGGTGATTGTCCTGAGCCTGGGCGGATGTGTATTGAGCGCCACCGCGGTACGGCTGGCCTGGCGCAGAACTATGCGGCCCGCAAGGTGGCAGCGTCTCCGCGCTGAATACTCGCAGCCTGTCAATGTGGTTTCTGAATGAATAACGAAAAGATTGAGACTGGCTGTCAGTTTTCGGGAGGCCGATCCCGAAATTATTCACACCGGAAGGGTCTCGAAATTATGAATGACGAGACCCGTGCTCCGGTAATCAATTGACCAAAGAAGCGCTGAAAGTGAACGGGAAGCGCGGTGCGAATCCGCCACTGCCCACGCAACTGTAACGGCGACTGACTCCGCAAAAGGCCACTGTTCGAGATGAACGGGAAGGCGCGGAGGATGGCGGTCAGCGACAAGGATATGAGCCTAGCCGCTGACGAAAACCGCAAGTCAGGAGACCGGCTCTCAAGCGCATCACAACCCACTTTCGATGGGAAAGAAAGGATAGATTTCCATGAAAAATCACTTTCATATAGGGTTCACTATTGTAGTCATTTGCCTTCTGTGTTTCGGCATTGGAGCGACGCAAGTGTGGGCGCAATCCGCAGGCAGTCTGAGCGGGCGAATCACCGATTCGCAGGGGGCGGCCGTGTCAGGCGCGACCATAACGCTTTATGCGCGAGCCACGAGCTTGCGCGCGATGACCGTGACTGACGCGCAGGGCGCGTACCGCTTTGAGCGATTGCCGGAAGGGGATTACGTGGTCGAGGCGACTTCCGCGGGGTTCGGGAGGTTTTCGCGGATATATAGAGTTGAGAGAGGGGCGGCCGGAACTCTGGATTTCGCCCTGGAGATCGCGGGAGTTAGCGAAACGGTACTGGTTACCGCCGCCGGGACGCCGCAAACGATTGACGAGGTATCGAAAGCGGTTTCGGTTGTCACGGCGCAGGAGATAGATCAGCGTAATGAATATTCAATCGGCGAGACTCTGCGCACCGTGCCCGGTCTGCGAGTTCAACAACTCGGCGGCCCCGGGACCTTTGCGCGGATTCAAACGCGTGGCCTGCGTGATTCGGACACCGCGATCCTGGTTGACGGATTGCGACTGCGTGACGCCGCCTCAACACAGGGCGACGCGACTTCATTCATTGAGGAAATGTTCACAGTCAATTCCGACCGGCTCGAAGTGCTGCGCGGCTCAGGTTCTTCACTCTACGGCACGAACGCCATCGGCGGCGTTGTGAACGTCATATCAGATCAGGGCGGAGGCCCAACGCACGGACAATTGCAACTAGAAGGCGGGCAATTGGGACTATTTCGCGGACGCGCTCAACTCGTCGGAGGCTTTGACTCGAATCGCTTCATATACAGCGGCGGCATCGCAACGCTCAATGTCACAGATGGAATCAATCACACACCGACGCGAAATATCAGCGGACAGGGATTTGCGAAGTACAATTTCACACCAAACGTCTCACTAAGCGCGCGGATGTTTGGGAACACCGCTTACTTGGCTTTGACGGATAGTCCGTTCACCGCCACAAGCGCGGCGGATATCGCAAGACTCCTGCCGGGGTTTGTTCCACCGCCGGCAGGCAGCGTAATCGACGCGGTCGCCCTCCCTCTGGCTCAACAGCGAAGAATCGAGAATGGATTGGCCGTGACCGATCGAGGCGGCGCAAACTATATTCCGAACTTGCGCGACCCCGATAACCGTCGCGACTCGAATTATCTGACAGTCGCTTTGATCTTCAACCAGCAGATCAATGACGCCTTCGGGTATCGCGCAAGTTACCAGAGGGTCAACACCAACCGGCAATTCGGCGACGGCCCCGGCGGAGTTCGCTTCGAGCCGTTATTCAACAGCTTCAGTGCCTTTGACGGGCGCATCGACACCTTCAATCTTCAAGCCGACGCAAGGCTCGGTTCACACAATCTCCTGGCGGTCGGGTACGAATTCGAGCGGGAGCGTTTTATAGGAGGGAACCGAGACGAAAACCCGGCCCCCGCGTTGCGCGCCAATTCAGGCACGGACGTCAGACAGAGGAGCAATACATTTTTCATTCAGGATCAGTTCCGCGCGCTGGAAAATCGCTTCCAGATTTCGGCGGCTTTTCGCGTCCAATCATTCGGTCTGACGCAGCCCGAATTCTTCGGAGGGACCTCCGTTTATTCCGGATTGCAATTCGAATCGCCCAGGACCGCTTATACCGGAGACGGCTCAGTCTCGTATTTCTTCAATTCGACCGGCACGAAATTGCGCGCGCACGTCGGCAGAGGTTATCGCGCGCCTGCGATCTTCGAACGCTTCGGTTCCTCTTTTTTCAACGGCGTCTTCTCACCCTTCGGCGACCCGCGTCTCAACCCTGAACGCACAATCGCGGTCGACGGCGGAATCGATCAGAAACTGGCCGGGGACCGCGTGCAATTGAGCGCAACTTATTTTTATACGCGGTTGCAGGATGTAATCGTTTTTGATTCGAGCGGCTTCGTCAATCCGGCTACCGACCCGTTCGGCCGCTTCGGCGGGTACCTCAACACAGGCGGCGGATTGGCGCGCGGGGTGGAGCTGGGGGCGAATACGAAGCCGTATCGCACGCTCGACCTGAGAGTGTCGTACACCTTCACCAATGCCGCTACCCGCGTCCCGTCTTCTGTGCCGAATTTCCTGCGAACCTTCGTTCAGCCGCGCCATACGTTCACGCTGTTCGCCGCGCAGCAGATCACACGGCGCCTGGATGTGATCTTCGACATGTTCGCCTACGGCAGCTACTTCTTTCCTTTTTCGGGCCGCGCCTTCAAATTCGACGGCCCGGTCAAAGCCGACCTGGGCGCGAGTTACACCATGCCGCTGAACGACCGGGTCAGCATGAGGTTTTACGGGAAGGTGGAGAACATCTTCGACAGGGAATACTTCGAAAGCGGGTTTCGCACGCCGGGCGCGGTTTTCACCGGCGGCATGGGGCTCCGTTTCTGATCTGCGAGGCGATAACCGATGGGCGCATTGTTGACAGCGCAAAACCTCTCCTTCGCTTACGACGGCCGGCTAGTTTTAAAAGAAGTCTCGCTGGCCGTCGATGCTGGGGAATTCGTCGGTCTGATCGGGGCTAACGGCAGTGGCAAGACGACATTGTTACGAGCGCTGCTCGGATTGCTCAAGGCTTCGGGCGAGGCCCGACTGTGCGGCGACTCGCTCTGGACTCTCAACAGGCGAGAGATCGCCAAGCGCGCCACAATGGTCCATCAGGATACGCGGGTGGATTTCGCCTTCACTTCGCGTGACATCGTGGCGATGGGGCGCACGCCTTATCTGGGGCGTTTCAAACCGGAAGGCGCCGCCGATAAGAAGGCCATCGCCAGAGCAATGCGTGAAACAGGCACAACAGAATTCGCCGAACGGCCTGTGACTGAGCTTTCTGGTGGCGAAAGGCAACGCGTCCACCTCGCTCGCGCGCTGGCGCAGGAGACGCGCGTTATTTTGCTGGACGAGCCGACCGCAAACCTCGACCTGGCGCATCAGTTCGAGGCGCTCGAACTCGTTCGCGGATTCACGCGCGCCGGCGGCGCGGCGCTGGCGGCGATTCACGACCTTACCCTGGCTTCACGCTTCTGCGACCGGCTGTTGCTATTGTCGGGAGGCGAGATTGTGGCGGCAGGCGCGCCAGCCGTAGTCATCACCGAAAAGAATCTCGAAAAGCATTTTGCGCTGCGCGCGCGCGTAAAATTTGATGACGAGACGGGGAGTATGATCGTTCACCCCCTGGCCGCAAGATCGTCATTTGTAAATTGAGTTCATTTCATTGACCTGCGTTTGAATCGACGTCGAAAGGCAATCCAATGGCAACTTCTGTTTCTCAACCGCCGAAGAAAAGGTTTAAGGGCCAGGCGGTTTACATCGCCGTATTAGTCGCGGCGCTGGCGCTGGCGGTCGCCGGAATCGAAGTCGCGCGACGACTGAAAACTCCGGCGGACACCATCACCACAGTCCCGGCGGCCGCCAGGCCGTTCCCGCGCGAGTTGCGCGACGCCAAAGGTGAGACGCTAATTCTTCCACGCGAACCGCAGCGCATCGTTTCGCAGACGCTCGGCACGGACGAGATTCTGCTCGCCGTCTGCCCGCCGGAGCGAGTCGTCGCCCTCAGCAATCTGGCCGAGGACGGCGATTACAGCAACGCCGTCGAGGAAGCGCGCCGGATTCCCGGCAGGACAACCGAAGGCCCGGAGCAGATTTTGCAGTTCAAGCCCGACTTGATTTTCGTCGCCAGTTACAGCCGCGCAGAGACAGTCGAACTGCTCAAGTCTTCCAAAGCGCCGGTCTTCAGGTTCGCCAATTTCGATTCGATCGACGACATCAAATCGAACATTCGCACGGTCGGCTACGCCACTGGGACGGACACCGCCGCGGAAAAACTTATCGGGAAGATGGACGCGGACCTGGCGGCCATTCGCGCGCGCATTCCAAAAAACGAATCGCCCGCGCGAGTGATGTCCTATGACAAGCTAGGTTATACCGCGGGCTCGAACACACTCTTCGATGATGTCGTGCGCGCCGCGGGGGCCGTTAACGTCTGCGCGGAGCAGGGAATTAAAGGGTTCGCAAAGATCAATTCTGAAAAGATACTCGATTGGCAGCCGGACTTCCTGATCACGGGCGCGAATCAGGGCAAGGAAAAATCCGTGCGCGACCGATTGCTCGAAGATCCGGCGGTCGCGAACAGTAAAGCCGGACAGGCCGGGCGCATCATCGTGATCGACAGCCGTCATTTTCTGACCGTCTCGCATCACGTCGTGCGCTTCGTTGAGGTTTTGGCGAACGGACTCTATGGCGACAGAAAGTAAAACAATCGAAGCGCCGCGCGCCAGTATCGCGCGTGACTCACGCGGCCTCTTCACACACCGGGTCCGATGGTATTTTGCTGTCATTGCGGTCATTTTGCTCATAGCCTCCATCGCCGGAATCGCCATCGGGAGCTCATCCGTGGCTGCCGCAACCGTAGCGCGCGTCCTGGCATTTCATTTATTCCCGCAAGGAATAGTAGACATCAGCGACATCCCCGAGCCGCAACAGGTCATTGTCTGGTTGATTCGCACGCCGCGCGTCATCGTAGCGGCGCTCGTCGGCGCGGGACTGGCGGTCGCAGGCGTGCAAATGCAGGGTCTGTTCCGCAACGCGCTGGCATCGCCCGACATCATCGGGACAAGTTCCGGCGGCGTTTTCGGCGCCGTTCTGGCTCTCGCGACCGGATTGGCGATGCGCTCAATTTTCTATCTGCCGTTGATGTCATTCGTCGGCGCCCTGCTCGCGCTTTTTCTTGTTTACGCCATCGCCACGCGGCATGGACGCACGCCTGTATCGACGCTGCTGCTGACCGGCGTCGCGTTCAACGCGCTGATCGGCGCGCTTACGTCGTTTGTGATCAGCCTGCAATGGGTCCGGTGGGAAGTGGCTCAGGAGATTCTCTTCTGGATGATGGGCGGCCTGGACAGTCGCATGTGGAAGCACGTCTGGCTGGCGCTGCCCTGTGTTGTAATCGGCTTGATCGTCGCGCTCGTCTATTCGCGCGATCTTGACGTCCTGCTGCTCGGCGAAGAAACGGCGCTCGCCGTCGGAGCGGATGTAGAGAAAGTGAAAAGGATCATTCTGACGAGTTCGGCGCTGCTTACCGGTTCGGCTGTAGCCGTCAGCGGCCTGATCGGTTTTGTCGGCCTGGTCGTGCCGCACATCGTGCGCCTGATTATCGGGCCAAAGCACCGATATTTACTGCCTGCCAGCGCATTGACCGGCGCGGCTTTCCTGATTCTGACAGATATTCTGGCAAGAACCGTAAACCGGCCTGAAGAGATCAGGCTGGGAATTGTGACCGCTGTTATAGGCGCGCCGTTCTTTCTTTATCTGTTGCTGCGCCACTATCGCGCGGCGGGTATCGGATGAGTTTGCGAGAGGGACTATGGAAACTGATGAACAGCTAAACATCGAACAATCCGCGGTAGAGGCGTCAGACGAGCGTCACGCCGAACAAATGCGACGGCGTAAAGCCTCATATGACGCCCGCAAGGCAGCGGCGACTCTGGAAAAAGGTCTGATCATCGTCCACACGGGGACGGGCAAGGGGAAAACCAGCGCCGCGTTGGGAATGGTCTTTCGGGCGCTGGGGCATGGCATGCGCGTCGGCATCGTGCAATTCACGAAAGGCGCAATCGAAACCGGCGAGGCCGCTTTCGCTAAACAGATGGAAGGGCAGATTGATTTCTACACGCTCGGAGAGGGCTACACCTGGGAGACGCAGGACCGCGCGCGGGACACCGCCGTGGCAGCCAAGGCCTGGGAGCAGGCGCGCGCGCTGATCGAAGATCTTCGCTATCAGATCGTTGTGCTAGACGAACTCAACATCGTCCTCAAATACGGTTACGTGTCACTGGACGACGTGCTGGAGACGTTGCGCCGCAAGCGTGAAGACCTGCATATCATTGTCACGGGGCGTAACGCGAAAGAGGAATTGATCGAGCTGGCAGACCTGGTGACCGAGATGAAGCTCATCAAACATCCTTATAAAAGCGGGATCAAAGCCCAAAAAGGGATCGAGTACTAATGGCGAATACCGACACAAAGAGCGCTGAGAAACCTTTGCCCGAAGGGATACCGAATAGATTTGTGTTCGTGAAGCGCGTGGACGAGGATGTGAAGAAGATCCGTGTCCTGGAGGGACAGTTACTCGTCTGTCAGGGGTGCTGCTGCGGCAATACTGAACGCGGACATCCGGCGCTACCGCTGGATGATTTTAAACAACAGTGGAAAGATCGTGGAATCCGTTTGCGCGTTCATCTAACTGTCACCGGCTGTTTAGGCCCTTGCCCTCTGGCGAACGTCGTGCTGATCCTGTTTGCGGACGAGTCCGTTTGGCTGCATTCGATAAACACGCCCGAACACGTCACGGCGATCTACGACTATCTGGAAGCGATGCTGAAAGCGGAGAAATATCTGCCGCCGAAAGGGATTCTCGCCGATTGTCATTTCAACCGCTTCATTTTTGACACAGCCGCCGGCGACGCATGGTTGAATGATCACGGTTGGAAGGAAGGCTAAACGTGAAGGCATCTGCGACAGATGCCGTAATCTGCGCATTGCTTGTCAGGGGTGGGCCCGCAAGACGATGCGCTCGGCCATGAAAAAGAATCGACGAAATAATCGGGGACCGATTTCTCCCAACAGTCAACTCCGTCGAGGCGCAGGCGACGGCGCGCGGCTATGTCCACCGCGCAATGAAAGGAACGACCAGATATGCATATTGCCGAAGGATTCTTGCCTGTTGCGCACGCAATCGGTTGGACGATCGCATCCGCCCCATTCGTCATGCACGGGGGGCGTCGGCTCAATCACCAGATGCGGGAACATCCGCAAAGCAAGCTTTTACTGGGCGCGGCGGGCGCTTTCACTTTTATCCTCTCCGCGCTGAAACTGCCTTCAGTCGCGGGCAGCAGTTCCCATCCTACCGGCGTTGGACTTGGCGCCGTCCTGTTCGGTCCGCCGGTGATGTCGGTGCTGGGCGCGATTGTTCTGCTGTTTCAAGCCCTGTTATTGGCGCACGGCGGCTTGACAACGCTAGGCGCGAACGTTTTCTCGATGGCGATTGTCGGTCCCTGGACGGCGTTCGGCGTGTTTAAACTGCTGCGGCGATTCAGCGCCAATATCTATGTGGCGGCGGGAGTGGCGGCGGCGATTGGCGATCTTTCGACCTATGTCACGACGGCCGTCCAACTGGCGTTGGCCTTCCCGGACCCGGCCGGCGGTGTTCTGGGCAGCGCGGCTAAATTCATGGGCGTATTCGCGATCAGTCAGATTCCGCTAGCGGTGATCGAAGGCGCCCTGACGGCGATGGTTATGCGGCTGTTAATGAATTACGGTTACCTCGAATTGAGCGAAAAGTCCGTCATCGTTCGCGCTGATTGAGAGGAAGGGCACGATGAAGATGCGCGAGAAAATAATCCTGATTGTCTTACTGGTCGTGTTTGCGTCGCCATTTGTCATGAAGCGATTCGGCCGGATGGATGGATTTGTCGGCACGGACAACCAGGCGCAGGCCATGATCGGCCGAATACGGCCAGGCTATCGACCATGGTTCAATTCCATCTTTGACCCGGGAGAGAACGAAGAATGGTTGTTCGCTTTGCAGGCGGTGATCGGCGTGGGAGTGTTTAGTTACTGTCTGATCAAGCTACGTGCCCGAAGAAAAACCGGCGATCGCAGTCAAAGGAAGTAGGTAAATGCGCCTGACGCATTCACAGATTGAACGGTGTATCTATGAGAATCGTTGGCGCAAACGCCATCCGGTCGAAAAATTGGCCCTCACCATCGGGATGCTCGTCTTGAGCGTCACGTTGCCGCCACTGCCCGCCGGCCTGGCGATCGCCCTGGCGATGACGATGATCGCGCTTTTGATCGTTCGCATTCCGTTATCGACGTACTTTCGAGTCGTGGCGATTCCGATCGGGTTCGCATTCGCCGGAGCCGTGGCGACGATCTTCAGCGTGGCGCCGGGAGGCGGTGGCCTGCGAATCGCGCTGGCCATAAACGGCGCGGCGATTGCGTCGGGATTGATTGTGCGTTCGCTCGCGGCCACTTCGTGCCTGTGTCTCTTGCTGTTAACGACCCCCATCAACGAAATTGTTTCGATCTTGCATAGATGCGGCTTGCCCTCGGCGATTTGTGAATTGATGCTGGCGGTCCACCGTTTCATCTACATCTTTGCCGAGACTGCGGCCTCCATCCGGATGGCCCAGACGGCGCGCTGCGGCTATGCCTCGAAGCGAAACGCGTATCGCTCCATGAGCCGCCTTGTCGCGGCGCTTTTCCTTCACTCTATTGAAAGAGCAGGCCGGCTGGAAATCGGGATTTCCGCGCGCGGTTACGAGGGCAATGTTCGATGGATCGAGCCCGCGCGAGCGCTGTCGGTCAAGGCGCTCTGTGGGATCGCCTTACTGGAGATCGGCGTCGTTACATTGGGCTTGAGTTTCAATGGGGGGTGGAGTCATTGAGCGACGTGATCCTGGAAGCGTGCGGTCTGGTGTACAACTACGATCGAGAAGTCTGCGCGCTGCGCGGACTCGATCTGGCGGCGCGGCGTGGGCGCAAGCTGGCGGTGCTCGGCGCAAACGGCGCCGGCAAATCGACTCTGTTCCTGCATCTCAACGGCACGCTGCGGCCGGAGATGGGAGAGATTCGGATCAACGGACAACTAGCCGGCTACCGCCGCCGCGAATTGCTCGAATGGCGGCGGCGGATCGGGTTGGTCTTCCAAAATCCTGACGATCAGCTTTTTGCGCCGACCGTCGAACAGGACATTTCGTTCGGTCCCATGAATCTCGGTCTGGATAAAGAAGAGGTCTATCGACGCGTTGACGAATCATTGCAGGCCATGGACATTGAGGAATTGCGCGGGAGGCCGGTGCACAGCCTCAGCTTCGGGCAGAAGAAGCGCGCGGCGATCGCCGGGGTCGTGGCGATGCGGCCCGAGGTCCTGATCCTGGATGAGCCTTCAGCCGGACTTGATCCTCAAGGAGTCGAAAGCCTGCTGGCGGTATTGGATGAACGGCATAAGGCAGGGACGACGCTGATTATGGCGACCCATGACGTCGATTTGGCGTGCGCATGGGCGGATGAAGTGGCCGTCCTGCGAGCGGGCAGGGTGGAAAAACAGGGCTCCGTCGAAGAGGTTTTATCCGATCCACATTTGATGCGATCTTCAGACTTGCGGGCGCCGCTGGTCTTTGAGGTCGCCGCGCGGCTCATGACGCGCGGGTATTTGCCGGACCGGGGGGCGTTACCGCATACGCGAGAAGCTTTGCTGGAGTTGCTCGATCTCGCCGCCCCGCGCCTGGTTGATAATAATCGATGACGCATTGACGCGCCGGCTGGAGCCACGAGAGAAGAAGGATCGAGATCTTAAATTATTAACTCCCGGTTCGATGCGCTCCGGGTGATTTGTCGGGAGACTGAAGAATGAAAACACTAGGGCTAATGGTATTGGGCACGGCGTCCCACGCGGGCAAGTCGCTCACGGTGGCTGCGCTGTGCCGTATTTTGCGGCAGGACGGATTCAACGTGGCGCCGTTCAAAGCCCAGAACATGGCGCTCAACTCATTCGCCACGCGCGAAGGCCATGAGATCGGGCGCGCGCAGGCGATGCAGGCGCAGGCCGCTGGGATCGAGCCGCACGTTGACATGAATCCTATTTTGCTCAAACCGACCTCAGATGTCGGTTCACAGGTCGTCATCAACGGCAAAGTCTTCGGCAATTATCGGGGGGCGGATTACTACCGTCTCAAACCACATTTGCTTGATGCGGTCAGGGAGGCGTACCGGCGTCTGGCGGCGAGACACGAAATCATCGTGCTGGAAGGCGCCGGCTCGCCGGTCGAAATGAATCTGAAAGACCGCGACGTGGTGAACATGAAAATGGCCGAGATAGCCGACGCGGCATGTGTACTGGTCGCGGATATTGATCGCGGCGGCGTCTTCGCTTCGCTGGTCGGCACTTATTCACTGCTCGAAGCGCACGAACGCGCGCGCTTCGGCGGTTTCCTGATCAACAAATTTCGCGGCGACCTGAGCCTTTTTACGCCAGGCATTGAGTATCTGGAGGACCGTCTGTCGCAGCCCTGTCTCGGGGTGATTCCGTATCTTCGCAATCACGGCATTGACGATGAAGACAGCGTGTCACTCGAACGCCGCGCCGTGCGCCCTTCGATCGATGGGGAAGATAAGTTATGCGTGTGCGTGGTCGGTCTGCCTTACCTTTCCAACTTCACTGACTTTACCGCGTTGGAAAACGTCCCGGACGTGGTCGTCTATTACGCGCGCAAGCCGGAAGAAGCGCGCGCAGCCGACGTGCTAGTCCTGCCCGGAAGCAAAAACACTATCCCCGATCTACTCTGGCTCAGAGAGAACGGCTGGGAAGAGCTGATTCATGCCCATGTCGCGGCCCGCAAGCCGCTGGTGGGCATCTGCGGCGGATTCCAGATGATGGGGCGCGAAATCCGGGATCCGCAGCACACAGAGAGCGACATCGAGGCCATACCGGGGTTGGGTCTACTTGACGCGACCACCGTGTTGGCCCGTGAAAAGATCACGCGCCAGGCTACGGCCCGGTTGCTTGCGCCGGAGCGCTTCGCCCCAAATGGCTCGGACCCTGTGTTTATCGGTTACGAGATTCACCTGGGCGAAACGAGTTTGGGAGACGGAACACGTCCGCTTTTTCAACTTACACGGTTAGGCGACGCCGAAAGCCACAACGATGGCGCGGTCAATTCCGACGGCAGCGTATTCGGCACGTACCTGCATGGTCTCTTTGATTCGGCGGAGGCGCTCGCGTCGCTGCTAGCCCACTGGAGGAAACTCCGCGGGAAGAAAGTTTCAGCGGCGCCGACGACTGACCCGCTGGCCGAACGGGAAAGGCGTTATGACGCGCTCGCGGACCATTATCGGCGCAATCTGAGGATGGACATTATTCACCGCATTATCGATGGAAAAATATGACGCCCTCCTGATATTCACACTGGCGTACGCGATGGACTGGCTGGTCGGCGACCCGGAATGGGCGCCGCATCCCGTGCGATGGATGGGACGACTGATTCAAGCCGGTGAAAACTTCCTGCGTAGATTCATTCGTACGCCTCGCGCCGAATTTGTCGGCGGCTTGTTATTGAGTTTGTCTGTGGTCGGA
>Ga0075421_100003859_pt1 | contig 18007 bp, 27 predicted proteins | sample SoiMetdeltSBSDD5_FD_75292 | JGI IMG/M metagenome (GOLD analysis project Ga0075421, IMG submission 75292) | Bulk soil microbial communities from a Populus tree surrounding site in Tennessee, USA - Soil MetaG P. deltoides SBSDD5 | ecosystem: Environmental > Terrestrial > Soil > Tree plantation...
CCGGGTAGACGACTGCGCCAGTATTGATCGGCGGCTGAAGTCCCGGTTCCGGCTCAGGCTTGACGATGACAACCGGCTCGTCGTCGCGCGGCATCTCAATAATCTCGCCTGTTTCACCATCTATCGTCGCGCCCAGCTCGTCGGGCGTATAGATCGGCCCGCCGAAGATGTCAGGCGTATACCACTTGGCCCCGTTCGAGAGCGCCCGCGCGAACGCCATATTCCGAAAGAACTTCTTCCATGTCTCGCTCACAAAGCCCGCGTTTTGCGCGTCGGCCTTCGTGAACGACGAAACGCCAATGCTTTCGGCGCCCTCGAAGAATTCGATCTTGCATCCGGCTTCGTCGAGCTGGCGAACCTTGTAGTTATATTTACCGCTTCGCTTGATAGCCGCCGCCATCAGGTTGGCCGACAAGGAGACCTTGCCCTTGACGATGTAGACGCCCGTTATCGAGGCGATGGCGGGGAATCCCAACTCCATGCCCGCCATGACCTTTACGCACGCCTGCGCGGCGTCCTTCGTGTCGGCGAAGAATCCCGACTTTGCGAGGACAGCGCCCAGGGTTTGAAGTTCGGTCAAGTTCATCGAGTCCGTCTGTCGAATCTGTAAAGCTGTGTTGTTCATGATTCTCCTTTCGCTTTGGCGATTGCTTCGTTTATTGAGTCGCACGCCACGCTGTAAAGCCTGTGTCCTTCCTGGCAATTACCCGCGCCCCATTCGTCGCAATCTCCACAGTCTTTAGCGTGCGCCTCGAAGGCTTGATGCGCTTCGCAGGCGTCCAGCAAGCTAGGCGCGGCGGCTATTAAGCAGGCGTTAGCGCGCCGCTCTTCGTGGTTCGGCTTGCTCAAACTGCGTCGAATTTGAGCCTGCGCCACAGCGGAACCGTCAGCCGCCTCCACGGAGCCGATGCTCTCGTCTTCCGTGACCACGCGCCACGGTCCCGGCGTATGTTTCATCTCAGACATTTTCACCTCCTTTAGTTTTGAAGCGGGGAAGCGCGCCCACTCTGATTATCCAGTTACGCGCCTCCCCAATCGCGCGCACGATCCCCCAACCGAACGCGCGAACTTTCTGGCGAGCCGCGCCCTTCATTTCGGTCTATTGACCTAACCGGCCTTCGTATTCACGAGAGGAGAAGGGCTGGACGGTTCAGCGACTCGCCATATTGAATTGGCCGCTGCGTGTTCTCACGCTATCGCCGCTTGTAGGGATGTGTTCCGCTTGAGAGTCAACCCTTGCGGGCAGCATTCGATCGCACGGACTAGGTTCCCACGGCGGGACTTGCTAAAAAGCCTCCACGGCCAAACTTGATTCAAAGATCCCACCCTGAGACGCAGCGCCGCTCTCCCCGTGTGTGCTCACGACGCCGCGCCCCAGGCTTGCGAATGGCGGCTAGCGTTCCACCACTCGCGTATTACGCGCCTGGCCCCCACCAAACGCGCAATCTCTAGCATAACTCCTCGCCGCCTGTCTCGGTGGCCAGCGCCTCAGCCCACTCCCTGTCGTCCTCGTCGGCCAGGCGCTTGTTTTCGGCTTCAACCGTGGCCCAGAACGCCTCGAACTCGGCGTCAACTTCGCCCAGGATCGCATTTTGCTCGGCTTCGGGCAGTGATTCCAAATAGCGTTTTGTCATCGACATAAAACCTCCTAGTGACGAATACGGACGCGCCATTCAGTGGACGCCCCGCTGAAACTGTTAGTCAATCCGGCGATCGCCTGAACCAGCAATTCGCCCGACGCGACCGCCAGGCTTCCAAGAGCGCGCCATTCGCCGCTCTTGCTGAGATATTCGATATTCGCGTAAACCATAACTGCCTCCTTAAATCGACCATCCGTCGTAGTAGGTCACGGCGTATTTAATGCCGGTCCGGTCTTCTTCAACTGCGCGAATCGTAACGCGAGGGGCCGCCGACTTGACGGCCTCCGCATAGAGCGCGAGCAACCGAGCGCCAGCCCTGTGCTTGCAAGGTTGATTATGGAAGAAGGCGTCACATTGACATACCCCGTTGGCGCGGTAGGTTTTGCCGCTCTCCGTCGTGAACACGTAGCAATTCTGAAGTTTAGTCACGATCCACTTGCCATTCAGCAGGGCGTCAGCGGCCTTGTCAATCGCCGCGATCCAGCGCTTGTTGTTACCGGCTTTCGCTTTCGCCTCCGCGACTACTTTCTCGAATTGGGGTTTGTTCAAATCCATATGTTCACCTCACATTCTGGATTCTAGTCAATTGATGAATTATGTCAAGAGAAATTTATCAGTTGACGAAATATTTTTTAGGGTGTATCTTCGGCGCCCATGGAAAACAAACAACCTGCAAAAAAATCGGGCGACAAGCTCATATCACTAGCCGAGGCGGGGAGAGAATTAGGCCTGCACAGAACAAGGATCTTGCAATTAATCAACGATAAGATTCTCCCAGCGTTCAAGGTTGGCCGGGCCTACGCCGTATGGAGGAGCGACCTTGACCGGGTAAGGGTCCGGACAGCGCCGAAGGTTGGACGGCCACCAAAGACCATGAAGAAAGGAAACGGAAAATGATCGAAGATGAAAAATTGCCTATCACTGGATTCGGAGATGAGAAAGTCAGCCAATTTGGACTGAGAGAGATTCCGATCATGGAGCCAAAAAGCCACAGAATGAGAGCGGTTGACGTTGCAAACAAACTGCTTTACGCATACGAAGTCGGCGCTACGATGAAGGATCTCGATAGCGTTGTCGCCATGTGGACTTCCTGCGTTGAGGCGGCGCTTATCAACACAGACACCCTGGCTCGCATCGAGGAGCGCGAAGCCTGCGCGAAGATCGCGGACGCGTACCACCAAAACTGTAGTGAGCATTGCTCGCCCCGGCATTCTGGAATTCAGATTGCTGACGCAATCCGCGCCCGAGGTAACAAGAAATGACTGAAGAATACACAATTCTCAACACCGAGGAAGAAATACGCCAAAAGATTCAGAACTACAAAAGCTATCTAACGCACATGTTAGGCGCAGAATCCCACATACCAAAATCCCGGTGGGGCTATCGCAATTACTACTGCGCTGGCGTGGGCGGCAAGGACGAACAGGACTTGATGAAACTGGCCGAGATTGGACTTGTCCGGCGCGGTTTCACTATCAATGAAGGCGAGGATGTTTATTTCTTTGCGACCGAGAAAGGCATGGACGCAGCCGGTCTCAACCGAGAGCAGAAAGCGCGAGCGCTGGAACAATAAATTAACTAATGACTGAATCGAAAAAGAAAACCAGGAAAGGCAAGCGCGCCCGCACGGGCCAGGTTGAAGAGGTCGCAAAAGGGAAGTGGCGCATCCGATTCTCGCTCGGCAAGGACGGCGGATCGGGCAAGCGCCTCGTTTACACCGAGACCTACGCCGCTGAGAACAAAGGCCAGGCCGAAAGCCGTTTGCGCGAACTCCTGCGCAGGCGCGACTCAGGCGAGCCGTTCAAGTACGCGGCGGATAGTTTCGATTCGTTCCTTGACGAATGGCTTGCGGCGAAAAAGCCCGCCGTGGCTGAGTCAGCCTACAAGGTCTACTCGGATACGATTCGGCTCTACATCAGGCCGAAGCTGGGCAAATTGACCCTGGGGCGCGTTGAGGCCGACGCTATACAGAAGCTCTATAACAAGCTGAGAGACGAGAAGAAAAGCCTGTCGACCATCAGGCAGGTGCATCAAACGCTCGGGATGATCTTCAAGCTCGCCCTTGTTCGTCGAAAGATACGCCTCTCGCCAATGCTCGGGGTCGTTCTCCCGAAGGACAACACAGACTCCGCTGATCGCCAGACGAAGGCCATGAGCGCTGAACAGGTCGCCCGGTTCCTTGAGGCCGCGAAAGATAACCGATTCGAGAATCTATTCCGGCTCGCGTTTCACGTTGGATGCCGCCCGGGCGAACTCCTGGGCCTGACCTGGGCCGACATCAACGGCGAGGCCGGAACGCTTCGAGTATCGCAAACTATCGTGTGGCGCGCCTCGGGCGATTGGTACATCAAGGCTCCAAAGACCCGGCTCTCCCGGCGGACCATCACCTTGACGCCCGGGCTCGTCGAGATGCTGAGAAGACACCGGCGGCGCCAGCTTGAGAAAAAGTTGAGCATGGGCCCCGCGTGGATTGAGACCGGATTTGTTTTCACGGACGACGGCGGCAAGCCGTGTCCGCAACACAGCCTTCGGTACGAGTGGAAGAAGATTTTAAAGAGCGCCGGGTTGCCCTGGGACTTTTCACCCTACACGGCGAGGCATACAATGGCCTCTCTCCTGATCGAAGGCGGGGTCAACATCAAGGCTGTAAGTGAGAGACTGGGACACTCAGAGGTCGGTATCACGCTCAACACGTACACTCACGTATCGGAGGGCTTCCAGGCCGAGGTCTCCGGCGACATCGAGCGGATACTTGAAGACGGTAAAAAACGGGCTTTGCAACACACGGACAACAACTCAGAACGGGACAAAAGTGAAAACCCTTTAAAATCAATTAAATAACAGGTGTTTTCATTTTACTTAGGCAATAACGAGACGAGCGGGTCTGATTCAAACTCGTACACACTGGTTTGATGTTATCATAAAGAACAAATAGAATTTATGGTGATACGTGGACAAGAGTGGATATTTGTGGGCATAGGTAAATTGCAACACGCGTGCAACACGCTGGCCGCTGAACGAAATCGTAGGAAAAAGCGCGCCGCTATTGCTAACCAAAGTGCGCCTATGTTAATACATACAAACCCCTTGCGAGCCACCCCACACGGGCCGACTTGGGGCCGGTCAGACAACAGGACGAACAAACAAATAAAGATCAGACCGCACGCCTTCCTGATTGCGAACGACCGCCTTATCCCCGCTCGGATTGTCTGGATCGCTCATGCCGGTATCTATTCACAATTCACCATGAAAGTAGTACTTCGTATGAAAGACGATAAGCCCGCTAGAGAGAGGCTTGCTTATCGAGTGCCTACGCTGGCCGAGGCCTTCGATTTGTCGCCTCATTACATTCGGAAAGAAATCCGGCTCGGAAAGCTCCGAGCCTATAAGGTGGGATCAATTTGGATAGTGTCGGTTGACGACGCCCGATCCTGGCTCGCCAGGTTCCCGACGAACCAGGCCGAGGGCGCAGGGTCTACAGTTAGCGCTGTAGACCCCTCACCGGCAACACTCAACTAACATCCTAACGTTGCGTTTAGTGGACACTCGTTGGGATGCGATGCTATAGGCTGCTTGGTGTGCGGGGAGAATACACTCCTCAGCGTATCTCAGCAAGCCCTATACAGGTGTCAATCTTCGTGGGATTAATAAAAATATTGTCTCCGGTTTGACCATCTTTTCACACCATAGCGTCACATCTCCGCGAGTGTCCACGTAAACGCACTGGACACACAATGATAAATAAAAAAGCCCGACAGATGGAGTCTGTCAGGCTTTCCCTAGTGCCACTAAATGATCTGTCGATGCGGGGAAAGCCTACCACATCAACCCTCACCATTCAATCGAATACCTGCGCGCTGTGCGGCCTGCGCCGATCGGCTGCGATCTTCGTGTCTGAAGACGGTTCAGCGTTCGACCTCTGCCGAGGCTGCTACGTTGAAGTGTCGATGGACACGCCGCAAGCCAAGGCGCGCCAGGGGTTCGCCTCGCTTTTTAAGGAGACGCCATGAAAGACGACCTCACGTTGCCCAGGAATAAAGAAATCGAAAAAGCCGTCCTCGGCGCCCTCATCCTCTCGGAGTCGCCGGAGCGCGTAAAGAAGGTCAGGGAGGAATTGCCGCCTGACGCCTTCATGGCCCAGGCGCGGGAAATCTACGATTGCCTGTGCGAGATGGCCGATCGGGGAGACTCGATCAATCCCCTTATGCTCTGGACCAGGCTTAAAGAGCGCAACTCGACGGTTGAGGGCGCCACGGTCGCAATGCTGACCGACGACGCGCCGATCCGCTCCGACCTCTCCACGGAAATCGCCGAGTTGAAAAAACTGGCAACGCTACGGGCCATCCAGTATTACGCAAACTATCTCCTTGTCGAATCCCAGGGCAAGGATACGGACGTTGCCGCCCTGGTCGAGCGGATAAAAACGAGAGCTGGCGAACTTCATGTCGAAGCCGGGGGGCAAAAACAGGCCATTTCCTACAGTTGGGCGGACCTCTGCGAGATGCAATTCCCGCCGCGAGAGACGCTGCTACATGAGATCGAGCGGGGCGAAGTGGTCATGGTTGCCGCTATCACAAACCGGGGTAAAACAACATTTATGCGAAACGCTGCGGTATCCCTAGCGACGGGGGGCGAGTATTTGCCGCTCGTCAAAGCCGGAACCCCACGCGTGGTTTATTACCTCGATTTCGAGACAGGGCTAAGTCGGGCGCGGGCCGACGTCATGAAGATGCTCGGCAGGCTTGAACAGTCAAAACGCGCCCTCATGGCGCATAACTTCCATCTTGTGGCCGATTGCCGCATTGATGAGATGCCGCTTTCGCTTAGCAATCCTAAGCATCTCGCGTTCGTCGAAGAGGACGCGCGGCGCGTCGGCGCCGACGTAATAATCGTGGACACTGTGACAGTTGCCTTCGACTTCCAGGACGAAAACAACAATGCGGAGTGCACGCGGGTAATGAAACGTCTTATCCGTCTCGCGCGACAGCTTAATGTGGTCGTCGTCTTCCTGCACCATATTGGCAAGGCGAAGCAGGAAGAAGGGCAGACGGCCCAAAATGTACACCGCTCACGCGGCGGCTCTGCGCTCAGTGGCGCGTCAACGGCCATTATCAACCTACTGCCAGACCCGAAGGCCGACTACGTGTTCACGCTTGAATGCGCCAAGGTGAAGGGCGAGAAGTTCCTGGACACGGTTTTCCAACTCGACCAGGAAACCCGCTGGTTCGGATTCCAGGCAGTCCCGGCGACGGCGCCCGTGTCGGCCTACGACCAGCTTATCCAGGTCTTCAATGGTCAGCCGTTGAAGCGGGCGGCGGTTCTGGAAAAGCTGGAGGGGTGGAAGCCTGCTACTGTTGACCGCTACCTAAAAGAAGGGATCGAGCGCGGCGACTTGGACAAGTTACCGGGCGGAACATACCAGAAAATCCAAAAACCCCAAAACCCCATTCCCTATAGGGATGATAAAAATGGGGTTTTTCCCCAAAGCGTTGAAGACGTTGAAGATAACCCCGACTTTGACGATGAGCGAAAAAATGCCCGTGGGGTTTTTTACAATTGGCCTGACGAGGGATTAGAAGAGGATTCTAATCCAGATGAAGACCGCTATCTCGACGCGATTGACGACTAATAAAAGGAGATTCTAATCAAAATGCAACTATCAAAACGGATAGCGAGGGAGGTTTCTAATGAATGCCAAAGCTAAAGGGAATCGGACGGAATATAAAAGTATCGCCCTGCTCGAATCCCAGGGCTACAAATGCACCCGGGCGGCGGCGAGCCTGGGCGTCTTCGACATCATTGCGATAGGACCGGGAGACGTTCAGCTCGTTCAATGCAAATCGAACCGATGGCCGGGGAGCGAGGAAATGGAGGCGATCCGCCAATTCCCTGCCCCATCCAACTGCGTCAAAGCGGTCCATAGATGGAAGGATCGACAGCCGGAGCCTGACATCCGAATTATCACTCAACCATAATCAAAGGAGATGATCGAATGAATCGCAACATGGAAAACCTAGTTCAGCAAATTTTTCTAGCCACTATCAACAAGAACACGGAGAGAGCGGAAAGACTCATTCGCCAAGTCCCGCAGGATGTTGTCGAAAAATTAGCCTACGGCGGCGACGAACTACAGCGCCTCGCGCTAAGGTTTCTGCCCGCTGGCGCCAGTGAGGCAATTCAGCGGAAGATCAAGGAAAAGTCAGCGAGCGCCACCGCTTAACGAAAGGAGTTTATGAAAAAGGACGAGTTTACGACCGACGTGCTTTTGTCTTTTATGGTGAAACTCAAGCAACTGAAAGCCGCCGCGCACGAACAGGCGTTCCAACCTAAAGCCGATCCGCGCTACACGGCAATCGAGCTAAAGGTTGACGCCTTGCTCGAAAGGGCGAAACGGCTGGTCCCTGCGGTCATGCTTGCCGAGGTTAAAGGCTTGAGCGAATTGATGTCAGACCTCTATCAAATGTTCGGCGAACAAGAGCAATCCGAAATAACAGAGAAAGGAAATGGAAATGGACATTGAGGAAAACACAATCGGCCATCAGACGAGAGAACCGAGAGACGGCGAGATGGACCCTCATCCGTCGCCTGTCATGATCTACTCGCTGTGCCTCGACGCTGAAGAATTGTTGACGGTTTACGCGGGCCTGAGAACCTACCTAAAGACTCTCGCAGGCCGGGAAAACGAAACCGAAAATCTTGGGCAGATTCAACGCGTTGCCAAGCTGTTGATCGAGATAAACCCGCGAGCCGTCGAGGCGTCAAAAGAGATTAGTTTAAAAGCCGTAGGAATGGAGGCGAAACATGACGGAACGGAATAAAGAGGAAGACGGCATTCTTGCCGCAATCGGCTCGACTGAGCCCTCAACTTTCAATGAGTTCTGCCGAAGCCTAAAAGACTGCCCCGCAAAAGGCGACACTGCGGCCTGGCGTGAGTTATTCGCAACGCTTGAATGGCTTGAACATCAACAACTGGTTCGAATCGAGCGGAGCGGACGCAGCATTGAGTCTTTGATTCTAACGGACGCTGGCGCGGATCGAATTCGAAGCAAGCTCGATAACACGAAAGGTCTTTTCCGTTTAATTGATTCAGGCTCAAATGCCGCATAAAATCGCTCTGTATCAACACTCCTACTGAGGCCGCTTCCCACGAGCGGCCATCTTTTTTTTAGCTCGCCCTCACTCTTGACAATGCGCGCCCGTTTCCCCACTATTGGCGCGAAATGACACGAAAAAAGACTCCAAAACCTGAAAACGGCTCCGATGTGGATCACTACGCTACAGAGCGTCCCTCCGATCCCGCTACTCAGATTATTTCCGTGGACGAAAAAGGCCTTCGGGAAATCCTTTTGAAACTCAGGGGCGGGGAAAGGTTCATCGCGGACCTTGCCGCTAAGCTGGGAATCAGCGCGCAAATGCTGGGCGAGGTACTAAAGGGCGACAAGGGCTTCGGCCCTAAGCTCTTGCGCGGCCTGGGAGTCGTTAGAACTTATCGGATGTTCGATGTTGAAGTCATCATGGAGGATTCCACGGATGAGCGAATCGCTTGAGCGCGTAATCTCCCAGGAGTCCCGCGAAAGGCTGCTACTTGCGGTCTTTTCGCCCGTGGCAAAAAAGGCCAGCATTTCCGATCTGGCCGCAGAGGCCGGTCTTAGCATTCTGGACACGGTTCAATTGATGAATGAACCGGCATTTATCGCCCAGGTCCGGCAGGTCACTTTCGCCCAGGCCTCGGCGGCGCTTCACGGCGCGGGCGTAACCGATCTTGTAGACATCGCCACGTCGGGCAAGGACCGCGAACGCCTCACAGCCTGGCGCGTAATCGCCCAAATCACGGGCGACCTGAAGCAAAAGCATCAACACGAAGTCCGTCATACGTTTGAAGACCTGCGCAAGCGCCAGGGAGACGGCGACCTTGCGGGGCTTTTCGATATTCGATCCAAAGTTATAGAAGGAGAAATTGAGGATTAATATGAAACCATCAGTCCCAATCATTCCGGGAGAGACTCTACCTGTAACCACCTACGCGAAAGATCAACCTGGATACCAGCCGCTTCCTGTCTGGCGAGATGACGACGGGACCACGTTGAGTCGGTGGCATTGCACATGGCGCGAGCGACTGCGAATTCTGATTACCGGTGATGTGTACTTATGGCAATTGACATTTAATAGGCCGCTTCAGCCGGTCTCAATGGAATCGAAGGCGCCGGATATGAATCAATGAACGCCACTAGCCCACAACTGATTCCCTTCGACCGCATAAAGATGATCGTTGATCCGCAGAGGATCGAGCGAGAGTATCAGGCATGGGTAAAAGAGGGCGATAAATATATTGACAGGCGTTTTACCGACCTACGGGATTGGGACTTCCCTGTTTACTGCGCGGTCAATATCACGATCACTACGAAGGATGGGCGCGCGATTCCCTTCCTTCTCAATAAGATTCAGCTCAGGCTTTTAGAAATAATCCTCGAAGAATTAGCTTCAGGCCGTCCGGTCAGAATCCTGATAGACAAGATTCGGCAGGGCGGGGTCTCGACCGTAATCCTGATTTTCTACTACTGGCTCACTTCCCTTCGCCCAAATCGAAACACGCTCTGTATCACTCAGGATTTAGAAAGCGTGACGAACTTTTCGAGCCGATTGCGCGCGGCGATTGAGGAAGCCGATCCGCTCCTGACGCCTTCAATCAAGAGCGAGCGCAATAACCTGATTCACTTCGCCAATCCCACAGCGCGCGGCGGCAACCGCAGAGAGCGCAAGGGCAAGGGTCAGGATTCCAAGATAATGTTTTTCACCTGTAAAAAGGTGAGCATTGGCCGCTCGTTCACGTTTCAGTATGTCCATATCTCGGAGGCGGCTTTCTTTCTCGACCAAAAGCCGAAGGTCAGCGTCAAGACTTTGCTCAGCTCGCTCGCGCATGCCGTCCCGCTTTTGCCTGGTTCGATCCTGATTATCGAAACGACCCCGAACGGCCTCAACGAAGTGGCCGAAATGTGGGACAAGGCTGTTAAAGGTCAGAACGAATTCCGGCCTGTCTTCTTCCCTGCCGCCGCATCCGAAGAATACCGGGCGCCGCTCCCTGAAGGCGCTACCCTGGAACTGTGCGAAGCCGAGGAAGCCTCCGGCGTTCCAACCCGCTACGGCAACGAACTCGCGGAATCCAGGGTCATCAGGCAGCAATTGATCGAATGGCATCCCGAACTTTATGAGAAGTGGGGCGACAAATGGCTTGAGCGCGAACTGTTGGCGCGCCTGAATTGGCGCCGACTCTACATCGACGGCCCGTGCCACGGAGACAAAGGCGTTTTCCGTAGGGAATTTCCACTGACGCCGCAACAAGGCTTCGAGGCTACGGGCCGTAACTGCTTCGATCTTCGCTCCGTCGCCTTGATGCGTAAGCTCGTCGAAGAGGAAGGCCTTCAGCCTCGCCGCTACACCTACATCCATGATCCTGAAAACACAGACCCGGCGACGAAATTTAAGGCGGATGATTACGGCCCACTCGCTGTTTACGAACTACCCCAAATGGGCGTTCAGTACGTTCTATCGGCGGACCCTGCGCTTGGAAATCCAAACAGCGACCCCTCAGCGTGCCTTGTTCTCGCTGTTTCGGAAGAAGCGCCGTATCTGCGGGAAGTGGCTTCCTATAGCAAGATCACAAAGCCGGACGTATTCGCCGAGCTAATCAACTATCTGGGAATCCTCTACAACATCGCGCTTGTCGGCCCCGAGAGAAACGAGCGCGGCGGCTATGTCGTCTGCCTGAAACTGCATAAAGACCTGAAATATGAGCGACTTTACTTTGAATTCAACGCTTACGATAAGAAGCCAGCCGAGGAACCGGGCTTCGTTACTAAGGATTCAAATAAGGCGACGATTGTGGCCGGTCTGGATTATCGCATTAGAGATGCGGAGATTCTCCTTCGGACGCCGTTGCTCCTTGAGCAACTTGAACACTTTGTCGAACTGGAAAACGGCGAACTTTCCGCCGAGCCTGGATACAACGACGATTTGGCGATGTGCGCGATGATCGGAGTCAATATTTCACTGAAGGTCCATTACTGGATGCCTAAGCCGTCTCCCCCGCCCGGCTCGATAGGCGACCTGAAGAAACGCGGAGTTTTCAAGAGGAATAGATAATGCCCAGAAAGTTTAGGCCTACCGCTGCAAATACAAGCGACAGAATGCGCGTCAATCGCGCATCAGCCGCCGTCGTCGAGGAAACCGGAGACGCCGAGAAAGACGGTCCGCTTTGGATGTCGCGCCTGATGAAAACGCTCCATATGCGAATGGAGAGCGACAATGGCGACCGCCATTGGGCCGCTTATCGGAACTGGTTCAACGGGCGCCAGTGGCAATTCGAGGACACCGGCAAAAACTCATGGGACTTGTATTCCGACACGATTACGAGCGTCTATACGAACAATATCGTCCAATCAATCGCGTCGGCCTACATGCCTTTCCTGCTCAACGGTAATATCGAATTCAAGGTCAAGCCGAAGCCGAACCGGCCCGGTGACGTGAACGCGGCGGAAATCCACACTTCCCTTTTGAATTACGAATGGGGCGAGCGCAACGCCACGGAGCAAGTCAAAAAGGTCATAGACGACGTGGTAGTGATCGGCCACGGCATAGCGGAAACAGCCTACGTGGTCGAAGTAGATGAGGCGCGCCGCAAGGATTCCGGCAATATCGAGTATAGGGATTACGTCAAGCGGGACGCTGCTATCGTCGAATGGGTTGATCCGCATGATTTCCTTCACGATCTGACCGGGCGCGACGGGACGCCGAGAACGGGCCGTTGGGCCGCAAGGCGGACATGGGTTCCGATTGCCAATGTTGTAGCCAACAAACGATACGACAGGAACGTGACAAGGCTGATAGAAACCGGCGCCGCGTCTCACAATCTGACCAGCCGTTCGGCCTACAGAAACGACGCCAGATTCTCAGCGGGCGGGATGTTCGGGAAAGACCTGGCTGTTCGCATTCCCGAAGAATCATCTATCGCCATATGGGAAATATGGGACAAGGGCTACCGTCAGGTAATCACGATGGCCGAGGGACTTCCCTACCCTCTTGACCTTGAGCCGTGGCGATACCCCTACCTCGACGGCGTTCCGTTCGTGATGATCCAATTCCTACGCGCCGAAGGCCTGCTTTACCCTATCGGCGTGGCGCGCCAGCTCAAAGACCCGCAGTTGCAGACAAACCGCGTCCGGACACAACAGATACAAGACGTTCGAGCGCGCAAGGCGATGTATGGGCGCGACGTAAACAAGGTCGCGAAAGAGGCCGTGGACGACTTTGCAACCCTGCCGAACCTGTCGGTTATTCCAATGCAGGGCGATAGGGGCATTTTCCCCATAGAAAACCCGCCATTCAACCGGGAAGCTCTGATTCTTGAGCAAGCTATCGCCCAGGACGCGCAGAAGGCGACCGGCGCCGATGCGATCTTCCAGGGCGAGACGCCCGCCGCGCGCACACCTGCGGGCGTCGTAACAACACAAGTAAACGTGATGCGGCTGAAGGCCGATGATAAGGTCTCGAACGTCGAAGCGGGCGTAAACGAAATCGCGCGCCAGATGCTTCAGCACATCAAGGCGAATCGCGTTCAATCCGACGTGATCGAAGTGGTTGGACTTCTCGGCTCTCAGTGGCGCGAATACAGTCACGACGAAATACAGGCCGAAACCGACGTTACGGTGAGCTATTTCGCTGCGCCGAAAACAAACCCTGATATTGAGCGACAGCAAAAGACGCAGGTCGCCCAGGTCGCCGCGCAGTTCGATCCGCTGATGGCGCAGTCGGGATCGCCAGTGCGTATCAACTTCGTCGAGCTATTCGCCTGGCTCTTGAAATCTTTCCCCGACTATCAAGACGTGGGACGCTTCTTTACGCCTGCGCTCGTCATTCAGCCCGAACTACAGCAAATTCCGGCGCCGTCAGGACCGGGGGCGGGACTTCCGCCCGCTCTCGCCGGTCAACTGGCGCCGCAGCAAATTCCCGGCCAACCCGGCATTGAACAGCCGGGCGAAGGCTTCTCCGAGCAAGATTTGCTCCAGCAAATACTTGGCTCATCAAGTCAAATCCAATAACGAGGTACCAATGAAACTAAAGATCATTCTCTCGCTGCTTCTTCCTCTCGCTAACACGGCGGTCGCCTTGCTTCGAGACAAGGACGACAATTCAACCGGCGTTGACGACATCGCCGCCGATCAGCTCGAAGCCGCTGTTTCGAGTTTGCAGAAATACGTAGAAAGCTAAAGGGTTTCAGGGATGGCGGGCGCGTGTGGCCAGTCAGCGGATTGAGACACGGCTGACTATCGCTCGTTATCCCTGGAAGTGTTCATATGCCGCTTTTCCAGTTTAATTGTGAGAATCACGGAGTCTTTGAAGTCTTACGGAACAGTTTGCCGGATAACGAGCATTACGCTTGCCCGGTCTGCGATATTCCCGCGCCTTTTGTGTGGCCGCTCGTCAACATGAAACCGGATTCCCTATGGGCGGGCCATGTAATCCCAAATCAGGGCTATTTCACGTCCGAATCGCAACTAGAGAAAGTCATGAAAAAGAAGAAGCATACCCGCATAGGAGATCGAGGCGACATAGAGGGCATGAAAAAGATGGCCGAAGAAGCGGCCAATGCCCGCGATAGTAAATTCGAGGCCGAGTCAAAGCAATTTCTCAGGGAGAAAATGGGCGAGCGCGGCCTTATTGACGCCTTCGGCAACCTCAAACCTGAAGCCTCGAAACCCCTGTCGGATACCCCCCTTATCTCAAGCAAGGATGATAGACTTAAAGTTTAACTTTAGGTTTTACTCCTATCTATTTGACACGAAACAGAAAACGGACTAATAATCCGCGCGTCAGTTAAGCGCGGCATGGAGTAGATGTATGAAAATCCAAGCGCCAGTTGGTCAGGGAGTAGGCGTACAAAAGTTTTCGATTAAGTCGACACCGGGCGGCGGTCTTCAGTTTGACGGGAACGCCCAGACGCCATTGCAGGCGGCGGCTTTGGCTGAGTCGAACTTGGCCGAGGCGAGCGCTACGCCCGTTGAGCGACTTATTGCTGACAGGCAGGCCGAAACTGCCAGACCCGCCGCGCCGACAACTGCTTTCTCACGGCTCTATCCAGGCGTGGACCCTTCAAAGGTCGAGATGGGCATGGACGAAAAGACCGGCAAGATTCGATTTAAACCCATTCAAGCGCCGCCTGATACGACCCCTGAGCCGGTTACGGCGCCGACCCCACCGGCGCCCGTCGTCACGTCCGAACCTGACCAGATCGCACAGTTAAGAGCGGAACTCGCGCAGCAGAATCAACTGCAAAGCGCGATGCTTACTGCCCTGATGACCGGCAGGCCGCTCATGGAAGTCTTGAGCGGCGCGCCCGCGAAGCCCGCCGAGCCGGATTACAGCCGCTTTGATCTCGAAGACGAGGAAGGCCGCGCGGCCTATGCGCAAGCGGTCAGGGCCGACGCTATCGCCGCCGCAAAGGCCGAAATGCAGGCCGAGATGCGGAATCATCTGCCGCAGATTCAGGACGCCCGCCGACACGGCGAGGATTTTGCGCTTCATGCCAAGTACGGCAAAGAGCCGGATTTTCAGCAAAAATCCGAACTGGCTAAGAAACTGGCGGGCAACAATCCGAACGTCTCAATTGAAGCGACCTACAACCTGATAAGTCAGATTCAGGCCGGACTAGGCGTAGGCCATGCGCCCGCTCCGACTATCAAGCAACCTTCAAACCCGATTCTTACCCCCGCGCAGCAAGCGGAGAAAGCCGCCCAGGCCGCGCGCTACCAATCAACGAACGGAGGCCGGGCGACAGGCCCGCCCGAACCGCCGCCCGAGGTCGCCAAGAACTTCAAGAAGTTGGCGCATTGGGTAGCTCAACAGCAAGCTCTGGGCAATCTTCAATAGCCCTCGGCTTCTTGCCGCAATAGGAGAACCTGATGGCCTTAGATACCTCTTTCAATCGCGTAGTGGCTACCACATTGCCGCTTTACGCTCCGCGAGTCACGGAATCCATAGTTGGCTCAATCGCCCTGCTATGGAAAATGGCGATGATGGACGGGGTTGAAACCCGCCCAGGCGGGACGCAGATAGGCGAGCCGACGATCTTGACCACGAACACCACGGTCAAGGCGTACACGGAATTTCAGACCCTCGACACGACGCTGCAATCCGATCCTAATATCGCCTCTTACCTCTGGAAGATCATCGCCGGAACGGAAGGCTTGTCCTTGCTCGAACAGGGTAAGAATTCCAACAGCGCCACGGCGCCGGTGGACTTGTGGGACGCGATTATCAACCGGCTGGCGCTTTCAATGCGTATCGAGGTCAACAGGGAGCTTTTTCTCGACGGCACGGGGTCGGGCGGCGCCGAACTGACCGGCCTGGCTATCGGCCTGGACTTCGCCGGGACGAACAGTGTCTACGGCAATATCGACAGCGCCACTTTCGTCAACTGGCGCAATCAGACGCGCGCAAGCCCGGCGCTCAACGTGCTGGACCTGACGACTCCCGCGAACCAGACGGCGATGGTCCGGACGATGCGCCAGCTCGCCAACGATTGCTCAAGCCAAAACGAATGGCCCACGATGTACATCACGTCGAAGGAAATTCACGAGGCTTGGGAAAGCACTGTCGTTCTCAATGAGCGATTTCAGCGTGAGTCCTTTGATGAAGACATGGTTCGGAGCGGGTTTCAAAACTTCATCTTCAAGGGCGGCGTGCTGTGCTTTGATGACCACATCTTCCCGAACACGCTTTCGGCCTCGCCTTCGGCCACGGCAGGCCACGGCTTTCTTGCGCTCAACCTTAAATATCTCAAGTTCGTGATGATGGAGAATTTCGACTTCGTAATGAGCGATCCGATTCGCCCGTTCGACCAGATGGCCGATGTTATCCAAATGATTCTTCACTCAAACCTTGTAATGTCTAACCGGCGCCGTCAGGGCCGCATCAACTTCAGGACCGCATAAGGAGGAAATATGGCATTTGGAATTGATCCGACTCGCGTGGACACTGTCGCGCAATACGCTCTCGGTTATGAGGTTGACGATCCTCGCGCGATTGACTTTCCAGGGAACAGAATCCGTTACGTCAAAGCGGGCGCACAGCTCGTCGCTGGCACGGCTCTGCAAAAAGACATTGCCGTGACGCCCGGCACACCTTCAATTCGAGGCAAACAGATGCTTCCCTGCGCCGCCACAACGCCGCTAACACAGGTCGTTAGCGCCATAGCCCATGCGACTATCGCCAGCGGTTCTTTCGGATGGGTCACCGTCAAGGGACTTGTTCCTAACTGCGCCGTTCCTGACGCGCTGGCTGTTGGAACCAATGTTATCGGCGGCGCTTCGGCGGCATTCGTTGACGCCTCGGGCGCTGGAACCGAAACGGCTGAACTCGATTATTCAATGGCGGGCGGCTTGCGCTGCTTACTGGTCGAGGACATGGGAACGTCTCTTGGAAGGGTCCGCATCGATTAAGGAGTTTTATGCCTTCAATGAAGAAAATGAAGAAAACATCAATCGGCAAAAAGCCGCAATTCAACACGAATACCACGAACCCTTCGGCGGGTAGGGGTAACGGGCCGAAAGGCTTTCAAATGTCGAATCCGTCAAAGCCTGCCATGGGCGCCGGGGCTAAGCCGGGCGCGTCGGGTAAGGCAATGGGAACGCGCAAGGGCGGTGGAGGGAGGTCGTACTAATGGCTGAAGATTTTTTGACCGCCGAGACTCAAGCGAAGCCTGAGAAGAAAACACGCAAGCGCGGGCCGATGTCCGAGGCGCAGAAAGAGAAGATTCGCGCCTCGAACAAGGCCGCGCGCGAGCGTTTGAATGCGGCGAACGCTCAGAAAGCGCCGCAAGCGCCGAACGTCAAAACGGGCATCACCGCAGATGAAGCCGAGGAAATGAGGCGCGAGCTTGCGCTCAAAGCCGCTGAAGCGAAGATTAAGGCCGACGCGATTTCCGAGGACAATCGGCTAATGGTCCATCAGGAAATCCGCGTTGATGTCTTCAACCTGAAGCGTCACTTCGTCGAGCTTACGCCGTCGATGTGCAGGGCGCGCAACTGCCCGTTCGACGCGGCGAGGGAGGCCCACGCCACGTCATGGGACGATGCGCCTATAAATCAGCCGATGAGCGACGGAAAGACCTTTGGCGACAGATTGATCGAGCTTCGTGATTATCACGAAGCGACGGCTCATACGGTCCAGCAAACCGAGAGCCACATCATGACAGCCGCCGAGGTCAACAAGCGACACTGGAACCCAGGCCAGTCCATTAAGAATGAATTTCTGACAGGGGCGAAGTAGGCATAAGTGGCGACTCCAAATTCAATAGCGTTGAGTTTGATTCA
>Ga0075421_100003860_pt1 | contig 18005 bp, 12 predicted proteins | sample SoiMetdeltSBSDD5_FD_75292 | JGI IMG/M metagenome (GOLD analysis project Ga0075421, IMG submission 75292) | Bulk soil microbial communities from a Populus tree surrounding site in Tennessee, USA - Soil MetaG P. deltoides SBSDD5 | ecosystem: Environmental > Terrestrial > Soil > Tree plantation...
CGATCGTGTTCCAAACTGCGCCGTTGACGTTACTGCCCTGCGTCGTCCGGCATCTCGCGCCTTCTGGCATTCGGCGCCTTCTGGCATTTGGCGCCTTCTGGCATTTCGCGCCGTCGGCCCCGCGCCGTCACCGCGGGCGTGGACCGGTCCTGTCGCTCGCCGGCAGCGCCCGACCCGGCGGCGTCGCGGTCCCAGGTCGATTGTGGGCGCGGCGGCGGTAGATCTCTTCCCGAAACTCGCGGTCCACCGTGCGCTCCCCCGCCTCGCGCGCCGCGAACAGCATCGCAGTAACGGCGATCGCGACCGGCCCGAAGGCCGCGATGAGGTGCGCAGGTAGCCGCTTCTTGGCTTGCTCGCCGTCGCGTCCGACGCGCTCGACCAAAGCTGGGAACCGTCGCTGCGCCCACACCGTCGCCACGATCACTACCAGCCCGAGCCCCGCGAGCGCGACCGGCAGCGCGACAACTCGCCTGAACACGTCGAAGGCGAGGTACGTGAGGTAGCCGAACGCCGCCGCGCCCGCCCCAACGAGCAGGACTCGGCGCCGGAGATAGAGAGCGGCGATCAGGAACGCCGCTGCGGTAAGTGGAAGAGCGTGCCGCCACGCTCCGAGAAACCGCCAGAGCGAGAAGTGCGCGAAGAGCAGCAACATTTCTCCGCCCACGTAGAGCCAGAGCGCGTAGTCCTCGTCCGCCGGCTGATTCCGGTCCACGAGGTATGCGATCGCCAGCACGAGACACGCGGCCACCGCCACGTAGTACGGGCCGACGTACCACGCGAGGCGCGGGTCGCCTAACGCCTGACCGACATGAATCAGCACGGCGATGAACGCCGCGGCGATGGGCAACCCGAGCACGGCGTGTCGCACCCGTCGAATCGCGGCGAACGCGACGCCGAGGGTCGCGAGCTCGAGGATCATCCAGCGAGTCGCCATGTATGGCTCGTACGCGACGAGCGGGTCGCGTGCGACCGGGGGCGGCCACTCGCCGACGAGACGCAGGATCGCGAACGCCCAGATCGGCGTCATGCACACCGCCAGGGTCGCAACGAGAGCGCTCGCAACGCGAAAGCCGCGGCGGCGGAGTGCGACGGCGGTGGCCGCGAACGCCGCGGCATAGCCGATGGAGGTGGCGAGGATTCCCGCCGTGTCGAGTTCCTTCCACCGATCGATCAGGAACCAGGCGAGCGCGAACACCACGAGGAGCGCGCCCACCGTGTAGGCGATGGCGACGCCATTGAACCCGCGCCGAGCTTCCGGACGCTCCGCAGCCACGTCCGCTTGAGCATTCCCCTGAAGCTCGAGCGCGAGATCGCGTAGCCGATCCGCTTGGAGGCCATCGATGATACCGCGCTCGACGGCAGCCGCGATGAGGCGGTCGTTCAGCCCGTCACTCGCGGCCGAGGCCGGTCCATCCTTTTCGGACAGTGTTCGCATAGATCACAAATATGGCTTTCCACAACCGGCATTCGACTTGCCTTCTTTCTCGAACGAATCGCGCTCGCCGCCAACCATCCTCAACCGTCGGGCTCCCACCAATGGCATCGATTTGGAAAGGATCGCTGACCTTCGGACTGGTGCACGTTCCCGTCGAGATGAAGACCGCCGTTCGGTCCGACCACATCAGCTTCCGCATGCTCCACGCGGAGGACCTCTCGCCGATCAAGTATGAGCGCGTTTGCCAGGCCGACGGCGAGCCCGTGCCCTGGAACGAGATCGTGAAGGGATACGAGTACACGAAAGGCAAGTTCGTCGTGCTCACCGACGAGGACTTCAAGAAGGCCGCGCTCGACTCCTCCCGCACCATCGACATCATCGACTTCGTGCGCCAGGACGAGATCGATCCTCGCTTCTTCGAGACGCCGTACTACCTGCTCCCCACGAAAGGCGGTGAAAAGCCCTACGCGCTATTACGCGAAGCCATGCGCGAATCGGGCGTCGTGGGGATCGGCAAAGTGATCATCCGCAAGACGCAGCACCTCGCCGGCGTGCGCGTCGTCGGCGAAGCGCTGGTCCTCGAGCTCATGCGCTTCGGGAACGAGCTGGTGGACGTGAAGGAGTATGCCTTCCCCGGCACCGACATGCTTCGCGAGCAGGAGCTCGCCATGGCGAAGCAGCTCGTGGAGAATCTGGCCGAGCCGTTCGACCCGGAGAAGTACACAGACGACTATCGATCCAACCTCATGAAGCTCATCCGCGCGAAGATGAAGGGGAAGAAGGTGACGGCGGCCGAGGCTTTGCCGGAGGAGGAAGACTCGACGGTGCTCGACCTCATGTCGCGGTTGCAGGCGAGCCTCGAGGAGGGGCGTGCGGCGAAGGGCGGGCGCGGGAAGAAGCGCGTGGCGAAATCGGAAGGCCGTTCTCGCGCGCGATCGAAGCGGACGGCGTGAGGTCGGCGAAGCACGATTGGCGGGAGTGACGAGTGGCACGAGCGAAGTCGGGCGAGGGCGCGAACCGGGGTGGGCGCGCCCTCTCTCAATACCGGGCAAAGCGAGATTTCACACGGACGGCGGAGCCGGCGGGCGACGACCGCGGCCGCGCACCTAACGCGCGGACTGGCAGGAAGCCGCTACGCTTCGTGATCCAGAAGCACGCGGCCAGCCACCTCCACTACGACCTCAGGCTCGAGCTCGACGGCGTCATGAAGAGCTGGGCGGTCCCGAAGGGGCCGTCACTCGATCCGACCCAGCGACGCCTCGCGGTGGAGGTAGAAGATCACCCGATCGAGTACAACACGTTCGAAGGAACGATTCCCGCCGGGGAGTATGGCGGCGGAACGGTCATGCTGTGGGATCGCGGCACCTACGAGCCCGAGACGGGTGACGTCGCCGACTTGCGTCGCGGCCACGAGCGGGGCGACATCAAGTTCATCGTCCACGGCGAGCGCTTGCGTGGCTCGTTTGCGCTGGTACGGATGAAAGGACGTGGTGAGAGCAAACCGCAATGGTTGCTCATCAAGCACCGCGACACCTTCGCCGATCCGCAGTGGGACATCACGACGCTGGACACGTCGATCGACACGGACCGAACGATGGATGAGATTGCGTCAGGCGCACGGCCGAAGCGAGGACGCGCACCGGCACGCCGCACGTGGAGCTCCGGACGAGCGAAAGCGACGAAGCCATCGACCAGCTCGGCACGGCGCGCCACCGGCGGGCGTCAGCAGTCATCGCCGACGGCTCGGGGGTCGCTGTCTACCATCGCGCCGATGATGGCATCGATCGGCACGGAGATACCTTCCGGCTCCGACTGGACCTTCGAGCCGAAGTACGACGGCGTGCGGGTCCTCGCGTTCGCATCGGGCGATGCGGTCAAGCTCATCACGCGCAACGGCAAGGACAAGGCTCGACAGTTCCCGGAGGTCACCGAAGGGATTCGCCGCCTCGCGCTTCGCCGAAAGCGCGGGTTCGTGCTCGACGGTGAGATCGTCGCCTTCGCCGGCGACGCGCCGGCGCGCTTTCAGGCGTTGCAGAGCCGCATGCACCTTCAAGGTGATGACGACATCTCGGGCCAGGTGGTCGAGACGCCGTCCGCGCTCGTGGCGTTCGATCTGCTCGTGGACGGAGATGACATGTTGCTCGACGAGCCCTGGACCTATCGGCGTCGGCGGCTCGAGCGGTTGGTTGGCACGCGCCCGCCTAACGGGGTTCGACTTGGCGACACGGGCCCCGGCGAGGGCCAGCGACTCCTCGACCGCGCTCGGCGCGACGATTGGGAGGGCATCATCGCGAAGCGGACCGACGCGCGGTATTACCCGGGCGTGCGCTCCCGCGACTGGCTCAAGCTCAAGGTGGAGTTTCGCCAGGAGTTCGTCGTGGGGGGCTACACCGAGCCGCGGAACACTCGCGAACATCTCGGCGCGCTGCTGCTCGGATACTACGACGGCGATGACTTCGTCTACGTGGGCCACACGGGTGGCGGCTTCAATCGCGAGAGCCTCGCAGACATGGCGCGGCGGCTGCGGCGTCTCGAGCGGAAGTCGTCGCCATTCTCGACGCCGGTCCGCACGAACGAGAAGCCGCACTGGGTGCGTCCGGAAGTCGTCGTCGAGGTGAAGTTCAACGAGTGGACTGCCGACGGTCGGCTTCGAATTCCGATCTTCCTCGGTGTGCGCGATGACAAGGACGCTCGCGAGGTCACGAAGGAAGCGACCAGCGTTCAACGCTCGGCTCGCAAGGGTGCAGCGTCGCATGTCCGCCCACACGTCGCCGCGAGCGCGAAGGTCGCGTCTCGAAGCAAGCGATCTGCGCGCGCTCGCAAGACAGTAGCCCTCGATGCACTCGAGGCCGAGCTGACCACCGCCGAACACCAGGGGCGTGACATCGAGGTTGCTGTTCCCGGCGGCGGGCGCGTGGGACTCACGAGCCTCGACAAGGTGTGGTACCCCGGGCGTGCGGGTGGCTACACGAAGGGTGAGGTCCTGCGCCACTACATGCGGGTCGCGCCACTCATTCTTCCGGTGATGGCGGATCGACCGCTCGTGCTCCGGCGCTTTCCGGACGGCATCAACGGCGAGGCGTTCTATCAGCAGAAAGCGCCAGCGAACCCCCCGCCCGGCGTGCGCGTCGAGACCATCGAGGACGCGGACGGTGACCTGGCGGAGCGCCTCGTCGGCGGTACACTCGCGACGTTGCTCTACCAGGTGCAGCTCGGGACGATCTCCGTCGACCCGTGGCATGCTCGGGTCACGGCGCTCGACTATGCGGACTATTCGGTCATCGACCTTGATCCGGGTCCGCGCGCGAAGTTCGACCGCGTGGTGGAAGTCGCCACATATGTGAAGGAGGAGCTCGACCGTCTCGGGCTCCACGCAGCCATCAAGACGTCGGGAGCGAGCGGGCTTCACATCTTCGTTCCACTCCCGCCGCGAACGACCAACGAGGCCGCGTTGCTCATTGCACAGCTCATCGCGACCCGTGTTGCGGCGGCGCGCCCGAAAGAGGCGACGGTCGAGCGCAAAGTCGCCGAGCGTCCAAAGTCGACGGTCTACGTCGACTATCTCCAGAACATTCTGGGTAAGACGGTCGCCGCGGCGTACGCGGTGCGCGCCCAGCCGGGCGCGACGGTCTCCACTCCGCTCGATTGGCGGGAGCTGACGCCATCACTCCAGCCGACCGATTTCACGATCGAAACGGTCGTGTCACGGTTCGCGCGTGTCGGCGACCTCTGGACCCCTGCCCTGAAACGCAAGAACACGGCGGCCGCGTTGCGGTCGTTGACGAAGTAATTGGGGTCAGAGTCGAATTAGCGGGAAATTGGGGTCAGACACCAATTACCCCAGAACTACTTGGGAACTCTGACTCATTGGGTAATTGGTGTCTGACCCCAATTTCCGGAAAACGCGAATTCGAGTCTGACCCCAATTACGCGTTAGAATTCGAGAATGCCCGCCGCCCCAGGAGCACCGCCGGCGCTTTCCGTCAGCGGCCTCAGGAAGTCGTACGGCGAGGTCGTCGCCGTGGCCGGACTCGATCTCGAAGTTCGCGCCGGTGAATGCTTCGGGCTTCTCGGGCCTAACGGCGCCGGCAAAACGACGACAATCGAGATCTGCGAAGGGCTGCTCCCGCCAGATGAGGGCACCGTCTACGTGCTCGGCCGCCGATGGTCGGACGATGCGAACACGCTGCGCGCTCGACTCGGCATCCAGCTCCAGGAAACGCAGCTCGCCGAGAAGCTGACGGTTGCCGAGACGGTGCGGTTGTTCCGGTCGTTCTATCCCGCCGGTCGCTCCGTCGACGAAGTCATTGCGCTCGTGCAACTCGATGAGAAGCGCGGCGCGCGCGTCGGCACCCTGTCGGGGGGACAGAAACAGCGTCTCGCTGTCGCGTGCGCACTCGTTGGCGATCCCGACCTGCTGTTCCTCGACGAGCCGACGACCGGGCTCGACCCGCAGTCGCGGCGCCAGCTCTGGGACATCATCGATCGCTTCCGCGACAGCGGAGGCACGACGGTGCTCACCACGCACTACATGGACGAAGCCGAGCGACTGTGCGACCGCGTGGCGATCGTCGATCATGGCAAAATGATCGCGCTCGGCACGCCGCGGGAGCTCATCGCATCGCTTGGAGCCGGACACGTGATCGAGTTCGCGCTCGATGGCGCCGGCACCATCGACGAATCCACGCTCGCGAGCCTGGCAGGGGTCACGTCAGCCCGCGCCGCTGGCGGCACGTGGGCATTGCAAGTGCGTGCGGCGCACCAGACCATTCCGCTCCTTTTGGACACGCTCGCGTCGCGCGGATTGCCGTTGACCGAGCTCCGTACGCATTCGCCCACGCTCGAGGACGTGTTCGTCACGCTCACCGGCAGGAGCTTGCGCGATGACTCCTGAGCCAATGAACACCCCGCGCGGGCGCACGGCCGACAACACGCCGGCGATCATTCAGCTCACGCTCGCGCGATTCCGCGAGTTCTACCGCGAGCCCGAAGCCGTGTTCTGGGTGTTCATCTTCCCGATTCTCCTCGCCGCCGGGCTCGGCATCGCGTTCCGGAACCGGCCCGCGGAGGCGTCTCGCGTTGCGGTCGTCGGCGGGGCCGCGAACGCAGCGGTCGTCGACTCGTTGAAGAAGGCGCCGGGCGTCATTCTCGAGCTTCTCGATGACTCGGCTGCAGTGTCGGCGCTCCGCACGGGCCGAGTCGCCATGGTCATCGCGCCTCGCGGAGACGGGACGATCGAGTACCGGTTCGACGACACACGCCCCGAGTCGCGTACGGCACGACTCGTTGTCGACCGCGCCGTACAGCGAGCCGCCGGGCAACAGGATCCGGTGCGAATCACGGAGACGCGCGTCAGCGAGCGCGGCTCTCGCTACATCGATTTCGTCGTCCCGGGCCTCCTCGGCATGAACCTCATGGGCAGCGGCATCTGGGGTATCGGGTTCGCGATCGTCGATGCGCGCAAGAAGAAGCTGCTGAAGCGCCTCGTGTCGACGCCGATGTCGAAGGCAGAGTACCTCGCATCGTTTCTCTTCTTTCGACTATCGCTGCTCGTGATCGAAGTGGGGACGTTGATTGGGTTCGGCGCGCTCGTGTTCGACGTGCCGCTGCGCGGATCCTTCGTCCAGCTCGTGACGATCTGCGTACTCTCTTCCCTTGCGTTCGGCGGACTCGGCCTGCTCATCGCGTCGCGGGCGCGCACGGTGGAGGGGGCGTCGGGGCTCATGAATCTGGTCATGCTCCCCATGTGGGTGTTCTCCGGCGTCTTCTTCTCGTCCAGCAACTTCCCCGACGCCACACAGCCGTTCATTCAAGTCCTGCCCCTTACGGCGGTGAACGATGCCCTGCGTGCGAACATGCTGCAGGGCGCGTCGTGGGCGACGGCCGGGACCGAGATAGGGATCATTGCGGCGTGGCTGGTCGTGTGCTTCTCGCTGGCGTTACGACTGTTCCGGTGGCGATGAGCGGCACGACGAGTGGATCAGCGAGCGGACGTCCTGGTCTCGTAGTCGGGGCGTTCGTCGCCATCTACCTGATCTGGGGTTCGACGTACCTCGGCATTCGCTTCGCGATCGAGACGATCCCGCCGTTCGTGCTCTCGACGATTCGATTTGGGCTCGCCGGTCTCATCATGTTGATCGTCGCGATCGCACGCGGAGAAGCGCATGCGACACTCGCGCAATGGCGAACGGGCGCGATCGTTGGCTCGCTGCTCATGCTGGCGAACTCGCTGGTCGGCGTCGCCGAGAAGCGGATTCCGTCCGGGATCGCGGCGCTGCTGATCGCGATGACGCCGCTGTTCATGGTGCTGCTCGAGTGGGCGAGGCCGGGCGGCCGGAGGCCGACCGTGTGGGTCGGCGTGGGCCTACTGATCGGGCTCGCCGGCGTCGCGGCGCTCGTTGGACCGGCGTCCCTGGGTGACGGGGCGCGCATCGACCGCATTGGAGCCGCCACGGTAATCCTCGGCAGCCTCGCGTGGTCCAGTGGTTCTATCTACTCGCGGCACGCAGACCGGCCGTCCTCATCCGTGATGATGAGCGCCATCCAGATGCTGGTTGGCGCGGTGTTCGTTGGAGCCATCGGTCTCGCGACCGGCGAGTGGTCGAGCTGGGATCCGTCCGCGGTGTCGATGCGGTCCTTCGTGGCGTTCCTGTACCTCCTCGTGTTCGGCTCGCTGATTGGCTTCTCGGCGTTCGTGTATCTGCTGCGCGTGTCGACCCCGGCGCGCGTTGCGACCTATGCGTATGTGAATCCCGTGGTCGCGGTGATCCTCGGATGGGCTTTCGCCGGGGAAGCCATCAGCGCGCGGATGCTGGTCGCCGCAGGGATCATCGTCGGTGGGGTCGCGCTCATCACCGCCGCGGAAAGCCGAGCGCCACAGCCGAGTCGAGCGGGTGCCGATGACACCATTCCGCGCCACACGGGCGATTACCCGGCCACCGATCGTGCCTAACGACAACCTCGGCGACATTGCACCGGACGAATTCCGACGCGAGGCCGACCGCGTCGTCCGATGGATCGCCGATTACCTGGCGGCCCCTGAGAGATTCCCGGTCGTACCGCGCGTAGCGCCGGGTGACATCGCGAAGGCGATCCCCGAAGTCCCGCCCGCGTCGGCCGAGTCGCTCGACACAATCCTCGACGACTTCGAGCGGCTCATCGTCCCGGGTGTCACCCACTGGAACCACCCGGGGTTCTTCGCGTACTTCGCGATTTCAGCGTCGGCACCGGGGATTCTCGCCGAGATGCTGATCTCGACGTTGAACATCAACGCGATGCTCTGGAAGACGTCGCCAAGCGCCACGGAGCTCGAGCTCCGTACGCTCGACTGGCTGCGCCAGATGCTCGGACTCGGCGACGGGTGGTTCGGGCTTATCAACGACACCGCATCCATCTCGACGTTGCTCGCGCTCGCCGCGGCACGCGAGGCGAAGCCGGAGCTGGAAGTGCGCGAACGCGGGCTCGCGGGGCGCTCCGATCTGCCGAGGTTGCGCGTCTACACGTCGTCACACGCGCACAGCTCCGTGGACAAGGCCGTCATCACCCTCGGGATCGGCCACGAGAACGTGGTGCACATCGCGACGGACGATGCGTACCGCATGCGCGTCGACGCGCTCGAGGCAGCGGTCGCCGCCGACCGGGTTCGCGGCTTTCTCCCGCTCGCGACCGTCGCGACCGTGGGCACCACGAGCACGACGAGCATCGATCCCGTACGGCCGATTGCCGAAGTGTGCAAGCGCGAGCGAATGTGGCTTCACGTCGACGGGTCCTACGGCGGAGTCGCCGCCGTCGTTCCGGAGATGCGCCACATCCTCGACGGCACGGAGCTCGCCGACTCGCTCGTCGTGAACCCGCACAAGTGGCTGTTCACGCCAATCGATCTCTCCGCGATGTTCACGCGTCGGCCGGATGTGCTGAAGCGTGCGTTCTCGCTCGTGCCCGAGTATCTCGTGACTCGGGAGCAGAACGACGTCGTGAACTTGATGGACTACGGCGTGCAGCTCGGCCGACGCTTCCGCGCGCTGAAGCTGTGGATGGTCATTCGCGCGTTTGGTGCCGAGGGGCTCGCGGCGCGTCTGCGGGCTCAGATGGAGATGGCGCGCGAGCTGGCGCAGTGGATCGACGATGAGCCGGAGTGGGAACGCGTGGCTCCGGTGCCCTTCTCGCTCGTGTGCTTTCGTTATGCGCCGGCGGGGTCGACCGAGGCGGAGCGCACGACACTCAACGAATCGATTCTGGAGCGCGTGAACGCGAGCGGAAGCGCGTACCTGTCACACACTCGGCTCGGCGAGCGGTACGTGCTGCGCCTGGCGATCGGCAACATGCGAACGGAGCGGCGGCACGTGATGGAGGCGTGGCGACTCCTGCGCGAGGCAGCCGCCGCCGTTGCAGCGCGCCGCCGGCTGGAGTCGCTCCGAGCCGGCGGGGGTGACTGAGCATCCGCGATCGCGCAGGCGAGCCCGCGCCCGTCATGCCCCGCCGTCTCCCTCGCTCGGATCGCGCTGCGCCCGGATCGCGTCGTGCATCGTCGTCGCGAGCAGGCATTGCGCGCGTAATGCCTCGATCAGTCCCTCCGCCTGCTTCGTCTGGACCGACAGCGATCCCGAGCGCTCCAGCACCTGATCGATGACCGATCGCTGCGCCGAGATCACCTCCACGGTGGACCGCACATCCCGCGTCAGCGCTTCGGCGCGGGCGAGCCGCTGCTCCAACTGCTCGATCTGGCGCCTCCGCTCCACGAAGTCGTTCATCGCCTCTGTCGTGCTCTTCAGGCGCTCCTGCATATCGTCGAGCAGCGCACGGGCGCTCTCGATGTCGCGCCGCGCCGATTCAATGTCGCGAACGTCCTTCGCGGTGCGCTCCGCGACACCGAAGACGCGCTTGACCTGTGCCTCCACCGCATCGACCGTGGCCTGCCGCCCCATGATCTGCTCCAGTGCCTGCGACGCCGAGGCCTGCGCCGCCTCGCACCGCCGGAGCAGTTCCTCCAGGTGCGTCATGCGCCGATCCACGTCCCCAAGCGCAGCGGCGCGCTCCTCGAGTTGGTGGGCAATTCCAGCCAGGCGCTCCGAACGGGACTCCGCATCGCCGAGATGCGTCGCGATGTGCCCGGACAGCTCCTCGAGCTGCCGTGCCGTGTCGGCTGCCTGCCGGCGCTCGTCCGACGCGCGTGCCAGGTGCTCCGCGGCCTTCTCGAGCGCGCCCTGGCGCTGGTCGATTTCCTGCCCGAGCACCCGCATCCGCTCACCGAGCGCGTCCAGCCGCTGTGCGCGCTCCGCGAGCGAATCGATCGACTCACCTAGCCCATCCATCCGGCGCTCCGCGCCATCCACCGCAGTCGTTACGCCGGCAATGGACAGGGTGACGCGCTCTGCCTCGGCGGCCTGTCGCGCGAGATCCACGAACCGCATCTCCGCGGCGTCCATCCGCGAGCGGATGCCCGCGCTGCGCTCATCGAGCTGAGCGACGGTCGTCTCCATCACGGCAAGTCGGTTCTGGAGGTCGTCCAGCGAGGACGCGCGACTGTCGATCGCCACGATCGACGCATTCACGCGCTCGACGTCGCGCCGCAGCGCGTCGACGGATGGACGCGACCGCTCCAGCTCGTCCACTCGGCCCCGCAGCGATCGCATGCGCTCGTCGGCGTCGCCCAGCCAGGTGCTCATCTCCGTATGGATCTCGCGCAGCCGCCCCATCTCCGCTGTGGCAATCTGAACCTGCTCCAGGCTGTCGCGGACCATCTCCTGGGCGCCGTTCAGCGTGGCCAGCTCACGCGCGACTTCGTCGATCGTCGGGCGCATCGTCTCGACGCGCTCCGTCCGCTCGACGAGCCCGCGCAGCTTGTCGTCGAGCTCTCCGACGTCGTCGCGCACCGCTCGCAGCCGCTCCGCTTGGGCGGAGATGCGGTTGATGTCGGCGGTGAGGTGCGTCACCTGCGACATCAGCGCCTGCGAGCGGGTCTCGGTTTCCGCCACGATCTGGGCGGTGCGGTCGAGCCCCGCGACGCGAGCCTCGCACTCGCCCACAATGCCACGCAGCTCCGCGATGCGCTCGCTGCTGGCGTCGAGGCTTCGGTTCTCGAGCTCGAAGCGCTCGGTGCTCGCGCGCATCTCCTCCCGTAGGTTCGCGAGCTCGCGCGCGGCATCGCGCTCCGCCTCATCGAGCTGCTGCTGCTGCGCCGAGATCTCGCCGCTGCGGGCAAGCACCGTGGCGTGCAGTGCCTGCACGTCAGCCAGCTTGATGTCGATCGCGGCGAGGACGCGCGCCTGATCTTCCTGTCCGCGGACCGCGGCGGTCAGCTGCGCATGGAGGGAGGCGACCTGCGCGGACTGACCCAACGCGCGCTCCAGCATCTCCCGCTGCGTCTCGAGCGCGGCTGATTTCTGAAACACCTGATCGCCTGTGGCCTTGAGCACACCGAGTTGGTGCTGTACGTCGGGAATTCCGCTCGCCAGTCGCAGCAGCGCCTCGAGCGCCTCGTCGGCCGACTTCGCACGCCGCTCGAGCACGTCCATCTTGTTCGCCGTGGTCTGATGACGTTGATCGATGCCGTCGAGTCGAATCGTGGCGTGCTTGTGCGCGCGTGTCACGTCGTCGTGCACCGTGCGCAGCCGCGCGATGTTCTCGGTCAGGTCGCGGAACTGCGACCTGAGTGCGCTGGCATCGGTGTGCATTGAGGTGAGCTTCGCATTCATCTCATCGACACGCTCCATGTGCTCTGTGAGCTGGAGCACGCTGTCGATCTTGCTCGACAGGTCGCCCATGGCGGCGCTAATTCGCGCCGCTTCTGCGCTCGCGGCCGCGATCTCAGCACCGGCGCGGTCCTGGGCTGCGGACTGCTCAGCGAAGCGCGAACGGATTTCGGCCAGTTCCTTCGAGGCGTCCTCCACCCGGGCGAGCTGGCTTTCGAGTTCCGCGATCCGCTTCTGTGTTGCCGCGAACTGCTCGCCCCGGTCCACGGTCGATTCGAACGATCTGAGCGCTTCGGCGGCGCGCTCGGCGCGCTCGACCAACGCTACGAGCGCCGCGTCGGTGTGCGGCGCTGAGCCGTTCCCGGCCGACCCCGAACTTGCAGAACCGTTCTCGTGCTGGCTTTTGCCATTTGGCGTTTGGGGCTTCTTGAAACCGGGTAGGGAAATCATCGCAGAATCTCCGGACGTCGTGGATTCGCCGCGCGGACCTTCGACCTTCCGCGCCTCCGGAGCAAGGACGGACTTGGGCGAACGCGGTCACGGTGTGTTGGCTTGCGCGGTGCGACGGGCTGCCACCCATCGGCGATGGTGGGCGGCGGCGAACGCCGATTGTGACTGGCGGCGACGTGTGCCGTTCGCGCTCCATCATAACCGTCCGCGTGCCGTTGCACTCTGGCCGGCCGCAGCGGGGCTCTAACAATCTCGAGTCAGTCAGGCGGAACGCCGAGGACAGACAGCCGACCGTGACCGCCCTAACGAGTCGGTGAAGCTTCACGCCACGCGTTTTCGCCCTCGCCGCAGAGTATGCGTGGGGACTCGCGTCGGCGTCGGTTCTAGCAGGTTGGAATGGTTCACGCGCCCGTGCGCCGAGGCGTGCGGCGTTTATCATCCCTAACGGTTCACACCCGCGCGGGCGTCAGCGAGCGGCAACGCGTGGCATTCAGATCGTCGCCCGTCCCGTTCGGTTGGCCGGCGAACAACGGGCTGCGCCGTATACGGCAACGGGAGCACACTTTCGTGAACAGCAAGTCCGGAAGGTACACGCTCTACTGCGCGGGGAACGAGAAGGCCATCAGCGGCGGCTAGCCAGCGCTCGGCGGCCGCAGACGATGCGTCTGCGGCCTGCCGAGCGACTTCCGCTGTCACACGAACGCCTCATCCTACTGCGCCCCAGGCTTTTCCGGGCGCCTCGCCGCCCGATTTGACGGCGGAATGACTCGCGTTTGATCGCGCGATCCATCATCCGCTCGACGCGACACAGCCGTCGTGCGGCGCGGGGCCGTCCGCGCCTCAAGTGCAAAACGCATGATCGGGCGCGAGCGCCTAGGAGATACGCATGTTCGTTCAACTGATCTCACGCGGTCGGGTGATGCTGATGAGTGGCGCTGGCACAGTCGTCCTCGTCGCGGCCTGTACCGATACTACCAGTCCCACACGCCGTACCCCGTCGGGACCCCAGTTCTCTTCGCCACCCGCGGCGAGCGCCGCCACGCTCGTCACCTGCTGCAACAACATCGTGTTCCGGCGGGACAGCGCTTTCAACCCGCGGATCTACACGATCAACGCCGATGGCACCGGACTCAAGAAGTTCCCCTTTTCAGGTTCCAACCCTTCATGGTCGCCGGACCACTCGAAGATCGTCTTCCAAAACGGCAGGATCGCCATCGTGAACGCCGACGGCAGCGGCTTTCGGATGTTGACCGACATCGACGGGGATCAGAGCCCGAGCTTCACACCCGACGGCCAGAAGGTCGTCTTTGTGCACGAGGCCGCGAAGCAGTCAGACATTCTCACCATGAACCTCGACGGCACGAACCGGCAGGTGCTACTCAAAACGCCGACGACCTCCGAGTGGGCACCGCGCTTCTCCCCCGATGGGAAGAAGCTCGCCTACATGCGCACCAGGAAAAACGTGACCGAGCTCGCGGTGTGGGACCTCGCGATGAACGTCCACACAGTCGTCGCCGCTTCCGCGAATCAGTTCGGTTCCGAGTCCTGGTCACCGGATAGCAAGCGTCTCGCCTTTTCCGCCGGGTTCTCGAGCACCGGCTGCACCATTGCGGTTGTGGATGCCAATGGGGCAAACCGGAAGAATTTTCCGAGCGGAGTGGCCGGATGCTTCCATCCGACGTGGTCCCCCGACGGCACTGAGTTGGCGTTCACCGCTGGGAACGCCGTGTTCCGCGGCAAGGTGGACGTTGCGGCAGCGCCGACGCGGATCACGCTGACGCCTAACGTGATCGACCACAGCCCGGTCTGGCAATAGATGCACGCACAAGAACCCCGGGAAAGCGCCTGTGCTATCGGGCCCCCGGGGTTTTTGACAGGGCGATCCACCTACCTCCCGCTCACGGCGTTCGTCGGTCCCGCCGGTTTTCGCGCCGGTCGATCACGTTCTCGCGCCGGTCCCGCACATCCTCACGGCGATCACGGACGTCCTCGCGATGATCGCGGCGATCCTCGCGACGGTCGAGTCGATCCTCGATCCGATCCCGCCGACCGCCCTGATGCAGCGCATCTCGTCGGTCTTCTCGGACGTCGCGGATGTCCTCGCGGCGATCCCGAACATCCTCACGCCGGTCGCGAACGTTTTCGCGGCGATCTCGCACGTTCTCGCGTCGATCGCGCAGGTCTTCTCGACGATCCCGAATCAGATCACGATGAATGACAGGAGCATACCGTCCATCACTCTGCGCCCGCGCCACCGGCGCCGCGCCAGCCAGCATGGCGGCCGCGAGCGCGGCCAGTCCAAGATTGCGCATCGATCCTCCTGAGCCAGTTATCCGGCGCGCGCCGCCCTGGCGTGCGCTCGTAGGTGCGACGCTCGCGGGACAACCGACGTTAAGCGGCAGATTCTTCCGGGCCTCCAAAGGCGAGAGTCCTAACGCATCGTCTTGTTGTGACTGGCTGCGGTGCGCGATGGACGCGTCGCAGAGATGAAGGGGTCAGAGTCGTTGAAAGCCAATACACCCGTTTCAACAAATCTGACCCCTTGATCCGTAGTTATGTCTATCCGGCTGTTTCCGGAGGTCCCGTTCCGATCGTGGTAATCACCCCTTGCAACCGTATCGATAACGAAGGCGCCCTCCGCGATGCGGAGCCCGGCCTGCACCAGGCGGATGCGTTAGGTACTCTGAGCGCGTAGCGCCGGCTAGCCGTCGCCTCGCAAGGCAGTTACCGGGTCGACCTCGAGCGCCCGCCGCGCCGGGAGGAAGCTCGCGACCGCGGCGACCGCGAGCATGACCAAAGCGAGCGCCACATACGTGAGCGGATCCGTGGCACTGACCCCAAACAGCATGCTCGCCATCGCCCGCGTCAGCGCGAGCGACGCCACGAGTCCGAGTGCGACGCCGGCCACCGCGTAACGCACGCCGTCCCGCATGGCGGCGGTGACGATCTGCGTGCCGCTCGCACCCAGCGCGAGCCGGACGCCGAACTCGCTCGTACGTCGCATCGTCGAGTAGCTGATGAGTCCATAGACGCCGACCGCCGCCAGGATCAGCGCCAACGCCGCGAACCCGCCGATGAGCGACAGGTTGAAGCGTCGTTCTCGCAGTGAGTCGGCAATGAGCGCCTCGAGCGTGGACGCTTCGTAGATCGCCTGATTCGGGTTCACCTCCCAGATCGCGCGTTGGAGCGCCGGCAGCGTCGTCGCGGGGTCGCCGGCAGTGCGCACCACGAAAGTCATGGACCCGAACGGGAACTGCGCGTGCGGCATGTACATCTCGACCCGAGGCGCTTCCTGGAGGCCGTCATGGCGGACGTCCGCGACGACGCCAACGATCTCGCGCACCTGGCCGCCGTCGAAGCGCACTGCAATGTGCCTGCCGATTGGGTCCTCGTCGGGGAAATGCCGCCGCGCAAGCGACTCACTGATGAGTGCAACGCGCGGGGCGCTCGCATCATCGGCGGCGGTGAATGTCCGGCCGCGCCGTAGCGCAACGCCCATCGTCTCGAAGTAGCCGCTCGTCGCGATCGTCGTGTAGACGTTAGGCGCTTGGCCCGCCGCCGGTGCTGGCCGTCCCTGGATGACCATCCCCGTTTCGACGCCGATGTTCGCCTCCGCGAATGGCATTGCCGATACCGCGCCAGCAGAGCGGACTCCCGGAACCGCGCGGAGCCGCTCGAGCGCGTCCCGCATGAACCCGGCGCGAAGCTCCGGCTTTGGATACAGGTCCCAGAGGAACACCTGCACCATGCCGCGGTTGGCCGCGGTGAAGCCCGGATCCACACCCAGGAGCGAGACGAAGCTTCGGATCAGGAGCCCAGATCCGACGAGTAGCACGAGCGCGAGGGCAACCTCCGCCACGATGAGCGCGCCACGAAGACGGAGTCGGGCGCCTGACGCCGAAGTGCCACGGCCGCCCTCACGCACGGCATCATGAAGGTTCGGTCGCGAGAACACACGCACCGGCGCGAGACCACAGGCGAACGCCGTCACGACCGCGATGGCAACCGCGAACGCGAGCACCCGACCGTCGAGCGCGATCTCGTCCGCCCGCGGAAGACTCGTCGGGCTCAGCGCGATGAGGACCTCGAGGCCCCATCGTCCAAGGAGTAGCCCGGCGGCCAGGCCGAGCACGGCGAGTATCGCGCTTTCCGTCAGCATTTGCCGAGCAAGGCGCGTCCGACCGGCCCCGAGCGCCGCACGAATGGCGAACTCGCGCCCGCGGTCGGCCCCACGCGCGAGCAGCAGGTTTGCGACGTTGGCACACGCGACGAGCAGCACGCAGACGACCGCCCCAAGGAGCACGAGTAGCGCCGGTCTCACCCGCCCGAGCAGTTCGTTAGGCACCGAGGCGACCTGGATGCTGACACCGGCGTTCGTCCGTGGGTACGTCGCCGACAGGTCGCGCGCGATGCGACTCATGTCTTCCTGCGCCGCCTCGAGACCGACGCCCGGCCGCAATCGGGCGACCACCGCGACGTACGTGCTCCCGCGGTCCGTCTTCTCGTCATCGGCAAAGACCTTCGGCGCCCAGATGTGACGTTTCTCGGGGAACTGGAACGCCACGGGCATGACCCCGACGATCGTATGCGGGACATCGTCGAGCGTCTCCTGGCGTCCGAGCACACTTGGCTCACTCCCGAAGCGCTGCTGCCACAATGCCGACGAAATGACGGCGACACGAGGCGCGCCCGGCTTGAAGTCGTCCGGCACGAGGACTCGCCCGAGTCGCGGCGCCACCCCCAGCACGGCGAAGTAATCCTCGGTGACGAGCCACGAATTGATCGAGGTCTTGCGCCCATCGTCGCCACGGACGTCGTGGCCGTAGTACTGAAATCCGGCGATTGAAGCGAACGACCGATTGCGCTCGCGCCAGTCGAAGAAGTTCGCGGGCGACGCGTCGTCGCGCTGCGACTGCTTCGCTTCGACGTGCCACACGCGGACGAGCCGGTCGGCGTTGGGATACGGGAGTGGACGGAGCAGGACGCCGTCGACAACGCTGAATATGGCCGTGGTCGCGCCGACGCCCAGCCCGAGCGTGATGACCGCGACTGCGGTGAAGGTGGGCGAACGACGGAGCTGCCGGAGCGCGAAGGCGACATCCTGGCGGAACTCGTTCGCGAAGTCGGCGCGACGTTGCTCCCACTCGTACCGGCGCCCTTCCCTGCGAAGGGAGTGACGCGCACGATCGACGTCACCGAACTGACGGCGCGCGGCGTCGCGCGCGTTGACCGGCGCGACACCGGTACCCTCCAGCTCCGACGCCACCATGTCGATGTGGAACGACAGCTCGTCGTCGATCTCGCGGTCGATCTGCCGAGACGATCGCCGCGGGAATCGGAACAGGCGACGGAGCCCGGGGATGCGAGCCATACTGAGACCCCGCTGAGGGCTAGGTGCTAGGTGCTGGTGCCTGGCGCGACGAGTTTAG
>Ga0075421_100003861_pt1 | contig 18005 bp, 13 predicted proteins | sample SoiMetdeltSBSDD5_FD_75292 | JGI IMG/M metagenome (GOLD analysis project Ga0075421, IMG submission 75292) | Bulk soil microbial communities from a Populus tree surrounding site in Tennessee, USA - Soil MetaG P. deltoides SBSDD5 | ecosystem: Environmental > Terrestrial > Soil > Tree plantation...
AACAATGTCGGCACGACGAACTACCAGGGTCTCGCGTTCAGCATTCGTCAGCGAATGTCGGGCGGCCTGACCTACTCGGCCGCCTACACGCGCTCGAAGCTGACCGACATCGCGTCGTCGGTGTTCGATGCGTCGATTCTGACGGGACCGCTGACGAATGCCGCCGTCGCCGACAGCCACAATCTGGAGCGCGACCGCGACTACTCGACCGGAGATATTCCGCACTACTTCGCCGCCTCGGTCGTGTGGGATCTTCCGATCGGCGCGGGCCGCGCCAGGCACCCCACCGGCGTGGTCGGCGCGCTGGTGAACGATTGGAGCGTCGCGACCTTCATGACCATGCAGTCCGGGGTGCCGGTCGCGGTGACCCAGGCGAACTCGCTCGGCTACGCCGGCTTCACGACCCAGCGCCCGAATCTCGTCGGCGAGCCGACACTTCCCGCTGACGAGCGGACACCCGCTCGCTGGTTCAACCCGGCCGCGTTCACGGCCGCCAATCAGTTCACGATCGGATCCGCCTCTCGCAATCCGGTGCGGGGGCCGTCGTACAGCGACGTCGATCTCGCCGTGATGCGTCGCATCGGAGTCGGCGGTGAGCGCGCGTTCGAGCTGCGATTGGAGGTGTTCAACCTGCTGAATACCGCGAATTTCGGCGCGCCGGCGGCACAGCTCGGACCGGCCAGCTTCGGGACGATCACGACGGCTCTCGACCCAAGGGTCGTGCAGCTCGCCGCGAAGTTCTGGTTCTGACGTTCTCAGCGCCGCGGCGGCGTCGTAACGCTGCTTTAGGGGCGCACCGTGTGCGCAGGAAGAGCTTCCGCCGGCCCGATTCAGTCAGGTCGGCGCGCACCAAGGTTCGAAGATCGGTTGCTAGAGGTCCATCAAGTCTGCGGTCGGGCCCGGCGTCCGCCGACCGGAAACCGGTTCCGGATGGCACAAAGGAGCGGCGCCCGACAGCAGGAAAGGGAAGGCGGACAATTCGATCTTGGTACGAAGCGATGCAAGCCGACTTGAGGCTCAATTCGGTGCGGATCTAGGCTACGCTAGAACCACACCGATGTCGCGGGTCCGTTCCATCGCCGCCGCGCTGCTCACCGCCTTCTGCTTGCTGCTCACGACCATCCCGCGCGTGGCGGCCCAACGCTCGCCAGCGATCGCCGCCGCCGCAAACCTCAATTTCGCGCTGCGGGAGATTGCCGACCAGTTCGCGCGCACCGAGCGCCAGCGCGTCGAGCTCGTCTTCGGCGCCTCGGGCACGCTGACGCGGCAGATCCAGGACGGCGCCCCGTTCGAGATGTTTCTCGCCGCGGACGAGGAGTTCCCGAATCAGCTCTCCAAGGCGGGGCTCACACGCGATGCCGGCGCGGTGTACGCGGTCGGGCGCGTGGCGCTGTTCGCCCCGCGTGGCTCGCCGCTGCAGGTCGACGACCGGCTCGACGGCCTCGCGCGGTTGATGAGGGACGGCGGCGTCACCCGGTTCGCGATCGCCAACCCCGAGATCGCGCCGTACGGTCGCGCGGCCGAAGCGGTGCTCCGGAAACACGGTCTGTGGGACGGCATTCGGCCGCGGCTCGTGCTCGGCGACACGATTGCCCAGGCGGCGCAGTTTGCGACCACCGGCAACGCGGTCGGCGGCCTGGTGGCGTACTCGCTGGTCCTGGGAGAACTCGAGGAGCGCGGCACGTACGCGGTAATCCCCACCGCCGATCATCCGCCGCTTCGGCAGCGGATGGTGCTGCTCAAGAAGGCGGGCGCGGTCGTCGAACGCTTCTACCGCTACGTGCAGGAGCAGGACGCTCGAGCCATTCTCCAAAAGCACGGCTTCGCAGTGCCACAATAGCCGGCGATGGACTGGGACGCGCTGCGTGTCTCGCTGTGGCTGGGCGCAGGCACCATCGCGCTGCTGCTACCGTGGGGGATCTGGTTCGGCCGCCTGCTGGCCGTTCGCGAGTTCCGCGGCAAGCTGCTCGTCGAGGCGCTCGTCACCGTGCCGCTGGTGCTGCCGCCCACCGTGCTCGGGTTCTACCTGCTCGTCAGCTTCGGCGTACGCTCGCCGCTCGGCCAGGCGTTCCAGGCCGTCGCCGGGCAGCCGCTGCCGTTCTCGTTCGAGGGCCTGCTCCTGGCCTCGGCGATCGCGAACATCCCGTTCGTCGTCCAGCCGATACAGCGCGGCTTCGAAGCGATCCCGCTCGACGTCCGCGACGCGGCGGCCTGCTGCGGCCTGACGCCGTGGCAGCGCTTTGTCCGGATCGAGGCGCCGCTCGCCTGGCCCGGCATCCTGACCGCCGCAATCCTCACCTTCGCGCACACGCTCGGCGAGTTCGGCGTCGTGCTGATGGTCGGCGGCAACCTGCCGGGCGAAACGCGCACGCTCAGCGTCGCCATCTACGATCGCATGCAGGCCTTCGACGACCGCAGCGCCGGGGTGATGGCGGCGGCGCTGCTGGCGATCGCGGTCGCGACCCTGATGGCGACGACGACGCTGTCACGCCGCGTGAGCCGACGACGTGGCTGACCGCCGCCTGTCGGTCAGCCTGCGGCAGCCGGCGCCGATTCCGCTCGAGGTCGACTTCACCTGCGACGCCGGCGACGTCCTCGCCATTTTCGGGCCGTCGGGCAGCGGCAAGACGACCATCCTGCGCACCATCGCCGGGTTGTACAAGCCCGAACATGCGCGGGTGCGCGCGGGTGACGAGACCTGGAGCGACACCGGCGGCCGGGTCTTCGCGCCGCCGCATCGCCGGGCCGTTGGCTTCGTCTTCCAGGAGTACGCGCTCTTTCCGCACCTGAGCGCCGCCGGCAACGTCATCACCGCGCTCGGCCATCGTCCTCGCAGCGAGCGGCGCGCGCGCGCCCGCGATCTGCTGTCGCTGGTGCACCTGCCGGATCAGCAGGACCGGCGTCCGCAGGAGCTGTCAGGCGGCGAGCGTCAACGCGTCGCCCTCGCGCGAGCGCTCGCGCGCGAGCCGGCGGTGCTGCTCCTCGACGAACCGTTCGCGGCCGTCGATCGCGGCGTCCGGCGGCGCCTGCAGGACGAGATCGACGAGTTGCGGCGGACGCTCGACATCCCGCTCGTTCTCGTCACTCACGACTTCGAAGACGTGATCCGGCTGGCGACGCACCTGCTGCTGCTCGATCGCGGCCGCGCCGTCGCGTGCGGCGCGCTGCCCGAGCTGATGAGCCGTCCGGATCTACCGTGGCTGCGCGAGGCGGTCGGCCTCGGCAGTGTCTTCGATGCGGTCGTCGCACGAAAGCATCCCGAGCGCGGGCTGGTCGAGCTGACCTTCGACGGCGGCGTGCTGCTCGCGCCGGAGCGCGCGGTCGCGACGGGGACGACCGTCCGCGTGCGCATTCCGGCGCGGGAAGTCATCCTGGCGGCGAGCGAGCCGGCCGGCCTCAGCCTGCACAATGCGCTGCCGGGCACGGTGTCGGCGGTTCACGCCGACCCGGGCGTCGACAACGTCATCGTCCAGATGGCGGTCGGCCGTGTGCGGCTGCTGGCGGAGGTGACGCGCGACGCCATCGAACGGCTGCGGATCGGCGTCGGCACGCCGCTGCACGCGCTGATCAAGTCGGTGTCGATCGACCTCATCACACGGTCCGCTTGAACGCGGCCGCCAGGAGGGCGGGATCTGCCTGCTGGCTGGCCCTGAACTCGATGACGCGGAATTCGGCGAGGCCCTTCGCGACGAACGGATCCTCCTTCACCATCGCTTCGATCTCCTGTCGGCTCTCGCCGACCGCGAGGATGATGCCGCCGTCGCGGGGGATCTTCCGGCCCGAGACCAGGAACGCGCCCGATGCGTAGTGCTTCTTCAGGAACTTCATGTGGGCCGCCATGTGCGCGTCAATCTTCGCGAGGTCGGCCTTGTAGATCAGCTCGATGACGAACATGCCTCAGCTTCTCCCAGAACAGCGGCTGGCGTAAACGAAGCACATGCCTGAAAAAGCGCCGGAAGGATCGCGGTGCGGTCGTATGATGGCGCCGATGTCACGCCGGTCGTTCCGTGTCGCGGCGGCGGCGCTCTTCGCGGTCGCGGTCGGCGCCTCGCGCGTCCGCGCCCAGGACCTGCCGCGCGGCGTCGTGATCGACGATGTGAAATGCGCCGACGAACCGGCGCAAAGCTATGCCCTCTATCTCCCGTCGGCCTACCGGCCCGATCGTGTGTGGAACCTGCTGATCGGGTTTCATCCCGGCGGGCGCGGCCGCGCGATCGTCGAAACCTACCAGGCCGCCGCGGAGCAGTACGGCTACATCGTCGCCGGATCGAACACCTCGCGGAACGGGCCATGGGCGATCTCGATGGCCAGCGTGCGCGCGATGCCGGCCGATCTGGGCCAGCGCTTCGCGGTCGACCTCAACCGGCTGTACCTGACCGGCCTCTCGGGCGGCGCGCGGGTGGCGCTGCAGGTGGCGCTCACCAACAGCAACATCGCCGGCGTCATCGCCTCGAGCGCCGGCTATCCGGACAACAAGCCGCGCACGTCGCTTTCGTTTGCCCTCTTCGGCACCGCCGGCACCGACGACTTCAACTACATCGAGATGCGTCAGCTCGATCGGAAGCTGACGTCGCCGCATCGTCTGGCCGTCTTCAGCGGCGGGCATACGCTGCCGCCACCGCCGGTCGCGCTCGACGCGATTGAGTGGATGGAGCTGCAGGGGATGAAGTCGGGCCGGCGTCCGAAGGACGGCGCGCTCATCGAGCGGCTGTTCGCCAGGCGGCGGCAGCTGGTCGAGTCGGCGGTCGGCCAGACGGCAGCGGTGCACCTGCTCGAAGCGCTGGTCGAGGATTTCAGCGGGCTCCGCGACCTCTCGGCCGAGACGGCGCGCGCCGCGGATCTTGCGCGGCAGCCGGAAATCAAAAAGGCGCTTTCGCGCGAGCGCGCGGACGACGAGGCCGAGGTGCGCATGCTGAAGGACATCTTCGATCTTGAAGCTGGCCTGCGCGACGAGCAGCGCCATGCCCAGAGCCTGGGGCGGTTGCGCGACCAGCTGCTCAGGTACGCGCGCGCCGCCGACGCGGCCGCCGAGTCGGAGGAGCGGAGCCGGGCGCGGCGCCTGCTGCGGCTGGTGTCGATTGGCGCGGACGAGCGCGTCGACGATCCGCAGTACCTGCGGTTGATTCAGGAGATCCGATCGCGCCGCCAGCCCTGACCTGGCAATCGCGCGCGGGGGCGAACCCGCCGTCGGCGAGCGGCGCGTCCCAGTCGATCCCGGATCCTCCGTTCGACGGCCTCGATTCCTGTCGGGAGCGGTGGCCTTGTGGAAACGATCAAGGTCGAGCAGCGGCTACTTGCTCGGCGGCGCGCCGGCCGGCGTGGCTGCGGCCTGCGGCGGCGGTGCCGGGAGCTGCTTGAGCGCGTACTTGATCGTCGCCTTCGGATCGGCGGGCACCGCAAGATCGTTGATGTACGGGACCGTGTTGGAGGCCGCGTAGAAGATCCCTGTTTCCGGATCGAACGCCGGCGTGTTCCAGTTGGCCGCGCCCCAGGTTCCCGGCATCACGATGGTGCCCTGCTTGCCGCCGGGGCCCGTCGCTCACAAGCGACGGCGGCGTGAACAGCGGACCGATCACGTAGCGCCTGGCGACCGCCAGCGCTTCAGCTCGAAGCTCGGGCGTGAAATCGATCAGATCGTTCTCGGTAAGCCCCTGCCGATCGAACGCCGGCGGCCTCGTCGGAAAAGGCTGCGTCGGCCACGAGCGTTCGCCCGGCACGTCCGATTGCGAAAGTAGCCTCTGACGTCCTCGGGTGCCGCCTCCTTCTTGATGCCCAGATCGCCGCCGCCGCCGCCGTTCCCGGCTACGACCACGGCATCGCCGACCACGATCGGCCCGGAGGTCTCGCGAAACTGCGGCGCGGCGTACAGCTCCTCCCTCTTCAGGTTGGTCATGCCATGCTCGCCGAAATCGGCAATCGTCCTGCCCGTTTTTGCATCGAGGGTGAACAGATTGGTACCGCGCACCACGACGATCCGTGGTTCGCGTCCACCGGACCAGTAGTCCACGCCACGCATGCTCTGGCCCGCGACCGCCCGCAGACTCTTCTCCGCTGGCTCCTGCACCCAGATAGTCTTGCCGCTGGCCGGCTCGAACGCTTCGATTAGCCCGACGGCGTTCGGGGCGTAGAGGACGCCGTCCACCATGATCGGCGTCGCTCTGAAATAGGGAGACGGGTTGAGGTCCGGATAGCCGCTCGAGAACTGCGCATCGATCGCCGGGCGGCGCCACACGACCTGCACCTTCCCGACATTGTCTTTGTTGATTTGGTCGAGAGGCGAGTATCGCGTGTAGCCCTTGTCGCCGCCGAAGCTGCGCCTTTCACCGACCGGTGTCGTTCGTCAGGCGGTCCCACAAAGGGTCAATCTGCTGATCGAAGACGGCGAAGGCTCGCTGCGCCGCTGATGGCGTGCGGCGCTTCCGTCGTGCGGTACCACGCTTCTGTTGTGCCATCTCGCGCTCCTCTGTCCGAACTGTGCGGCAACTTGGCCGAATCGATCATCACGAGCCGGGGTGCTCGAGCCTCCTTGCCGCCTCGACCTCGCGCCGGGCATCGGCGGCCCGCCCCTGTCGTTCGTAGACATCCGCGAGCACGTAGTGGCCGAGCGGCACGAGCCGCGGCTCGGGTTTGTTCGTCAGACCGGCGCGCGCCCACTGCTCGGCGCCGCCGAGATCGCCCGCGTCGAGCAACGCCTTGGCGAGATAGAGCTGGCCGGTGCCGAACGTCGGTTCGATCTCGACGACCTTGCGGAAATGGAGGACCGCCTCTCTGGTGCGGCCGCTTTTTTCCAGAAGCTTCGCGGCGTTGAACGCGGCGCGATACGCCCTGGGGTTCGCCAGGAGCTCTGCCTCGTAGGCGTGGATCGCCTTTTCGAACTGCCCCTTCCCTTCGTAGACGAGGCCGAGGTCGAAGTGCGCGAGCGCCAGCCCTGGTTTCTTCTCGAGCGCAGCCACGAGCGCGCGCTCGGCCTCGTCGAAGCGCTTCGTCTCGATCCGGCTCTCGCCGAGCTTCAGCAGCAGCCGGGGCTCGTCGACTTTTCGCTCGAGGCCGTCCGCGATGATGGCCTCGACGCGTGCGAAATCGCCCTTGCGCATCCACAGGTCGGCGAGCTGCCAGAGCACTTTCCCATTCCTCGGGTCGAGCTCGCGCGCGCGCTCGAAGCCGACGCGCGCTTCGTCGAGGCGGCCCTCGTCTTTGTAAGCCAGAGCCAGGCTGAAGAGCGCGTTCTGGTGCTCGTTGTCCAGCGCGAGCGCGTCGCGGTAGGCGGCAATCGCATCCTGCGGCCGCTTCAGCTTCTTGTAGAAGTTGCCGAGCAGCATGTGGCCCTCGACGATCTCGGGGTCATGGGCGAGCGCCTGGCGCACGGTCGCGATCGCGTCGTCGACTTTGTTCTCGCTCGAGAGCGCGCCCGCCTCCTTCATCAGGTTGTAGAGGCCGATCTTGTCTTTCGGGTCGCCGCGCGCGGCGCCTTCCATCTTCTTCAGGCTGACGCTGCCGGCGACATACCCGAGCGCGGCGAGCCGCTCTTCGGTCTCGGAATCGATCGCGCGCGGCCCCTGCGGCGCCCCGGCTCTCGCGATCTTCGATTCGAACTCCTCGAGCGCGCGGCCGAAAAGATCGACGCGCGGCGCGGACGCCTGCGCCTGGTCGCGCTCCTCGCGCGGATCGGTCGCCAGGTCGTAGAGCTCCGGCCGCGGCGCGCGAATCAGCTTGAAGCGCCCATCCTGGATCGCGCGCAGCTCGCTCCAGCCGTAGTGATACCGGGGATACCAGCTCTCGGTGTGCGCCACCAGCCCGAGGTGCTGGCCGCGGGCGAGCGGCATCAGGTTCGCGCCCTGCACCGCGTTGGGGATCGGCACGCCGAGCAGCGACAAGGCGGTCGGCATGACGTCGACGATCCGGACCTGGTCGGCGACGACACCGGCCGACACGCCAGGACCGCTGACGATGAGCGGGATGCGAGTGGCGCCCTCGTAGATGAAGAAGCCGTGCGTCAGCTCGCCGTGCTCGCCGAGCATCTCGCCGTGATCGGCCACGACGATGACGAGCGTGTCGTCGAGGCGGCCGTCGGCGCGGAGCGTGTCGAGGAGACGGCCGACCTGCGCGTCGGCGCTGGCAATCTCGGCGTCGTAGGCGCCGTCGCGGGTGCGCGGGAAGCGCGAGCGGTACGGCTCGGGTGCTTCGTACGGGGCGTGGGCGTCGTAAAGATGCACCCAGGCGAAGAACGGCAGATTCGCGTCTGCCTGAAGCCACTCGATCGCGCGATCGACGACGTCGCTGCCCGGCCGCTGGATCATGTCCATCGCCGAGGCGTCGGCGTACTTGTCGAGATCGAAATCGTCGAAATAGCGGTCGAATCCCTGCGAGATCCCCCAGCGGCGATCGAGCACGAATGCACCGACGAAGCCGCCGGTGCGGAAACCGCGGTCGCGAATGATCTCGGCCAGCGTCAGCTGGTCGTCGTCGAGGTAGAAGCCGCCGTTGTCGCGAACGCCGTGCCACGCCGGAAACGTGCCGGTCATCAGCGACGAGTGCGCCGGCAGCGTCAGCGGCACCACCGTCGACGCCTGCTCGAACCGCAGGCCTGAGGCGGCCAGCGCGTCGAGCCGCGGCGTCTGCGCCAGCTTGTAGTGATAGCTGCCGAGGCGATCGGCGCGGACCGTGTCGAGCGACACGATCAGCAGGTTGCGCGGGCGCGGCGGCTTCAGCAGGCGCAGCCCCGGGATCGGCGCGACCAGCAGCGTCCAGGCGCCCGCCAGCAGCGCGAGGGCGAGAACGGCCAGCCCGGCGCGGCGCAGCCAGGTGGTGACGCTCATTGCCCCGGCCGATCCGCGGCCAGCTTCCGCAGTTCTTCGCGCGCCGCGGCGAAGCCGGGCTGCAGCTGCAGCGAGCGCTCGAAGTACGGCCGCGCCTCGGGCCCGCGTCCCTGTCGCACGAGCGCGAGCCCGAGGTTGAACTGGTAGCGATGATCGCTTGCATCGCGGTCGATGGCGTTGCGGAAGGCGCGCTCGGCTTCGTCGAGGCGGCCGTTGCCGCCGAGCGTCATGCCGAGCGCGTTCCACGCCGACGCGCTGGTCGCATCGACGGCGACGGCATCTCGAAAGCTGGTGAGCGCTGCGTCCACCTGTCCCAGATCGCGCTGGAGTGTGCCGAGCCGTTCGCGGATCGACGCGTCGCCGGGGAGCAGCGGCAACGCCGTCTGAAGGGCGGCCACCGCTTCCTCAGGCTTGCGCAGCTGCAGGCTCAGGTCGGCGTCGAGGACCGCAAGCTGCGCGCTGCGCGGGTTCTGCTTCCTCGCCGCTCTTACGATCTCCAGCGCCGTTCCGGCCCCATCGGTCGCCCGCCGCGCGTCGGCCCACCCGATCCACGCCTCTTCGAGCAGCGGCGCGCGCCGGGCGGCCTGCTCGAAATGCGGCGCGGCGGCATCCATGCGCTTCAAGCCGGCGAACGCGCGAGCGAGATACAGGTGCGCCTCGAAGCTCTCGATGCCGGCGGCAAGCAGCTCCTCGAACCCCCGCGCCGCGGCGGCGAACTCGCGCCGGTTCAGCGCCAGGATGCCGCTGCGCATCACCTCGTTGGCGTGGCGGAACTCGCGGATCTTGTCCTTCGGGTCGGCGCCCGGCGTCGAGGTCGTCGCACCGCCGCTGGCGTAGCCGAGCGCGCCGAGGCGCTCGAGCTGATCGGCCGGCACGGCGGCCTCGCCGGGCGCAGTGCGGACGCGCCGCTCCTGATCGAGCATCTTCGCCAGCGACGCGCGGAGCGCGGCGGCTTCGGTCGGCCGCCGGTCCGCCAGGTTGCGCGTTTCGTGCGGGTCGGCCGCGAGATCATAGAGCTCGGGCCGCGGCGCCAGCACGTACTTCATCGATCCGCGGCGCAGCACGCGCAGATCGCTCCACCCGAAATGGAGCAGCGGCACCAGCGATTCCGCATACTGCGGGCTCGCCGAGGTCGGCGCGGCGCCGCCGCGCAGCGCCGCGGCCAGGCTGCTGCCCGCCGGCTGCCAGCCGCGCGGCGGCGTGATGCCCAGTAGGTCCAGCGAGGTCGGCAGCAGATCGACCAGGCCGACGTTCGCCTCGATTTTTCCGCCGGCGACGATGCCCGGCCCGCGCAGGATCAGCGGCACGGCGAGCGTCGTCTCGTAGACGAAGAATCCGTGGAGCGTTTCTTCGTGCTCGCCGAGCCCCTCGCCGTGATCGGAGGCGACCGCCAGGAGCGTTTGCGATGCCAGCCCGAGCCGCTGCAGCGCATCGTCCAGCTGTCCGGCAAGCGCGTCGGCGTAGGCGACCTCACCGTCGTAGGGGCGATCGCGGTACCGCGTCGCATACGGCTCCGGCGGCTCATATGGATCGTGCGGCTCGTAGAGGTGCACCCAGAGAAACAGCCGATCGGCCGCGCGCTGCTCGTCGAGCCACGCGACCGCCGCGCGGACGGTTTCAGCACCGGGTTTCTGCAGCGTGGCCGCGAGGTCCGCGTTGTCCGTTTTCGGGAACCTGTCCTCGTAGCGGTCGAATCCACGGGCGAAGCCGCCGCGGCGATCCAGGACGATGGATGAGACGAAGGCCGCGGTCCGGAACCCGGCGCCCTTCAGCATCTCGGCGAGGAGCGGCGTCGGCGGCAGCTCCGCCGGCGAAAGGTTGTCGCGAACGCCGATCTCCCACGGCAACCGGCCGGCGAAGATCGTTGCGTGCGACGGCCGCGTCAGCGGCACGTGCGCCGTCGCGTGGGCCGCGTACGCACCCTCCCGCGCGATCCGGTCGATCCGCGGCGTCAGATCCGTCGCGCCGTAGACGCCAACCCGGTCGGCCCGCAGTGTGTCGACTGTGACGAGCACGAAATGCCGCGCCGTGACCGGAGGAGGAGTCTTCGAGCAGGAGATCGACGCGCCGGCCGCCGCGGCCAGCAGCCACGCGACAAGACGGCGATGGGGGCGGGGCAGGCGTGACGCCGAGATCCCACCTTCGAGCATGGCGGCATCCTATGCGGTGCTGTCGGCACGCGCAAGACGGCGGGGAAAACCTTGACACGGTGGCTCAGCCTTGTTACAAAACCGCAGCACTTCCGCATCCAGCAAGAGCGCGCGTTCTTCGTTCGGGCGTCTCCGTCACGTTACGGATTGATTCGGCCACTGCAAGCGAGGGAGCAGTCGGACCATGCCCTATCTGAATTCCCGCGGTCGAGCGATTCTCGTCTTCGCGATCCTGATCCTCACACCCGGTTTCTTGACGACCGGTGTGCACGCGCAGCGGACGACCGGCGATCTGCTCGGGGTCGTGAGGGACGCCTCGGGGGCGGTCCTGCCGGGTGTGACGGTCAGCGCGACCGGCCCGAACATCGTCGGCTCCCAAACCACCACCACGACGGAGAACGGCAGCTACCGCATCGGCAACCTGCCTCCGGGCACCTACACGGTGACCTACGAGCTTTCCGGTTTCAAGACGATCGTGATGCAGGGGCTGCGTGTCGCCGTTGGCGGATCGCTCGAGCAGAACGTCGGGCTCGAAATCGGTGCGCTGGCTGAGAGCGTCACCGTCACCGGCGAGACGCCGGTTGTCGACACGACCTCGAGCGAGGTCGGCACGACGTTCGACAAGGACTGGGTCTCGAACGCACCCTCGCGTCGCTTCGGCTTCTACGATCTGCTGGCGCAGGCGCCGGGTTCGGTCAAGGGTGGCGACGGCACGCCGGCGAGCGAGCGGCGGACGATGAGCTTCGGCAGCTCGTTCGACGAAAACGCGTTCCAGCTCGACGGCGTGAACGTGACCGACAACTACTTCAGCGAGGGGTTCTCGGAGCCGAATCCCGATGCGATCGACGAAGTAGAGGTGCTGGCGCTCGGCGCCCCGGCCGAGTACGGCAACCTGATGGGCGCGGTCTACAACATCGTGACCAAGCAGGGCACCAACCAGTTTCACGGCGACGCCAGCGGGTTCTTCCAGTCGGACGGCCTGTCGTCCAACAACACGAAAGACATAGTGTTGCCGAACGGCAAGTTCGCCGATGCCTGCTCTGACGATCCAAACGCCCGCTGCCCGTGGACGCGCGGCGACTACTACGAGGCGACGGCGCAGCTGGGCGGCCCGATTGTACGAGACCGCCTCTGGTTCTTCGGGTCGTACGGACACCAGAAGGACGTGTGGACGAGCTTCGGCGTGAACGCCAACCTTCCGGGCAGCGCGAGCGACACCACGAAAGATCGAATTCTCGTGAAGGGGACCTGGCAGATTACGCCCACTCAGCGGCTCGTCGGCAACTTCCATCGCGACAAGTCGCCCAGGGACGGGGGCTACAGCTTCAACGAGACGCCGTCGACGGCGTGGACGCGGACCCAGACGGCGCCGACGCCCGGCCTGGGGTACACGGCAACGCTCTCGAACCGGACGCTGCTGGACATCCGTTACTCCGGGTTCTACGGTGGCGTGACCGGCTATCCCTCTGATCCGAGCCAGCCGCTCAGTCAACCCCGCATCAACAACGGCGACACCGGCCAGATCAGCGGGGGCAACTACTACTGGTACTTCTACGACGCCAGCCGCACGACGGTCACCGGGAAACTCTCCCACCATGCCGACAGCTTCCTGGGCGCTGAGCAGGACTTCCATTTCGGCGTGCAGTACAACCAGGCGGGCGTTTCCGGCGTGTACGGCTACAACGATTTCATCTACACGTATCTCTCGGGCGGCATCCAGTATGGTTACGGCAAGGTGCGTCAGACGTTCAGCTATGGCGCCACGGCGCGGAACGTCGGTGCGTTCGTCGACGACAGTATCCGGCTGGGTAACCGGCTAACGCTGAACCTGGGCGTGCGGGTCGATCACAGCAGCGCCTTTGCGCCGCCGCAGGACGAATTGGACGACAACGCGCAGCCGACGGGTAAGACATTTCCGAAGGCGGATTTCTTCACATGGGACAGCGTGTCGCCGCGGCTCGGCTTGAACTTCAAGCTCACCGGCGACGGCAAGACGATCCTCAAGTCTCATTGGGGCCGCTACCATCCGCAGATCACCACCGGCGAGTTCGGCAACATCATCGGCCCCAACGTCAAGCCGTACTTCATCGGGACCTACAACCCTGCGACCGGCCAGATCGAGGATCTGGTCCTCGAGAGCAGCAGCGAGAACCTGAGCATGGCGGCCGATTACCATCCGCCGCGGACGGATCAGTTCATCATCGGGTTCGAGCGCGAGCTGAACACGAAGATGGGACTGCAGGTCAATTACGTGCGCAAGTGGGGGCGCGACTTCGGCGCATGGCGTGACACTGTAGGCACTTATGTCCAGGTGCCGGTCGTCGACAACGCAGGGCAGGACCCCACCGGCACCACGAGCAACATCTTCCGGTTGACGAGCAACCCGAACTTGCGGAAATACGAGCTGGGGAACTCCGACGACTTGCGCACCGACATCCATGCAGTGACCGTCAACCTGACCAAACGCATGACCCGCTGGTATGCGAACGCGGGCGTGACGTATCTGCGATCGACCGGCGCGCTCGGCGGAAGCTTGCGCAGTACATCCATTCAGCAACGGAGTGCCCTGGAGTTCAGCATTTTCGGCCGCAATCCCAACGATTACGTCAACCTGGATGGGCGGCTCGTCGGCGACGTCGGCTGGCAGGGCAAGTTCCAGGGCGTTGTAAGGCTTCCGTGGGGCATCCAGGCGTCGGCGAGTCTCGACACGCGCGAGGGCGCCAATCGGATCCGGACCAGGAGCATCCCGTCGTCGATCGCGGGGCAGGGTTCGACCACGATTCTGCTGCAGCCTCGCGGAGAGTTCGGCCGCCTTCCGGCGGTCACCATCATCGATGCCCGGCTGCAGAAGGACTTTGCGTTTGGTCGCGGCTCCCGGCTCGGCCTGTTCCTGGACGCACTGAACCTGAACAACGAGAACGCGCCGCAAGCGGTGCAATCGGCCAACGTGACCTCGAGCGTCTATCAATATCCGAATACGTTCGTCTTCCCGCGCCGGTACATGCTGAGCGCCAAGTTCAGCTTCTAGACTGGGGGCCGGTCTGACCGGCCTCTGCCGCTCGATTCAACCTCGAGCAGTTCATCCGGGAACCAATGCCGCGATCCGATGTCTAATCGCGGTACGATCGCCCGGGGACTGTGACTTACATCGATTCGGTCTTACTCAACCTGACCGAGCGCACCTGCCGCAGGTTTCAGCTGCTGACGGGCCGGACCAACGTGTGGCTGGCGATCCAGCTCACCAACCTCAGCATCGTCGTCTACTTCGCGTGGGCGGGGGTCGTCTACGTCCTCAGCGGTGATGCTCAGATGCGTACCATCCTCGGACTGTTCTGCGGTGTCCTCTTCTACGCGCTGACGCAGACGATCTTCAAGGTGCCGATCGAAAGCTACGAGAACAACGCCTACCAGCGGGTGGCGAAAGGCTATCGGAACCCGAGACGGGTTCGTGACGCGCGCCTGCGCATCTCGTTTCTGACCTTCGCGCTGATGCTGGTGGCGATGGCGCCGTCGCTGGCGCTTGCGCCTCCCAACCTGCAGGCGTACATGGCGCTGCACTGGAACGTCGCTCTCCTCGGCATCTCGCTCATTTTCCTGACGATTGTCGTGCTCTACCTGCTGGCGTGCGATCCGCTTCCTCCGTGCACCGGCAAGGTCAGGCAGTGGGTCCAGAACCTGGTGCCGTCACGCGTCGCCGCGTCAGAGTCGAACCCGCAATAGCGGCGTCGCTCATCGCCATTCTTCTCGCAGCAAACTTTCGCGGCAGACATATCGTCTAACGACATGTCATGACCCCGCGCAAGCGGACCGAGCTCCGCCATCCCCTGTCGCTGCCGGTCACCCATCTCCTGCTCGCCCTCGCCGACGGCGCGCGGCACGGCTACGCCATCAAGCAGGCGGTCGAGGAGCGATCGGGCGGCGAAATCCGGCTCGGCCCCGGCACCCTCTACGAGGCACTCCAGCGCCTCGAGGACGCCGGCTATATCGAAGAGGAAAGCGCCCGCGACGACCCGCGCGACGGCCAGGAGGCGCAGCGGCGCTACTACCGGCTGACGACGGACGGCTGGGCGGTGCTGCGGACGGAGATCCGCCACCTCGCCCGGATGGTCGATCACGCCCGGGCGCACGCGCGGCTGCGCAGGGCCAGCCTCATATGAGTTGGCTGTGGCGGCTGATGCTGTCCGCCTACAGTGCCGAGTTCCGGCGCCGCCACGGCGCCGAGATCCTCGAGGCCATCGCTGCCGAGCGGGCGCAGTCCAGGTACCGAGGCGCGTTCGGCGCAGTACGCCACGCCGGCCGAACCGCCGCTGATCTCCTTGCCAGTGCCGTGCGCCAGCGCCTGGCGCCGCGTCCCGTTCACCGCTCCAGGAGCCGCCCGATGGACACGTTCCGACAGGACCTGCGCTATGCGTGCCGCCAATTGGCACGGCGTCCCGGCTTTGCCGCCGTCGCGATTCTCTCGCTCGCGCTCGGCATCGGCGGCAACACGGCCGTCTTCGGCATCGTCGACAGCTTCGTCCTCCATCCGTTCGCGTTCCCTGACGCGGATCGGCTGTTGATCGTCGGGCCGTCATTCCCAAAGCTGTCGAGCGAGACGCGGTTCGTCGAAGTACTGTCTCCGGCCGAGTACCAGGACATCCGCCGGGTGCGATCGTTTGCGGGCACGGCGGCGTTCGATCTCGGCAACCGGAACATCTCCGGCGGCGACGTGCCCGACCGCGTGTTCACCGCGTTCATGATCGACGACGTGTTCCCGGTCATCGGGCTGCGGCCGCTGCTCGGTCGCGGCTTCAGCACCGAGGAACTCGCGCCAAAAGGGCCGCCGGCGGCGATCATCAGCCATCGGCTGTGGACCTCGCGCTTTCACGCCGACCGCTCGCTCGTCGGCAGGACGATTCGCGTCAACGGCAACGCCGCGACGCTGGTCGGCGTCATGCCGCCCGAGCTGCTGCTCGTCGGCGCCGATCTCTGGATCCCGTGGGGCGCAACCGCAGACGCGGTGCCGCGCAACATGCGCAACTTCTCCGTGATCGGCCGGCTGGCGCCCGGCGCGTCCAGGCGATCGGCCGAAACGGAGCTGGCCGCGATCGCGTCGCGGATCGCCGCGGATCATGCGGCGCAGTTTCCCGAGTACGCCGGCTGGCGCCTGTCACTGGAGCCGTTGGCGAACGGCGTGCTCGAGAACATGCGGCCTGCCGGGATGCTCGTGCTCGGCGCCGTGGCGCTCGTGCTGTTCATCGCCTGCGCCAACCTGGCCAGCCTGATGCTGGCGCGCGCCAGCGGCCGGCAACGCGAATTTGCGGTGCGCGCCGCGCTCGGCGCCGGGCGGCGGCGCCTCGCGCAGCAGCTGGTCACCGAGATCGCGGTGCTCGCGGCCGCCGGCGGCCTGGCAGGGTTCGCGCTGGCAAGCGTCGCGATCCGCGCGTCGAACGCGCTGGTGCCGCCGCAGCTGACGATCTTCGGGCTCGGCGCCACGCTCAACCCGCGCGTCGCTCTCTGGTGCGTGCTGTCGACGATGGCCGCGGTGTTTCTCGTCGGGGTGCTGCCGGCGGTTCACACCGGGCGCGCCGAGCCGAACGAGTCGCTGAAGCAGGATGTGCGATCGACGACCGGTGGACGCGGCGCACGGCGCGCTCGCCACGGGCTGATCGTCGCCGAGGTGGCGCTCTCGGTGATGCTGGCGCTCGGCGCCGGGCTGCTGCTCAGAAGCTTCGTCAACCTGCAGCAGGTCGATCCCGGTGTGGATCCCGGGTCGGTCGTCACCATGCGCCTCACGCTCCCGCAGGAGAAGTACCGCAGCGGCGAAGCGATCACCGCGTTCTTCGAGGAGCTCGCGCGGCGGGTGGAGACGCTGCCGGGCGTCGAGCGCGCGGGGCTCGCGTCGCAGTTTCCGCCGCAGGCGTTTTTCCGCACGCGGCTGCTGGTTGACGGCGCGCCGCCGCCGGGCGGCCAGACGCTGCCGACGGCGTACGCGACCATTGCCAGCCGCGGCTACTTCCAGGCGCTGGGGATGCGGCTGCGGGCGGGCCGCCTCTTCGACGATCGCGATCGCCATGGCGCGGCTGCGGTGGTCGTCGTCAACGAGGCGTTCGTGACGCGCTTTCTCAACGGCAGCGCACCGCTCGGGACGCGGATCCGCATCGGCGAGAAGCCGGAGCAGTCGGCGCCGGCGGAACTGGTCGGCGTCGTCGCCGACACGGTCAATGCCGGCGCGGCGTTGGCGCCGATGCCGGAGATGTTCGTGCCGATGGAGCAGGGGCGCGACCGGTGGAATCAGCTCTTCCTCGTCGCGCGGATCAACGGCGAGCCGGCGCAGGCGGTCGCGCAGATCCGGCAGGCGGTCGCGTCCATCGATCCGGATCAGCCGGTCTATGCGATTCAGACGCTGAGTCAGGCATTCGAGGCGAGCATCGTGATGCAGCAGGCGTCGGCCGCGCTGCTGACCATCTTCGCCGTCGTCGCGCTGGCGTTGGCGGCGGTCGGCATCTACGGCGTGACCGCCTACGGCGTGCGCACGCGGACCCAGGAGATCGGCATCCGCATGGCGATGGGCGCCGAGCGCTCGGCGGTGGTGTGGATGGTGCTGCGGCAGGTGTTCGCGCTGGTGGCCGCGGGGCTGACCCTCGGCGTCGGCGCGGTCGTCGCCCTCGGCCCCGCGCTCGCGTCGCTGCTGTTCGGCGTCAGCGCGATCGATCCGGTGACGGTGCTGGCGACCGCGTCGCTGCTCGGCGCGGTCGCGCTCGCGGCTGCGTGGTGGCCGGCGTGGGTTGCGAGCCGCGTCGATCCGGTCGTCGCCCTCCGATACGAGTAGTCCGCCTGCCGGGCACGGGAGTGACGACGATCAACGCAGAACTCGCGGAACGCGCGGAGAAATTTCTTGTACAACGGTCCGGCTGAAGCCTTTCCAGATTGATGTAGTGTCCGCCTTTAGGCGGACCCACGCCGGTCCGGCGAAGCCGGACAGTACGAGCGACACAGGGACGCTCGCAACGACGTGCGGTATTCAGGGCAGGGCGTGTCTGAGACCGGATGAGAAAAA
>Ga0075421_100003862_pt1 | contig 17998 bp, 24 predicted proteins | sample SoiMetdeltSBSDD5_FD_75292 | JGI IMG/M metagenome (GOLD analysis project Ga0075421, IMG submission 75292) | Bulk soil microbial communities from a Populus tree surrounding site in Tennessee, USA - Soil MetaG P. deltoides SBSDD5 | ecosystem: Environmental > Terrestrial > Soil > Tree plantation...
CCGCCTACGCCGCCTACGCCGCCGCCTACGCCGCCAACGCCGCCGCCGCCAACGCCGACGCCGACGCCAACGCCGACGCCAACGCCCGGGACAAAGAACTGCACCACTTCGCCAGCATCTTCCTCCTCGCCCTTCGCGAGTGCGGCTCCCCAGGCGTCGCCCTCCTCGACGAGATCGAAGCCGCCACGGCCTAACCCTTGCCTTGCCAGCGTCCCTACGGACGTGATAGGTTACCGCGAATGACTTGGACCGCTCAGGAATTCGCCACCGAAGCCGAATGGCTCGCCGAGAGGCGACGCCACGTCACGAGCTCGGACGTCGCCACTATCCTGGGCGTCTCCCCCTACGGCAACGCCTTTGATCTCTGGCTCCAAAAGGTCCGAGGCGATGACCGCGACCTCTCGAAGATGCGCCGCCGCTTTGAGGCCGGGCACCACATCGAGCCCTTGATCGCCAAGTGGTTCGCCGAGGACACGGGGCGGACGCCCTTTCGCCCCCTCGACGGCTACTACCTTCTGACGAATCCAGACCTCCCCTGGGCCGCGGTCACCCCGGACCTCCTCGTGATCGACGGCCAAGGGTCAGATGGCGTCGTCGAGAGCAAGAGCGCGGGCATGATGGACCTCTCCGGCTACGAGGAGGGCCCGGCGCTCCGCTACGCCACAGCGCAACTCCACCTGCCCCTCCTCGTCTGCGAGATGCACCAGGGCTGGGTGGCGACCACCTTTGGCATGGGCAACGCCTTTCGCGTCTACCCCGTCGAGCGAAACGAAGAGCTCGCGGCCCTCATCGTCGAGCGCTGCGAAGCCTTTCACCGGCTCATCGTCGCCGAGGAGCCACCGGGAGAGGATTTCCTCCGCAGCGGCGAGGGCATCGGCAGGGCGCTGGCCAAGATCTACGAGGGGGAGAGCGGCGAGCTGGTCGAAATCGAGGAGCGCTTCGCAGAAATGCTCGAGCGCCGGGAGGCGGCCCTGGAACTCAAGAAGGGCGCCGAGCGAGAAATCGAGGAGATCAGCAACGCCCTCAAACTCAGAATGGGCGCGGCGACGTTCGCCCGGGTGCCCGGCTATCCAAAGCTCGCCCAGTGGAAAACGGAAGCGAAGAAGGAATACACCGTGCCGGCCAGCGAGACGAGGGTCCTGCGGCTGGTCAAGGACGGAAAGGGGAAACCGTGAAGAAAGAGATGGTCGAGTTCGAGGTGGTAGTTCGGCGCCTAACCACGCGGACCACCACCAAAACGGAGTGGCAGAAGATGAGCGACACCGCGGGGGAAAACCAGTACGGCTACGGCCCCCCGGTGGAGCGCATTGAAGTGGTGGCCGACGAGGTGTTCAAGCGACGGCTGCGTCGAGTCAGCCTCGCCCGTCTGACGGATGCGCTGAAATGACCCAGCCGCTCACTCCCGCCCGCCAGGAGGAGCGCGCGCTCTCGCCGCTCGGCGAAGTCAAGCGTACCCTCGCCAACAACCTCAAGACCGTCAACGCCCTGCTCGCCGGCTACACGACGCCGGAGCGCTTCATGGGCGGCATCGTCACGGCGATGCAGATCAACCCGGACCTGGCCCTGTGCTCCCCGCAGTCCGTGCTTCTCGCCTCGCTCCGGGTGGCTCAACTGCGTCTATCCCCCGATCCGGCTCTCGGGCAGGCGTACCTCATCCCCCGCGACGGAAGGGCCGAATTCCAGCTCGGATACCGCGGCACCCTCCAGCTCCTCTACCGCTCGCCCATCGTTCGCAACGTGCGCTACAACGTCGTGCGCCGCGGGGATCGCTTCCGCTGGATTGACGGCGCCTCGTGGGTGCTCGAGCACGAGCCTGGCACCGAGGGCTGGCCCACCACCTGGGACGAGCTGATCGCCGCGTGGGCCATCATCGAACTGACCAACGGCGGCCAGATCCCCCGCGTCATGTACGCCGACGAGATCAGGCGCCACAAGGAGCGCGGCCGCGGCAAGCAGCCGGCGTGGCAGACCGACCTCGGCGCCATGGCGGCCAAGACCGTCCTCGGCGACGTCGCGCGCCGCGGGCCCCTCGACGGAGAATCCCTGCTCGGCGTCAACCTCGACCACCAGGGCGAGGCGGGGCTTCCCCAGCAGACCGCAGACCTCGAAGAGATGGTCGCGCCCCAGGCGGCCGCCGAGCGCGCCGCTGCGGCGATCGTGGGAAAGAGCCGGCCGCTGAGCCGCCGAGTGCTGACCGAGGAGGTACGGGAGACTGCGTTCGATGCCGGCGGAAATCCAGTCACCATCGTGACCCCGGCAGGCACCGTCGAAGAGGACTACGGCTCCATTCTGGTGCGCGGAACACCGCAGGGGAGCCCGCAGAGAGTCGAGCGTGCCGAGTCTTTCGGAGAGGCCGGCAAGGAAGCAACGCGAGCGGTAGCGGCCGCCTACGCAGCCGGCGAGACGACGCGCAACCCCAAGCCCTGGCAGCCCATCCTCGACTTGAACCTCCCCCGCGTCGGCGACACCATCGCCGAGCGCCTCCAGGCCGCCGGCCTCGACTCCTACGAGCGCATCTGCGAGGCAGGAGCCGCCGACATCGCCAGCAGGATCGATGGCGTCTCCACCCTCGGCGCGCAGGCCATCGTCGCCTTTGCCGAGAAGCAACTGATGGGCGAGCCCGAGCCCGACCACACCCCGACGCCGCAAGACCTGACCGACGTGGGACCAGCGAAGCAGGCGGAGATTCCGCTGGCGACGGAGCCCGAACCGGAGCAGCCCTCCACCATGCGATTCCTCGCTCCGGTCTACAGCCCCCCACCGCCGACGAAGCAGGAGCTCCTCCCGATCACCGGCAACGAGCGCTACGCCCTGGAGCGCCACGCGATCAGAACGAAGCGCGCGGGGGCTCCCGCTGGCCCCGAGGGCGACAAGATCGCCATCGAATGCCTCAACGCCTTCGTGGAAGACACCTTCGACAAGCGCCTCGCCGACCTCCCGCGCTACTTCTTCCGCGCCGTCATGCGCTGGGCAGAGGCTCCCGGCCTCAATCCGGAAATCGAAGAGATCACCGTCCTGCGGCAGCGAGGGCACATAAAGCCATGAGAGGAAAGAAGAACCCCCAGATTAGGGTGCTTGAGCGCTGCATTCCAGAGCCAAACACCGGATGCTGGTTATGGACCGGATTCTGCAACGAGGCAGGATACGGACGCATCTCGGCATCGGGAAGGAAGGAGCTGGCCCATCGACTGAGCCACCGGGCATTTCGCGGGGAGATCCCGGCGGGCTTGCTCGTCTGCCACTCATGCGACGTACCGTGCTGCGTCAACCCGGACCACCTTTTCCTCGGTGACCACTCGGATAACAACATTGACAAGGCGCGCAAGAACAGAACGCATCGAAGAAAGCCTTCTGGGCTCCCGCTGGGCGTTCGCCCGTCCGGGGCTGGAAGGTTCGCGGCCCGCCGAAGGGCCTACGGCAAGGCGTACCACCTAGGAACGTTTTCCTCCATGGCGGAGGCGGCCGCGGTCGCCCTAGCGTGGCGCCCATGAGCACCGAAACCCTCCCCGCCGAGCGCTTCTCCTACGATTCGGAAGAGGTGAAGCCTGTCGCCGCGCAGCTCTACGCTGCCGCAGTCGCCATCCGTGGCCACATGGCAAACGGGGTGATCGCCATCATCGACGCCGGCAAGGAACTCTCCACCGTGCGCGACATGCTGCCGCACGGCTCCTGGGGGCCCTGGCTCGCCACGGAGTTTCAGTGGAGCGAATCGACCGCCCGGCGCTACATCGCCGTCTGGGAGCGCTTCGGCTCAAATCGGTCACGCGTGACGGGTTTCAGCGCGCAGGCGCTCTATCTCCTCGCCGCCCCGGGGACTCCTGAGGCTGCCGTCGAAGAGATCGCCGAGCTTCGGGACGCCGGGGAGGCAGTCTCAACCGCGACCGTGAAGGAGGTGGTGCAAAAGGCCAGAAAGTCAGCCCAGGCCTCGCGCTCGATGGAAGCGAAGGAGGGGGCGTCGGAACAGAAATCCTCTGGTGACTCCGGCGCCCCCTCTGCGGCCATCGACCTGCCGATGCTCCACGCGAAGCTCGCGGGCATCGCGGAGGCCGCCGAGACGATCGACAAGCTGCGCCGCAACCTCAAGTCACTCGTCCGCGTCTACGCCAGGGACCCCGACCTCCAGCTCGCCGCGGCGGGCATGGTGGGGCTCCTCGAGCAGCTCGACGACATGGCGATGTACGTCTCCCGGCAGCTCTGGCCAGAGGGCGAATGCCCGGCTTGCCACGGGATGCGGGCGACCCTGGAAGGCGAGTGCGCCCCGTGCCGCGGTGGAGGCTGGGCGACTCGGCAGCAGGTCAACGGGGGCGGCAGGCGATGACCCTCCCCCGCCACTGGCGCCGCGGCCTCTCACGCCGGCAGATCCGCGCCGTGCTGCGCTGCGAGCGCCTCGCGGACGCCGGCATCCTCCGAATCCAGCCGACGCCGCACGAGAAGGGATACCTCCGGGTGACCCTGCCGCCGCGGCATCCCTACGCGCGGAGCGGGACCAACTTTCTCCACCGCTACCTCGTCGAGCGGGCCATCGGCCGCAGGCTCGCGCCGTGGGAGCACGCCCACCACCGCGAGGGGGCGCCGCGGACCACCGCCGATCTGCGCCAGCTGGAGGTGTGGGAGGAGTGCCACCACGGCCGCTACCACTACGGCAAGCGGCTCTCCTGTGGTCACGAGCTGCCGCTGTGGAAGCCGCGCGACGAGCGGGGGCGCTTCACGCCGATGCCGAAGGCAGACCTCGGACTGGGGCCGGTGCCATTCTAGCCATGTCGCAGGGCACGCTCTTCGCGCCGCCGGCTCCCTCTGTGGCGCCGCGCGAGCTCGCTCCTGCGGGCGCCGTGGTCCTTCGCCACTACCAGGTCGAGGCGATCAACGGCGGGCGCGGCTTCCCTGGCGCCCTACCCATGCTGGCCGACAAAGGGAGCGGGCTCCTTGTGGCGGCCACCGGGGTCGGAAAGACCACGATAGCCGCGCACGTAGTTGCGGCATACGTCAGCCAGCGCCGAAGAGTGCTTTTTCTGGCCCATCGCACCGAGCTATTGGAGCAGGCCAAGACCCGCTTCGTTCGCGACACTGCGATCCCGCATCGCTTTGTCGAGATCGAGCAGGGCGGCAGTCGTGCGACGTGGCGCGCTCCGGTGGTCGTGGCGAGCGTGGCGTCGATGCGCGGTCGCCGCTTGCGCCGCTGGCCGCGCGACCATTTCGGGCTGATCGTCACGGATGAGGCCCATCACAGCAGGGCGGCTAGCTACGAGGCCATCTACGAGTGGTTCGGGACGGCTCACCGCCTGGGTATCACCGCCACCCCAGACCGGGCCGACCAAAAGGGCCTCGGAAAGTGGCACGCCGGCATCTGCTTTGCCTTTGAGATCCGGGACGCCATCGCCGAGCAGTTTCTGGTCCCGGTGCGCGCAAAGCTGATCTTTGTCGATGCCATCGACCTTACCCGCGTCAAGAGCCACCACGGCGACCTCGACGAGCGCCAGCTCGAGGAGGTGATGATGCGGGCGGAGGCCCTGCATGGCATCGCCAAGCCCACCGTGGAACTCACTGGCGAGCGCCCCACCATCGTCTTTGCCAACGGAGTTGGTCACGCCAGGGCTCTCGCCGACTCCATCAACGTTTACGCCCCCGGCCAAGCGCGCGCCATTGACGGGAGCGCGAGCGCCGAACTGCGCCGCGCCACCATTCGCGACTTCACCGAAGGGCGCTTCCGCTACCTTTCCAACTGCCAGCTCTACACGGAGGGGGTCGATCTTCCTCTTGCGAGTTGCGCGGTGATGGCGCGCCCCACCGAGAGCCGCGGGCTGTTCGCGCAGTGCGCCGGCCGCGTCCTGCGCCTTTTTGGTGACACCTGGGCAGACTCCGTCGCTAACGGCAAAACCGACGCCCTCATTCTAGACTTCTGTGGTAATGCCGGTCGCCACCGCCTCGCCTGCGCCCTGGATCTCTTGGACGGCAGCGTGGACGAGAAGGTCCGCCGCCGCGCCGTCAAGAGGGCCCAGGAAGAGGAGATCGACGTCTCCGAGGCGCTCGCCGAGGCCGAGCGGGAAGAGGTGGTCCAGCAGCGCCTCGAGCTGGTGGCCCAAGTGCGGTACCGGGTGGTCGAGGTCGAGGACCAGTTTTCGCTCCTCGGCGTGCGCCCACGCGCCGGCCGCTGGGGCGGGGCGGCGGCCACCGAGGCCCAGCTGGCCGTGCTCCAGAAGGCGAAAATCAGGGGCGCCGAGAAGCTCGATCGCGGGCAGGCGTCCCAGGTGATCGACGCCCTGGTGGAGCGCCGCCGGCAGGGGCTCTGCACAATCGCCATGGCGAGCCGGCTGCTGCGGGCCGGGATCAATCCGGACCTCCCTTTCGAGCGCGCCCACCGCGTGATCGATGCCATCGCCGCCAACGGCTGGCGTGGCGTGCCGGCCTCTCTTCTAGAATCTGAACCCGACCTTGTGCTGTCCGCCGAGACGATGCTCGCGAAGCGGAAGGCACTCGGAATCTGAAAGGAGCCTCGCAGATGGAGCCATTCGAGAATGAAGTGCGTGGCGTCTTCGGCCCTGTGACGGCCGACGCGCCCCCCGAGCCGACGAGCTACGGCGTCGAATTCGTGACCACCGCCAAGGGGTCGCACCGGGCCAAGATCGGGCCCGTGGAGACGGTACCGGGTGAGGACGGCCCGGTGCCGAAGGTGGTGTCCCAGGTGCTCGTCTCCGAGCTCTACGAGACGGCCGAGGGCCTCGGCCGCGACCTGACCAAGACACTCGCCGCGCTCGCCTGGGATGAGGTGCAGCTGATCGGCGAGGTGCCGGAGGGCTTCGCCTTCTCGCCGGGAGCCGGGGCTCCCCCGCGCGCTGAGCCGGGGATCATGCCCATCCCCGAGCGGCTCGCGGAGTTCGACGGCTCGGAGATCGACCGGCGGAAGCTGGGCATCCTCGCCGCCCTGGACCGCAAATTCGAGCACTTCGTGGACCCGCGGGCCCGGCGCATCTGGCTCCAGCTCTACGAGGGCAAGACGCTGCCCGAGGCGATCGAGCGGGCGAACCACCTGGGGGCCGGCGGTGCGCACGCGCAGCTTTCCGACTACGAGGGCGCGCAGCTCGCCCAGCAGGAGGCGTATCGGCTGGCGCTCTACATCGTGCTCGTCCAGAACCGGGACATCGGGCCGCCGTCGTCGAGGCTGGGGTGAACGTCGGCGTCCGTTGCACACTAAAACAGGAGAGACAAATGAGACAGGGAATTGGCGGGTACGGAGTCACGGGGCCAAGCGAGGACGACGCGCCAGCGGGTAGCAACCGGCCGGTATGGAACGCCCTGGAGCACATCACGCAGCGAGTCGCGTCGATCGACAAGGCCCTGGATGATCTTGCGGACCGGCTCGGCGGTTCGGTCGCCACTCCGGTTGGCCCGGCCGAAGGCGGCCAGCAGAAGGTTGGGAGTCCGCAGCCGCTGCGCTCCGCCCTGGCCTGTCGCCTGGAAGAGCACCAACGCAACCTCAACGACATTCACGACCGGCTCTTGAGCCTGGTGACTCGCCTGGAGGTGTGAATGATCTGGGTCACCGACCTGCGCTGGTCGCAAATCAGGGGCCGCTTCACCGCGGAGGAGAAGGCAGCCCTGCAAGCCGCCAAACACGGCGAGACGATATGCCCCGCTGGGGTCACCGTGGACGAGTCCACGCTTTCGGAAGACCTTGCCACGAAGCTGCGCGACTCCGTCCTCGGACGGCTCGGCACCAACAAGGAGAGCCCGCATGCCTGAGTTCCTTGGCTACGACGTCGAGAACATCTTCACCTATCACCCCCCGTTCGGCACCCAGCAGGAGCGTTACGTGGTCCTGCGAAACTACGCGAGGGTGTTCGCCGAGGCCGTCCTGGGTCACTGCCCCGGCTCCGCCGAGCGCACGCTCGCCCTGCGGAAGATCGAAGAAGCGGTGATGTGGGCGAACTCCGCCATCGCACGCAATGAGAAGCCGCCCGGTTCCTCCCCTGAGGAGCTGCCGATCGCCGACAGAACCACGTCGCCGAGGCCGGGATGAGCTGGGCCGACCGCTACGACAACGACGACCTCTACATCGGCGAGCCCGCCGACGAAGGGGAGCGCGAGGACTTGCGCGACGCTGAGAACGACGCCGAGTGCAGCGAACTCGGGGAGAAGATGCCCGATTGACCACCGCCGCCCAGGACCCCGGCGCCGTGCTTTCCGCGAAGGAAGTGTGCCTGAACTTGCTGTGGCAGGCGCGGCGGTCCGGGGGCTGGCGGCGACGCTTCCTCCAGCTCTACGGTCGCGTGCTCGACGTCGAGACGACGGAGGAGCTGGGCGAACTCTGGCGCGAGATCCGCGGCTGGCAACGGCGGATCAGGAGGCAGAGATGAAACTGCGCGACGCGCTCCTGTGCATCAACTGCGAGGAGCTGCACGAGAACGCCCAGCGGTGCCCCTCGTGCGGAAGCGAGAGTCAGCCGCTGGCGCTCGCTCGAGTGATTCGCCCGCTACCTCGAGAGGCGGTGCTTCCCCAGCAGAAGGAGGCGGCCGTTGCGCCGGCCTGAGCCTTCCGGGGGCTGCGTGGCGCTCGCGGGCGCCGGATTCATCCTGGCGTGGGCTTGCGCGTGGGCGGGATGGCTGGCCTGGTGAAGCGGCCAGAGGAGGAACTCCAGCGCGCGATCGTCTCTCTTCTCTACTATTGCCGCCCCCGCTGCCTGTGGTGGGCGAACACCACCCAGCGCGGCACGAGGAAGAGATTCGAGATGGCCGTACTCAAGGCGATGGGCGCCCGCCCCGGCGTTGCGGATTTGTGCTTCTTCAACGTCGGGGTGATCGAGTTGAAAACCGCCAGAGGCAGGCTATCCCCGGCCCAGGAAGCCTTCCGTGACGAGTGCTTCGCCCTTGGGGTGAACTGGGCGCTCTGCCGCTCGATCGATGAGGTGTTGTACGCCCTGCGGGCCTGGGGCGTCACGTTCGCCATCGAGCCGGTGTTCACCTAGGGCTGCTCGCCGAACTTCCACCGGGGGATCCCCGGCAAGGTGAACACGCGGTAGTCAGTCGCCCACGGCGGATCAGACCCGGCCGGCTTCATGGCCGCGGGGGCCCAGAAGGTGAAGACGCGCTGGGAGAAGGGCGCCTGCCAGCGGAAGGCCGCGAGAAGCGCCTTGGCGCACGACTCGGCCATGGTGAGGTCGTTGTCTGGCCACCCGGTCTGGTCGCCGGCATAGGTGGCCTTGACCTTCTCGTAGGCCGCCGTCGGTGGCAGCCCGATCGCAATGTTGAACGCGCTGAATTGGCGGCTCTGAAGGATCGCGCTCTGATAGGTCGATGGGTATCGCCCGTTGCTCTCTACCCGATTCCTTACGACCCACGCAAGCGCCGGCCACTCATGGGGAAGCTCGCTTTCGGAGCGCAATAGAAGCCCCAGCCATTGGCTATCAGTCGGCATTCTCTGTATACTCCTACTTCAATGAAAAAACACGGCAAGTATGGCACCGCGGAACACAAGGCCTGGAGCGGCATGAAGTACCGATGCGGCAGGGACAAACACTACCTGCGCATCAAGGTTTGCGAGCGTTGGCTCTCCTTCGAGGCCTTTTATGAGGACATGGGCCCGCGGCCTAGCGAGGCGCACAGCCTTGACCGGATCAATGGTGCCGGGAACTACGAGCCTGGAAACTGCAGATGGGCTACGCCGGTCGAACAGAATTCGAATCGCCGAACGGTGCTGCCCGTCACGGTTGGCGGCGAGACGATGACAGCGAGCGCCGCCGCCAGATTGGCCGGAATACGCCCCGCGGTCTTTATCGCCCGTCTGCGCCGCGGATGGAGCGTGGAGCGTGCCATGGAAACCCCGCTCTTGCCAGCCGGTGTCCGCGAGGACAATCGGATGCTCGCCGCCCTTGGAATGACGCTCACGTTGAGCCAGTGGTCGAGGCGCACGGGTATCTCTGTCGCTGCTATCCACCGAAGGATTCGCGTCTACGGATGGGACCATGAGGCGGCGGTCACCACCCCAGTACGCCGACGCTAGAGATCACTTCGCGACCCGCTGCAAGAGCGCACCGAAGAGCGACTTGAGCAGCGCCTTGCCCACCATCTTGGGCTTAACCTTCTCGCCGTTGGCTCTCGCCTCGCGAATCTCGTCCCAGGCGCCGACGACGGCCGCCTGGGCGGTCTTGGAGCGCAACTCCTTCGGCAGCCTGCTCACGGCGCCGTCTCCGGGGGCTTGCTGCGGGCGAGTGTCTCGCCGATGCTGCCGATGATGGGGCCGTTCTGCCAGCGCCGCCGCAGGATGTTGGCGAGGGCGGTTACGATCACGACGGTGGCCGGCCAGCGGCGCCCGAGAACGGACTGCAACAGGTCCATCACGCTCGGGTCGAGCAGGAGGGACCCAAACAGCAGCGCGGCGCCGTTGATCCAATTGCTCCAGCTCTGGTGGTTTGGCTTGGGGGTTACGACTACAGGCTCGGCGTCGGGCATGTCAGGGGTCCTTCTGCTCTCTCTTGAGCGTGCGTAGCTCTTGGAGGGCGCTCTCCAGGTCTGCCTTCACCTGGGTCAAGTTGCTATTGACCAGAACGTGGACTTCCTTGAGCGCCGTGGCGTTTTGCGAGGAGCGCCGCAGGGCGGCGAGGGCCGCAATCGTCGGTGGCACCGAGGCTATCACCGCAACCACGATGACCGGATCGAGCGCAGCCACCAGCCCTACTTCGTTTTCAGGAAGGGCTTGTAGCCGGCGGCGATCGCCACCCCGACTCCCTTCGGCACGAGGTCGAAGTGGTCGAGGATGAGATCGGCGGCCGCAGCGGCGTTGCCGGTTTCCTTCTCGGTCCTCGTGGCGCTCCAGCCGAGCTTCTCGGCGAAGAACTCCGTCAGTGCGGCGCGCTGCTGCGGCTCGGGGCAGCAGGCGCGAATCAGGCAGCAGGTGGTCCCGTTGCTCACGGCTCAATCCTCCTTGGAGGCGCGGACGTTGATCCCCTTGGCGGCTAGAGCTTCTCGCAAACTGGCCATCTCCAGCAAGATGGCCGTGCCCTTGCCGTCGGCACGGTTGGCGGCGTCGAGCGCGGCGGTCATCTTCGCGTCTGTCCGAATGTTCGTTTCCTTGATCTCGCTGACCGACCGTCGCAGCTCATCGATGGCCGTCTCGTGGCGGGACAGGGTTTCCTTGACGGCCACCCCGTCGCGCTCCCAGTTGCCCCAGTAGCGGCCGCCGGTCACGAGGACCAAGGCAATGGCGAGAGCGCCGCCGATTTGCAGGCTGACCTTGGTCTTTTCGCTGATCTCACCCATCAACGGCCACCTTGAAGTGGAGGCGTGTGCCGGCCGAGCGATGTCTGTGACCACTTAGACGTCCTCCGAGGGGGGAATTCCCCCTAGCCACCGCCAACGGCATCGAGTTGCTGCACAATCAGGGCCGCGTCCTTCCGCGCGATCCCGTTCTCTCGCAGGGCGTCGAGCAGCCACTTGCGCGCCTCCGCTTCGCTGTACCCCTCCCGGCGCATGGCCGCGGCCGCCGTCGCGAGCTCGCCCGCCGCCGCGGTCCACGCCTGCTGCTGCTCCGCCTTCGCGCGCTTCTTCGCTTCGAGGATGTCAAGCACGTTGCCGGGCCCGCCCTCGCGCGCCTCGGAGACGCCAGCCCGGCCGGCCGCGGCGGTTTTCTTGATGCCCCTGGCGAGGGCGCCGAGCTGGGACGCCGAGCGGCGGGCCCGGCGGTAGCCGGCGAAGAGGTCGCGGTTCTCGCGCCGGAACTGTGCTCGTGCGCGGTCGCGGGACGACTCGATCGCCCGCTCCATGAGCTTCCGTTGCGCCTCCGGGGGCCGCTCGTCGTAGCCGTCGAGGGCCATGACGCGCTCCGCGGCTTCCCGCTGGGCTCGCCCGGCGGACGTCTGAAGCTCGCGGTAGCTGTCGTCGTCGAGACGGAAGCCCTCGACGGAGCGCCCGACATGGCCGACGTCAACGCCGAGGCGCGTCAGCTCGTCGTCCACCGGGTCGGGCTTCTCCTCGGTCGAGAGGAGAGGCGTACCGCTCGCGAGGTAGCCGCGCGCGGAGCCGCCGACCATCTGCTGCTCCTCGCCCCAGCGATCGATCTGCGGCGGCAGCTTCTGGCGCAGCCACGGGATTCCCGACGCCACGTTCTCCCAGAAGCCCTCGGGCTTCACGTAGCGGGGGTCTTGGGTGATCGCCGCGCCACGGACAGCTCCGGAGTAGGGCACCGCGACGCCCGTGGCAATGCCGGCGCCCACCTTGGCGAGCTTGTCCACCGCCCGCTCGTCGCTGCTCATCGCCTCGAAGAGACTCTGGATCGAGTCCATGTAGGAGGCGTCGAGGGTGCGCTGGGCGAGGGCCTGCGAGACGTGAATGGCGACGTCGGCGGGCGGCAGCTCGCCGCTCTCCTCGTAAGCTTGCCGCGAGGCCGCCATCATGGCGATGGGAGTGGCGAACGGCTCGAGCTGGCCGTAGGGCACCCAGCGATTGCCGATCTTCATGCTCCACGGCTGCTTCTGCGCGGCGTAGAACCGCTCCCGCTCCATGTCGTCGCGCGGCGCCCAGGCGGTGAGGTTTCCTTCGGCGGCCATGCCGGCCATGCCGATCATCACCGACGAGCCGATGGCCGAGCGGGCGAGAAGGTCCGCGCCCTCGGTCGTCGCCCCGGCCGCCATCTGCCGGGCGCCGCGAATCGCCCCGACCGGTGTGTACTCGAATCCCTTGACGAGCAGCCGGTCGGCGATCTTTACAAAGGGCGCGACGAACTTTCCGCCGGGCACGGCATCGCGCCAACCCATAAACTTCTGGGTGATCTTGCTCGGCGCGTCGGTCAGGGTGACGCTCGCCGCGTACTTGCCGGCTGCCTTGCGAATCTCCGGATCGTCGAGCCTTTCGACGATCGCCGCGGCCAGCTCGTCGCCTCGCTTGCCGGAACGGAGCGCCGCCTTCGTGGCGAGCGCGTACTGTTCGCTCGTGAAGCCGAGCGTCTTGTAAAAGGCGTCCACGGCCGAGAGGGCGCGGAGCGGCGTGGTGAGCACCATTCCGAGAGCCCGCACGGCGGGGTTGGCGTGCCGCGCGAAAGCCCCGGTCTGGGCGAACTTGCCGACGAACTCGTCGAGCGGGGTGGCCGGGTCGTACCCCTTGCGAAAGACGATCGCCGCCTTGGACAGCCCGCGCCGGAAGCCGTGGCCCATCCCCACCCAGCCGGCGGTCGCCTCGCCGAAGAAGTGCTCCCGCGGGGCGCCGGTAGCGGCAGAGCGGATCACGTCTCCCGTGGCGGCGACGCCCCGGCGCAGGCTCCGCGCGCCCTGCTCCGAGAGCGCCATCACCGAGTTTCCTAGAAGGTTGCGCTCCTGGGACGAGAGGCCTGAAACCAGGGAAGAGATGTACGCCTCGTGGACGAGAGCGCCCGTCTTCGGCTGGTCGAGCTTGCGGAGGAAGGACGCCATGTCGTCCGGGTTGTCGATCGTCGCGAGGGCGTGGAGCATGTCGTCGCTGACCGCCTCCCCGTACTTGCGAAGCACGGCCATCCGCGCCCGGTCGGGGAGCGCCATCGCCTTCTTGAAGGCGCGGAGGGAGCCAAGGGCGCGGCCCGCCTCGGTGCCGGCGCCCGCCGACACTCTGAGCAGCGAGCCGTACTCCACCTGCAACTTGGCCAGCTCGGCGCGGGCAGTCTCCGGCGCGGAGCCGGTCGCGATCTTCTTCGAGAGGTCGCTGATTTGCGCCGACACCCCGCCAAGCGTCGAGTCGAGGACCGCAAACTCCTCGTCGTTGAAGGCGCGGCCGGCCTTCGTCTTGAGGAGCTTCTCCTTGGTCATCCCGAGCCGAGCGGCGAGCCTCTCCGGGGCCGCGAACTTGTCCCACCCGCCCTGCCCTGCGCGGCGCTGAGCCTCGATCTCGGGGAGGTGCGCGCGGATGGTCGAGAGCAGCTCGTCGGCGTGCTCCTGCGAGAGATTGAGGCGCGCGGCGTTGAACTCGAAGGGCACGTCGGGCGGCTCGAGCTTCTTCGCCGTCGCCACCGTGGGATGCCCCTCGGGGATGGCCGACGCCGGAGCGCGCGGGGCGGTTTTGGGGGCTCCGATGTCGAGTGACACCCGCGCCAGGTCATCGAATGCGCTGCCGCCGGGCGCCACTGCCGCCCCCACGAGATCAGGGCGCTTCGCTTGAAGGCCCTGGCGCAGCGCCGCTCCCTCTGCCGTCTGACCCTTGCCGCTGATCGGCCCCCCGACGAGACGCCGGGCCTCGTCGTAGAGGGCGGTGGCGATGCCCTGCCGCCGGGCGGCCGGCACCGTCTCCACGAAGTGAGCCACGCCGCCGCCGTCAGTGGGCTCGACGCGCAGCCATCCGAGTTCGCTCTCACCGCGGCGGGCGGCGATCGTCAGCAGGCCGTCGTCTCCCTTCGTAGTGACGAAGCGCAGGGCGGCGCTCGCCGGCTTCGCGGCCTTGAGCGCGCTCACTCCGGCGGCGAGTGGGTCCAGAGAGATCCCGGCACCTTCGACGCCCGTGTCCAACAGCGCCTCGGCGACTGGACTGAGCGGCTTCTCCAGCTCGCGGAACCGCTCCCGGTGGCGCTCTTGGCTCTCGCTCGTGAAGGGCAGATTCGTTGCCCGCTCGGCCCCGGCGAGGGCGGCCCGAGCCGGCTTGACGGCGGCAGCGAGCGAACCGCGGAGCAGTTGCCCGCCGGGGATCACGTTCGTGACGACGCGCCCGATGGGCGTCTCCGCCGCGCGCGTGGCGAGGCGAGCGACGTCCACCGGTCCCGAGACATTGCTGAGGATCGCCGTGCCGAGGCGGTCCACGTAGTCGGTCACGCCTGCGCTGCGCTCGGGGCCCAGCTCGCTCGTCGGTAGTGCGCCACCGGCCGCGAGCTCACGCATCCGCTCGTCACGGAGCCGGCGCGCCTCGGCCTTCCGCCGCTCCTCTTCGTCGTCGAGCGGATCGGGCGCCGACGAGCTGCGAAAGAACGAGGTCAGCGGCGGGCGCTGGGCGGAGAAGAAGCTCGACAGCGGCGGGCGGTCCGGCATCTACCCCCCGAGCGCCGCAGCGATCTCGGCCCAGGTGTACCCGGCGGCGCGGGCAGCGGCGACGTCAAAGCCCGCCGCCTTTGCCTTGGCGCGCAGGCCCGCCGGCTCGGCATCGCCAGGGGGGGCGGCGGCCGGGGGCTTCGCCGGAACGCGCGGGGTTTCTTTGGGAGGAGCGGGCGCCCCCGCCGGGGCAGTGGTGCGCGGCGTGGCCGGCGGCGTGGTCTTCTTCCCTCCCCGCACCGGCTGAAGCCCGCGAACCACAAGCTCCTCGTCGAAGAGGCTCTCGTAGCTGGGAATCTTGTCCGTCAGCCCCTCGTCGTAGTCGCCCTTCGCCGCGGCGTGCCGGCGGGTGGCTTCGTACTGCGCTTCCCGGCGCTGGTCACGCTCGGCATCCTCGCGCCGCTCACGGTCGCGGCGGGACTCTGCGGTCTGGAAGCGAGACTCGGCCGCCGACTGCGACGCCTCGGAGCGCCGGGCGGCCTGCTCGGAGAGGGAGAGCCGGGCGTCGGCACGCTCGTTGTCGATGCGCCGCTCTTCGGCCGCCGCTTCTTCGCGAGCCTCCCGCGCGTCACGCTCCGCCGCCGAGCGCTCCTCGGCCGCCGTCATGCGCTTGTCCGTCTGCTGGAGCCGCTCGTCGGCCTGCTCCAGTCGGCGATCTTCGAGCAGCCGGCGGAACTCGTCGTTGGCCGCCTGCCGCTTCAGCCGCTCCTCTTCGAGCTGGCGCTTGCGAGCCTCCTCGCGGGAGATGTGGGCGCGCTGCCATCCCTCGTTGACGGCGGGCGCGAGCGCACCCCAGCCCTCGGTCGCCGCGCCAGCGGAGAGCCGGGAGCCGAACTGCGCGAGGGCGTCCATCAACGCCTGGCGCTGGTACGGATCTTCGGAGGATCGGAAGCGGCCCATGGTCTAGTAGTACGGCCCGCTGCGCCCCGGCGGGGGCTGCGACTGGTACGGATTGACGGCTCCGCCACCGCCGGCCGCGGTGTTCGCGTGGCCCCAGGTGAAGGCACCCGACCCGTAGGCTTGCGCCAGCGAGCCGATCCCCGCCGCCGCAGCCGAGGCTCCGGCCGAGGGGCCCGAGTACCCGGGGCCGCCGCCGCCCGAGTAGTCCCGGTGGCTGTTCGTGGTGTTGACGGCGTAGGGATTCGCCAGCCCGGTCAGCCGCGCGAGGTAGTCCTCGAGATCCTGCCCAGGGGCGAGCGCCCGCGCCCGCTGCTGCGCCGACTGGCGGTTCGCCGCTGCGGCCTGCTGCGCCGCGCGCTGCTGGGCGAGGGTGTTGCTCATGCCGAAGCCACCGGCAATCTGATCGCCGCGCAGGGCTTCGAGCGTCGGGGTGAGCGTGCCTGCGGCGAATCGCTGGTCGCCAGTCAGCGCGCCGCCGAGATCGCCGAGCGCGCCGAGGCCGAACTGATCCATCCCTTGGAGCCCAAGGATCGCCTGGAGGTCGAGCGAGCGGTTTCCGAGGGCGGCCGACGCCGCGGCCCCAGCGCCCGCCGCCGATGCCGAGGCGTCGATCCCGTAGCGCTGGGTGCGGTCCTGCATCGCCGCCAGATCCCGCTCGGAGACGAGCCCCATGGACTGCATCCGGCGCAGCATGGCGTCGTTACGCGACTGGTAGAGGGTGCGCGCCTCGGCGTCGGCGAGCCCCGCCTCCGCGTCGCCACGGGCCCGGCCGCGCTCGACTTGGAAGCCGCTGCCGCCGTACATGTTGAGCCCCGTGGCCTCGTCGCCGATCTGGTCCATCTGGTCGCCGAGGCTCTCCCGCGAGTCGCGCCGCAGCGTCTCGAGAAGCGGCTGAAGCGTCGGGTCGTTGGCCGGGTCGAGCGCCGAGGGATCGAAGAGCGCACGGACCTGCTCGTTGAACCACGAACTCTCATCGTCCATGGAGTCGGGGATCACCCCGCCGCCCGAGGACGAGCTGCCGCCCGACGAGCCGCTCCCGCCCCAGCCGCCCGTGCCGCCGCTCGGGTTGCCGGTCCAGATCTGGCTGGTTGGCACTTGCCCGTTGCCGGTGGCGTTCTGATTGCCGCCGCCCGCGCCGCCGTACCGGCCGCCGAGGAAGCCTTCGAGGAGGTTCTGGCTGCGGTCGAAATCGGCGCCGCCGAGCCGGCCGTAGAGGTCGTTGAGAATCGGGTTGCGCGCGAACGGCTCCTCGTCCGTGCCGCCGGTCAGGATGTCGTGCCCGTAGTCCTGCGCGTCTCGCACCCCCTGCGACGGGTTGGCCACGTCGTTCGCGGTCTGCTGCGCGAACCACTGCGCCATCGCCGCCGGGTCGGACGGCGGCCCACCGGGAGCTGCACCGCCGGGGCCCGCGGGGGTTGTGCCGCCGCCCTGCTGCCGTTCCCAGGCCGCCCGGGCGTTGCCGCCGAGGGGCTGGAACTGGCCGCGGCGGCTCATCACGCCGGGCACGCCGCCCTGCACCACGACGCCGGACAGATCCTGCCCGCCGCCACCACCCCCACCGCCCGCTCCGCCGCGGCCGCCGGCCGCCTGCTGGTGCGCGCCGCGCTGGTACTCCTCTTGGATCAGACGGAAGGCGTCGTCGATCTGCTGCGCCGCCGGGGCGTATGGCTGGTTGAAGTTGCTGGTGGTCGAGTCCTCGTAGCCTTCCTGGCCGCGGCCCGCAGCATTCGCCGCCCGCCGGGCGTTTTGGTTCTGGCTGTACGCCCCGTAAGCCGAGACTGCGGCTCCTGCAAGCGCTGCGATAGTCGCCACTTACAGCTCCTCGATCCCGATGACCTGATGCCAGCGGAAGGGCAGGGAGCGCACGGACTCGATGCCGGCGCCGTTGAAGTGGTGGGCGGCCCCGCTGATGGCGCCGAAGCCCTGGCGGCGCAGCTCGTCACGAAGGACGGCGCGCATCGCCCCGGCGAGGCCACGGCGCCGCCAGCGGGGCTCGACGTAGGTGCCGAAGCCGTAGGCCATTGGGCCCGGCTTGGTGTCGAAGAGCGGCTCGGGGCCGATCTGCCCCGCCATGGTGAAGCCGCCATCGCACACCACGACGGCGCCGGGCCACTGGCCGGACACGAAGCC
>Ga0075421_100003865_pt1 | contig 17995 bp, 17 predicted proteins | sample SoiMetdeltSBSDD5_FD_75292 | JGI IMG/M metagenome (GOLD analysis project Ga0075421, IMG submission 75292) | Bulk soil microbial communities from a Populus tree surrounding site in Tennessee, USA - Soil MetaG P. deltoides SBSDD5 | ecosystem: Environmental > Terrestrial > Soil > Tree plantation...
AAGAGCAGCAGGAGGTCTGGCGCATCAGGCCAGCGCAGGCGATCGGGAAGGCGGCGCACGAGCTCGAGCGCACCAATGGCCTTGGCCTCTGTGAGCGGCCAGAGGGAAAAGGCGAAGACGGTCAAAAGACCGAAGCCTGCGGCAAGGGCAAGTGGCTGCGGATAGAAAGCGTTGTGCAGCGGTACGGGAAAGAGCTTGCCGAAGGCTGCGGCAATGATGAAGGGAAGCACGGCGCCAAGGACGAGACCTGAGAGCGTTGCGCCCAGGCCCACGATCATCACCTCAGAGAGATATGTTGAGAAGACGGTCGTGGGCGGCGCGCCAATGAGCCTGAGAATGGCAATCTGCCGGCGCCTTCGCTCGATGAAGGTCTTGACCGCATTGGCAATGCCAACACCACCGATCACCAGTGTCGTCAGCCCAACGAGGGTGAGAAAGAAGGTGAGACGTTCGAGATAGCGGTTGACGCCCGGCGCTGCTTCGGCCCTGGTTCTGACGCGCCAGCCAGCAGCCGGGAAATCCCGTTCGATGGCTTTGGCGATTTCCGCATAGTTCGTCGGATCATGAAGCTTCAGCCGATAGCGCCAGCTGACGAGGCTTCCGGGCTTCAGGAGGCCGGTCGTCTTCAAGGCCTCATGGCTCATCAGCACGCGCGGGCCGAAGGCAATCCCATCCGACAGGCGATCGGGTTCGCGGAGAATCGAGGCGCGTATGTCGAAGCGCGCCTCGCCGATCGCGATCGCGTCACCCGTCTTCAGGCCGAGGCGCCCGAGGAGAAGGGGATCGGCGGCGATGCCGCGGCGAGTGTTGCGTGAACCGAGTGCATCCTCGAGGCTGAGACCGTCGCTCAGGGCGAGATTGCCATAAAGAGGGTAGTCGCGGCCCACCGCCTTGATTTCGATCAGGGCATGGCGGGAGGCGCTGCTCGCCATGGCGCGCAGGCTTGCGACTTCGCCGATGGTGCCAAGAGACGACAGGGCGCTGCGTTCCCCGGACGATATCTGCCGCTGGGCGAGGGCGATCTCAATGTCGCCGCCGAGCAGGGGCTGGCCTTCGCGTTCCAGCCCCTGGTGCACGGATTCCGACAAGGAGCCAATCGCGGCGATGGCGGTGACGCCGAGGATCACGCAAACCACGAGGATGTGGAGGCCCGAAAGCCCCGAGCGCAAGTCGCGCAGGGCGAAGCGCAGGGCGAGCGGCAGCATCACCGCCGCTCTCCGCGAATGAGGCCATCGCGAATCTCGACAATGCGGCTGCAGCGGCGAGCGAGTGCGGGATCGTGGGTGATGAGAAGCAGCGTCGTTCCCTGCCTGCTGCGCAGCTCGAAGAGGAGATCGATGATCTCGCTGCCGGTCTCCTGGTCGAGATTGCCGGTCGGTTCGTCGGCAAGGAGGATGCGGGCGCCGCTCGCCAGGGCCCGCGCAATGGCGACGCGCTGCTGCTCGCCACCCGACAGCTGGCCTGGATAATGAAGAAGCCGGTGGCCGAGGCCTGCTCCGGCAAGCTTGTCGCTCGCCGTCGCAAAGGCGTTGGCCGATCCCTTGAGTTCCAGGGGAATGGCGACGTTCTCGAGCGCTGTCATGGTCGGGATGAGATGAAAGGACTGGAAGATGAAGCCGATATTGTCGCGGCGGAAGACGGTGAGTTCATCCTCGCTCATGGCGGAGAGGTCATGCCCGTTCACGCGAACCGAGCCCGAAGTTGGGCGCTCAAGTCCGCCGACCACCAGCAGCAGGGTGGTCTTGCCTGAACCCGAGGGCCCGACGACGCCCACGGCCTCTCCGGCTTCCGCCCCAAAATCGATGCCGCGGAGGATGTCGACAGGCCCCGCCCGGCTCGGCAAGGTGAGGCGCACATCGGTCAAGGTGAGGAGAGGTGAGGGCATGAGGGCTGTGGCGGGGCGAGGGTCAAGATATGGCGCGTGGGTGTCGGCTTTTGAAGGGTGCTTGTTGCGGAAGGTCCATGCGCCTACCTACAACTCATGCGTCTGGTTTCGTGGCTTTTGGCGTTTCTTCTCGTCTCCATGACGGATTCCCTTGCCGGCCAGCCGGTGAAGCTCGTGGTGCTTGGCGACAGCCTGGCTGCCGGATACGGCCTGGAAGCAGCGCAAGCCTTTCCGGCGCGGCTCGAGGCGAGCCTGCGGGCCCGCGGCCATGACATTTCTGTGATCAATGCCGGGGTATCCGGGGATACCGCACAACAGGGGCTCGAACGGCTCGACTGGTCCATCGGCGCAGATGCCGATGCGGCGATCGTCGAACTCGGCGCCAATGATGCCTTGCGGGGGCTCGATCCGAGCGAAACGCGCCACAGCCTCGAGGGGATCATCGCCCGGCTCAAGGAGCGCAACATCCCGGTGATGCTCGCCGGCATGCTGGCGCCGCCCAATCTCGGCGCCACCTACAAGGAGAATTTCGACGCTATCTATCCGGAACTCGCGAAGCGTTACGGCGTACCGTTCTATCCGTTCTTTCTCGATGGCGTGGCAAGCGAGAGGGATCTCAATCTCGAAGATGGAATTCACCCAAATGCGAAAGGCATCGATGAAATCGTACGGCGCATGCTGCCTTCTGTGGAAGAGTTCCTGACCAGGGTCAAGGACTAGGGAGATCATGCGCAAATGTCATATGCTCCCGCCCGAATCAGTTTAACCGTCCAGCGTTGCTGCCACTGCAGCACCTCCCAAGCAAAGGAGGCCCTCCATGCCGCGCCTGTTCACCGGCCTTGAAGTTCCCACCGACATCGCAACCGAGCTCAACTTGCTGCAAGGTGGAGTGTGGGGCGCGCGCTGGATCGAGCCCCAGGATTACCATATTACCTTGCGTTTCATCGGCGACATCGAAGAGCGCCTGGCGCGGGAAATCCGTATGAGTTTCGAAAGCGTCGAGGCGCGGCCGTTCACGATTCAGCTCAAGGGCGTTGGCGCCTTCGGGGGCAACGATCCCCACACGATCTATGCCGGGGTGGCGGGTTCGGCCGAGATCCGACGGCTGCAGGCCTCGCTCGAGCGGCATTGCCAGATGCTCGGGCTGCCGCCCGAAGGACGCAAATTCACGCCGCACGTCACATTGGCGCGGCTGAGGTCGCCCAATATCGCCAATGTGCAGGAGTTCCTGGCGCGGCAGAACCTGTTCATCAGCCGGCCCTTCGAGGTCAACCATTTCGTCCTGTTTTCCTCGCGCCCCTCGCGTGGTGGGGGCCCCTATGGTGTGGTCGATGCATATGAGCTGCGCGGGGTCGCGGTCTGACATGGCCAAGCTTCTCACCACCGATGAGCGGCGGGCGGCGCTCGCGCTGCTCGAAGGCTGGCAGGAGAGCGAGGATGGCAAGGCCCTGGCGAAGAGCTTCCGCTTCAAATCCTTCAACGCCGCCTTCGCCTTCATGACGCGGGTAGCGCTCATGGCCGAAAAAATGGATCACCACCCTGAGTGGACAAATGTCTATAATCGGGTCGAGGTGAAGCTCTCGACGCACAGCGCGGGCGGCGTCACCGAACTGGACATAAAGCTCGCGAAAAAGATGGATGAATATTAACCTTTATCTGCGGACGCCTCGTTTGGGCTCGCCTCTTGAACCTTTTCGGGACGCGGGCCATATTCCAGCCACCACCAAAGGGTGCGAGGGAGATTCATATGGCTGATTTGAGAGAAAGAATGGTCGCGCGTCCCTCTGCCAGGACTGCCGAGGTTATCGATCAGGGCCTGCGCAGCTACATGTTGCGCGTCTACAACTACATGGCCGTTGGCCTTGGCCTGACCGGCCTTGCCGCTGTCTTGACCTACAATGCGGCGGTCGAAAACGGGCAACTGACCGCCTTCGGGCAAATGCTGTTCGTCAGCGGCTTCAAGTGGGTGGTGATCTTCGCGCCGCTGGCGCTCGTGTTCTTCCTGTCGTTCCGCGTCAACCGCATGAGCGTCGCGGCGGCACAGCTCACCTTCTGGATCTATGCGGCGCTCGTCGGCGTGAGCTTCGGGTCTCTTGGCCTCGTCTTCGCGCATGACAGCATCGCACGGGTATTCTTCGTGACGGCCGCTTCCTTCGGCGGATTGAGCCTGTGGGGTTATACCACGAGTCGCAATCTCACCGGCATGGGCTCGTTCCTGTTCATGGGCCTTATCGGCATCCTCATCGCGATGGTCGTCAATCTGTTCCTGGGGAGCTCGGCCCTGCAATTCGTCATCTCCGCCGTGGGTGTCCTGGTTTTCGCCGGCCTCACAGCTTACGACACGCAAAAGATCAAGGAGATGTATTACGAGCAGGATGATCAGGCGACCATGGGCCGCAAGGCGATCATGGGTGCGCTCAATCTCTACCTCGACTTCATCAACCTGTTCCTGATGCTCCTGCAGCTCTTCGGAAACAGAAACAACTAAACCATCATTTTTCCATGTAGCCCCGGAAGCTTCGGCTCTCCGGGGTTTTTCTTGCGCCTCCCGCGCCAAAAACTCTTATTCGTCATTCCGGTGAAAGCCTTCCAGTCGTCATCACCGGGCTTGACCCGGTAATCTCTCGCAAGATGGCCGGGTCTGCGCCCGGCCATGACGAAGGATGTAAGCGCCCTTGTTTCAGACGGCGAGCAGGTGGGGTTTGCGCATGAGAACGCGCAACACCTGGGCCAAGTCATGGCCGCGGCGCAAGATCATGCCGCCTTGCTCAACGACACTGTAAAGGCCATGACGGCGGTTGAGCCTCGGCGTTTTCTCAATCCGGTAGAGGGGCGTTTCCGCCGTGCGGCGAAAGACCGAGAACACGGCCTTGTCGCGCCCCAGGTCGATGGCGTAATCGCGCCACTCGCCTTCTGCAACCTTGCTGCCATAGACGGTCAGGATGGCGGCAAGTTCCCTGCGATCGAAGGAGATGGGGGCGAGTTGGGCAGAAGCCGATCTATGCTGAAGTCCATCGGCTGCGCCATCGGGCTTGCGCAGCCGGAAGGGAACTATGGGTTCAGTATCACTCACCAAATGGGACCTTCAGCGTTGCCGGGGAACGTAGCATGTCGGAATGATGACGAAGCCTCGGCCGAATGGCAAGTCCTTCGGCCGTCGCGGGGAGCGCCGAAATCTGCGCCCAACAAAAGGGCCAAAGGTTTCACGAGTTCGCCCTATTCCGGCCCTTCAACCTCCTCATTGGACGCTAGTATGTGGATCGTTGCCTCTAAGCCCGGTGGTGTGGGAGCTTCGGAAACTCAAGCCCCCCAGCCCCCTTCTGAAGTTCCGCCTACCGGGTACCTAATTCAGTCAGTGAGTTAGTTGAGTCAAAGTCAAGTCGGCGGCCAGGAGTGTGGCCGCCAATTTTTTTGTCAACCGTCAGCTTGACGGTCCTGTCTCGGTGGCCATATTCCCTCGGCTACGTAATTCAGGCGCCAAGCTGACGGTACTGCCATGGCAAAAGCCAAAACGAAATCGCCGGAAGCCTCGAACGAGAGCCAGTCGCACGCGTTTCAGGCCGAGGTCTCCAAGCTTCTCGACCTCATGGTCCACTCGGTCTATTCCGAGCGGGAAGTCTTCCTGCGCGAGCTCATCTCCAATGCGGCGGATGCGCTCGACAAGCTACGCTACGAAGCCATCGCTCACCCAGAGCTTCTGGGCGGCGATGCCACGCTCAAGATCGCCATCGCGGCCGACAAGAAGGCGAAGACCATCGCGGTCACCGACACCGGCATCGGCATGAGCCGGCAGGAGCTCATCGACAATCTCGGCACGATCGCGCGGTCGGGCACGCAAGCCTTCCTCGAACGGGCGAAGGCAGAGAAGGGGGATCTGAGCCTCATCGGCCAGTTCGGCGTCGGCTTCTATTCCGCCTTCATGGTCGCCAAGCGTGTGGAGGTGACTTCCCTCAGGGCCGGAGAGACGGAAGCTTGGCAGTGGACCTCAGAGGGCAGCGGCCGCTTCACCGTTTCGCCAGCGGCGGAGGGTGCCAAGCGGGGCACGCGCATCGTGCTTCACCTCAAGGAGGACGCGGAGGAATTCCTCGATAATGCCCGCCTCGAAGGCATCGTCAGGACCTATTCCGACCACATTGCCCATCCGATCATGCTGGCGCTCGACAATGAGACGGCGAAGCAGGTCAATTCGGGCAGTGCGCTATGGGCGCGGCCCAAGACCGAGATCAGCCCTGAGCAGTACAAGGAATTCTTCGGCCATGTCTCGCATGATTACTCCGATCCCGCACTGATCCTGCACTATCGTGCCGAAGGGCGGAACGAATACACAGTACTTCTCTACGTGCCCTCGGGCCGGCCCTTCGACCTGTTCGACCCGGAGCGGCGGGGCCGGCAAAAACTCTATGTGAGGCGCGTTTTCATCACGGATGACGCCGAGCTACTGCCTGCCTACCTGCGCTTCGTGCGGGGCGTCATCGATTCCGAGGACATGCCGCTCAACATTTCGCGCGAGATGCTGCAGGACAATCCGACGGTCGGCCGCATTCGCAAGGCGGTGACCAACCGGGTGCTCACCGAACTCAAGAAATGCGCCGAGAGCGACGCCGAAAAATACGAGAAAATCTGGAAGTCGTTCGGGCCGGTGATCAAAGAAGGACTTTATGAAGACATGGAAAGGCGCGACCAGATTTACGAGATCGCGCGGTTCGACACAACCAAGGGCAACATGGTGTCGCTGAAGGATTACGTCGGCAGACTCAAACCGCAACAGACGGCGATCTATTATCTTTCGGTGGAGGATCAAGGGAAAGTCAGGTCTAGCCCGCAGCTCGAAGGCTATGCGGCGCGCGATATCGAAGTGCTGCTGCTCACGGATCCCGTCGATTCCTTCTGGGTGAGGACATCACTCGGCTTCGACGGCAAGCCGTTCAAGTCGGTGACGCAAGGTGCCGCCGATCTCGACGCCTTGCCGCTCGCCGGCGGCAGCAAGCGCTCCGAGCCCGACAATGCCAAGATCGCAACGCTGATTGCAGCGATGAAGCAGACGCTCGGTACGGAGGTCAAGGACGTGCGGGTGTCGGAACGGCTGACCGAAAGCGCGGTCTGCCTCGTCGCCGACACCATGGGCCTCGACAGGACGCTCGAAAAGCTCTTGTCGCGGCAGGGAGCAAGCGGGATCATGCCGAGTGCTGCAATTCTCGAAATCAACGCCGCTCATCCCTTGATCGTGGCCTTGGCGGAACGTGTCAAAGCCAAGGGCGTGACGAGCGAGTTGGAGGAGGCGGCGCGGCTTCTGCTCGATGAGGCGCGCATTCTCGAGGGCGAGACATTGAGCGATGCGAAAGCCTTCGCCAACCGCCTCACGGCGCTCATGAGCAAGGCGCTGGCGTGAGATGCAGATGGATGAGCGGCTTGCCGTAGAAAGCTTCTTCGATGAGCCCACCAACACGGTGAGCCACCTCGTCTGGGATCGCGATACGAGGAGCGGCGCCGTGATCGACCCGGTTCTCGACTACGATCATCGCTCGGGCAAGGCGTCGACAGAATCGCCCAGGCGTATCCTGGCCAAGGCTCGATCGGAGGGCGTGCGCATCGACTGGGTGCTCGAGACCCATGCTCATGCCGATCATCTGTCGGCTGCGCCCTATATCAAGGCGAAGACCAAGGCCAAGATCGGCATTGGCGAACACATCAGACAGGTGCAGAGGATTTTCCGGCCGGTGTTCAATCTCACCGATGTATCGGGAGAGGGCCTGGAGTTCGATCACCTCTTCAAGGACGGCGAGAGGTTCCAGATCGGCACGCTCGCGGGCGAAGTGATGCATGTGCCAGGGCACACGCCCGCAGACATCGCCTACAAGATCGAGGATGCCGTTTTCGTCGGCGATACGCTGTTCATGCCGGACTACGGCACGGCGCGCGCCGATTTCCCGGGCGGCAATGCGCGGATGCTCTATCGGTCCATCCAGCGGCTCCTGCAGCTTCCCGACGAGACGCGGCTGTTCATGTGCCATGACTACAAGGCGCCGGGGCGCACCGACTTCGCCTGGGAGACGACGGTCGCCGCAGAGAAGAAGAACGTCCATCTCGCCGGGAAAAGCGAAGATGAGTTCGTTGCCTGGCGGGAGAAGCGCGACAAGGAGCTTGCGGCACCTCTGCTGCTTCTGCCTTCGATCCAGGCCAACATCCGCGCGGGGCGGCTGCCTGAAGCGGAGTCCAACGGCGTGCGCTATCTGAAAATACCGATCAAGCTCAGCGAACAGGAGATGTGAGGAGCCGGTGCTAGACCTGCCGGCTCCTGAAGCCCCAGGTCGCCACGCCGATGATGTGGCCCGAGCTTACGATCTGAAGCAGGGCCACGCAGCATTCCTTGGCGTCGGTGAGAAGCGTGTCCTTGGGAAGCTTGAGAAAGGCCGGGTCGCCCTGCCACATTCCGACCGGCATGATGTGGCGCACGACATTATAGTAGCTGACCTGGCGGCCGGCATTCTCTCCCTTGTCGATGGGGACGGTGACGACCGGAAGGAGGGTGATGAGCACGATCGCCGATTCCTTCCGCAGTATGTCATTCGAGGCGGCGCCGACGCTGATGGCGAGTTCGTGGCCCAAGGTCCTGATTGACATGGGGACGATGCTGCGCTCGGTGCGGCGAGCTTCCTCGCCGATCATGTCGAGAACCGCCTTGCGGTCGGAGCCCACCGCATGGCGATAGCCGTTGATCACCATTTGGGGCGTGTAGACGCGATTGTCGCCGCGCTTTCTTGCGTAATCGCGCTGGCGCTTGCTGTTGGCGGGGGAGGCAAGCGTGTCGCGCCAGCCGATGTAATCCCAATAATCGACGTTGAGCGACAGGCCGATGACGTGCTCCTTGCCGACGAGCTCGCCCATGAAGGCGTCGGCTGGAGGACAGGACGAGCAGCCTTGCGAGGTGAACAGTTCGACGACGACGGGGCTGACGACCGTGGCGCGCGCCGGTGCGGCCAGGGAGCACAGCGCAGCGGCACCAATGCCCAATGCGGCGCGCCGGTCGAGAAGGGGTGACTCCATCAATTCGATATGGAGCAAAGAGCGATCAAGCAGAACTCACTTTGTGGTGAATTTTTAGGCAGCCGGAGCGGCAGGCTCTATGCCGCTTTTGCGAGGTTCCTCAGAACGAAAGGCAGGATGCCGCCATGGCGGAAATAATCGAGCTCGTCCAAGGTATCGATGCGGCAGAGCACGTCGAACTGCTTGCGAGAGCCCTCGGCGAAGTCGACGTTCACTTTCAGCAGCTTGCGAGGCTTGAGCCCGTCGGCGATGCCTGCAACGGAGACGATCTCGGCGCCCGTTAACCCAAGCGACTGCCAGCTGCCGTTCTCCATGAACTGCAAAGGCAGCACGCCCATGCCGATCAGGTTGGAACGATGGATGCGCTCGAAAGACTGGGCAACCACGGCGCGCACGCCCAGGAGCTTGGTGCCTTTGGCAGCCCAGTCGCGCGAGGAGCCTGTGCCATATTCCTTGCCGGCAAAGATCACGAGCGGCACATGCGCGGCGCGATATTGCATGGCGGCATCGTAGATCGGCATCTGGGTGCCCGAGGGATAGTGAACGGTGACACCACCCTCGACACCGGGGACCATCTGATTGCGGATTCGGATATTGGCGAAAGTCCCGCGCATCATGACCTGATGATTGCCGCGCCGCGAACCGTAGGAGTTGAAATCGATGCGCGAGACGCCATGGCTCACCAGATAGCGGCCAGCCGGGGAGTCGGCTTTGATCGAACCCGCTGGAGAAATGTGATCGGTGGTGATCGAATCGAGGAAGAGGCCGAGCACGCGCGCATTCTCGATGTCGGTGAGCGGATCGGGGGTCAAGGTCATGCCGGTGAAGTAGGGCGGGTTTTGAACATAGGTGGAGTTGGCGTCCCACTGATAGGTGAGGCCGCCCTTGACCTTGATCTTGCGCCATTCGGCATCGCCCTTGAAAACATCGCCATAGCGCTGGCGGAAGGCCGCGGCCGTCACGTGCTTGCGCACGAGGTCGGCGATCTCCTGGCTCGAGGGCCAGAGGTCCTTGAGATAGACGGGTTCGCCCTTTTTCGATGTTCCCAAAGGATCCTTCAAGAGATCGATGTTGAGCGTGCCGGCAAGCGCATAGGCGACGACGAGGGGCGGCGAGGCAAGGTAGTTGGCGCGAACGTCTGGATTGATGCGGCCCTCGAAATTCCGATTTCCCGACAAGACAGCGGCGACGACGAGATCCTTGGCACGCACGGTCTCGGCGATGGGATCAGGCAAGGGACCGGAATTGCCGATACAGGTGGTACAGCCATATCCCACGAGCTCGAAGCCAAGCTTGTCCAGATCTTTCTGCAGGCCCGAGGATTTGAAATATTCGGTGACGACCTGGCTTCCGGGTGCCAGGGAGGTCTTGACCCAGGGCTTCGTCTGCAGTCCGAGCGCAACCGCCTTGCGAGCGAGCAGCCCGGCGCCGATCATGACGGAAGGATTGGACGTGTTGGTGCAGGAGGTAATGGCGGCAATCACCACATCGCCGTGGCCCAAATCATAATTGCAGCCGTCGACCCGGTGGCGGGTGCCCACACCGTCACCGGTCCTGAACTCGCTCGACATGACGTGGAGGAAATCGGCAGCGGTGTCTTTCAGCGCGACACGGTCCTGCGGGCGCTTCGGCCCGGCGAGCGAGGGCTCGACGGTCGAGAGGTCAAGTTCGATCGTGTCGGTATAGACGGGATCGGGTGCGGCCTTGGTCCACAGCATCCCCTGGCAGGCGGCATATTTCTGAGCGAGCGCCAGAAGACCCGGCGGACGACCGGTGGCCTTCATGTAGGCGATTGTTTCCTCGCTCATGGGGAAGAAGCCGCAGGTCGCGCCATATTCGGGGGCCATATTGGCAATGGTGGCGCGGTCCTCGACGGTGAGGCTGCCGAGACCGGGGCCGAAGAACTCGATGAACTTGCCGACGACGCCAAAGCGGCGCAGCATTTGTGTGACGGTCAGAACAAGATCGGTGGCGGTAGTGCCCTGGGGCAGGCTTCCGATCAGTCTCAAGCCCACCACTTCGGGGATCAGCATGGAGATGGGCTGGCCCAGCATGGCGGCTTCGGCCTCGATGCCGCCGACACCCCAGCCAAGCACGGCAAGGCCGTTGACCATGGTCGTGTGGCTGTCAGTGCCGACGAGGGTGTCGGGATAGGCGGTCTCAATCGCCTTGCCGGCCCGTCTCTCCTTCCTGGTCCAGACGGTGCGGGCGAGATATTCGAGATTGACCTGGTGACAGATGCCAGTGCCTGGCGGAACGACGCTGAAATTGTCGAAGGCGAGCTGCCCCCATTTGAGGAAGGTGTAGCGTTCGCGGTTCCTCTCATATTCGAGCTGGACGTTCTGGAGGAAGGACTGCGCCGTACCGAAGAAATCCACCATGACCGAGTGGTCGATGACGAGGTCAACGGTAGCCAGCGGATTGATCTTCTTGGGGTCGCCGCCGAGCTGCTTCATGGCATCGCGCATGGCGGCGAGATCGACGACGGCGGGCACGCCGGTGAAATCCTGCATGAGCACGCGGGCGGGGCGAAAGGCGATCTCGCGCTCGGTTTTGCCGCGGTTGTTGGTCCAGTCGACGAGGCCTTCGATATCCTCCTTCTTAACGGAGCGCCCATCCTCATGACGCAGCAAATTCTCGAGCAGGACCTTGAGCGAAAATGGCAGTTGCGAAATGCCGGGCAATCCGTTTTTCTCGGCTTGGGGAAGCGAGTAATAGTCGTAAACCTTCGAACCGACTTTCAAAGTCTTGCGGCACTTGAAACTGTCGAGGGAGGACGTCATCAGAGCTCCTTTGAATGTCGATGCCCTATAATGGGTTTTGGCGTTTTTCACCAGCCCAACGAGAAGGGGCGCGCTTGGCTGCACAGGGGGCGGGGCTGATGCGACTTCAAGGCGAAGGCTTGACGCTCGAGAGGGGCGGACGCGTGATATTCGGAGACTTGTCCTTCGCAGCGGAAGCCGGGGAACTCGTGCTGCTGCAGGGGCCAAATGGCTCGGGCAAGACCAGCCTTCTCAAGCTCATCGCCGGTTTGCTGCGGCCCGTTCATGGCGAAATCACCCTTAGCGGGGGCATAAGCGGATTGGCCACCGGGCAGCAGGCGCATCTCATCGGCCACGGTCTGGCGCTGCGCTCGGGGCTCACGGTCGAGGAGAACCTCGCGTTCTGGACTTTCTTTCTCGGCGGGGGGGATGTGGCGCGCGGGCTGGAGGCCTTCGGGCTCGACCAGCTTGCGCATCTTCCGGCAGGGGTTCTGTCCGCGGGGCAGCAGAGACGCTTGAGTCTTGCACGGCTGGCGGCCGTGGGACGGCCAATTTGGCTTCTCGATGAGCCGAGCGTCGGGCTCGATCGGATGTCGCTGAAGCAGCTGAATTTTCAAATGGGCAATCATCTGAGCGCAGGCGGCATCATCATCGCCGCCTCACATGGAGATTTCGACATCACTTGCACCCACCGTATCGAGCTTGGAGACGCAAGTTGAACGCGGTCACCGCGCTCATCGGCCGGGATCTCAAGACCGTGCTGCGGCAGGGCAGCAGTGCGGGAACGGCCGTGGGTTTCTTCCTTGCTGTCGTCCTGCTTCTGCCCTTAGGGCTCGGCCCTGACCAGGCGCTGCTTGCGCGCATCGCGCCCGGCAGCCTGTGGGTTGCGCTTCTCATGTCGGTGCTCTTGGCGGCGGAAGGGATCTTTCAGTCGGACTATGAAGACGGTTCGCTCGAGCTCCTGACCATGGGTGAGACGCCCTTCGAGATCGTCGCGCTCGCCAAGGCTCTCGTGCACTGGCTGACGACGGGGCTGCCGCTTGCCGTCCTGGCACCCTTGCTCGGCTTTCTCCTTAACCTTCCCCCCGACCAGGTGTTGCCGCTGACGGCCAGCATGATCATCGGCTCTCTCGGCATTTCTCTCCTGGCCGTGCTCGGCGCGGCAATCACGGTGGGCTTGAGGCGCGGAGGCCCGATGCTGTCGTTGATCATTCTGCCGCTCTATGTGCCGATGCTGGTGTTCGGAGTCAGTGCGAGCAGCCCGGCCACAGCAATCGGGGGCGAAACTGCCGCCTCGCTGGCGATCTTGGGCGCCCTGTCGCTCGCCGCGCTGGTCATGGTACCTATTGCCGCATCGGCGGCACTCAAGGCCCATTTGCAGTAGAACACGCCCATGCAGAAACTGGCCAATCCGAAGCTCTTCCTCAGGCTCGCCGACATGGTCCGCCCGTGGGTGCTCGGGGCAACGATCGTTCTTCTTGTCCTCGGGCTCTATCTCGCCATCGTGCAGGCGCCGCAGGATTACCAGCAGGGCGAAACGGTCCGCATCATGTTCGTGCATGTGCCGGCCGCCTGGATGGCGCTCTTCGTCTATAGTTTCATGGCGCTCGCCCATGGAGCAGGTCTCGTGTTCCGCCACCCGATCGCCCACATCGCGGCAAAGGCGGCAGCGCCGATCGGCGCCTGTTTCACGTTTCTCGCCCTGGCGACGGGTTCCTTGTGGGGCAAACCCATGTGGGGCACGTGGTGGGTGTGGGATGCCAGGCTCACGTCGATGTTCGTGCTGTTCCTGCTCTATCTCGGCTATCTGGCGGTGTGGAGCGCGTTTGGCGAAGACAACCGGGCGGCGCGCATCGCCAGCGTCGTAGCGCTCGTCGGCTTCATCAATGTGCCGATCGTCAAGTTCTCCGTCGACTGGTGGAATTCGCTGCATCAACCGGCAAGCGTGTTGCGCGCCGGGGGACCCTCCATCGATTCTTCGTTGCTGACCCCGCTCTTCATCATGGCCTTAGCCTATGCCGGGCTTTTCGTGACGCTGTGGCTCCTGGCCATGAAAGCCGAAGTTCTGACGCGGCGCATCCACCAAATGCAGGTCGCTCAAGCGGGCGAGGCTTGAGTTAGCCCCGTGGATTTCAGCGCTCCACACGTCGGATTCGTGATTGCAGCCTATGTGATCTCGGCTCTGGTGCTCATCGGGCTTGCGGCCAGGATCGGCCTGGTGCTCAAGGCAAGACAACGGGAGCTCAAGTTGCTCGAAGAGCGCAAGTCGCCAAGGCGGAGGGCGCCCCGATGAGCGGGGCAATCGTGCGCCGGGGGAGCTGGGTGCGTCTCACGCTCGTTCCTGCGCTGGTCTTCCTTTTGCTCGCCCTGCTGTTCCTGATCGGGCTCAAGGGCCGAGATCCATCGGTGGTGCCGTCGGCGCTCCTCGGAAAATCCGTGCCGGAATTCACGCTGCCGCCGCTCGAAGGACTGGGATTGCCGGGACTGGACAGCGCGGATCTTCGCACCGGCAAGGTCACGCTTGTCAACGTCTGGGCCTCCTGGTGCGGCCCCTGCAGGCTCGAACACCCCGTGTTGATGGAGTTCGCAAAACGTCCCGATCTTCGGCTCTTCGGCATCAACTACAAGGACGAGCCACAAAATGCGGTGCGCTTCCTGCGAAGTCTCGGCGTTCCCTATCTGGCGGTGGGGATGGATCGGAACGGGCGCACGTCGATCGACTGGGGCGTCTATGGCGTGCCCGAAACCTTTGTGGTCGATGGGAAGGGAATCATTCGGTTCAAATGGGTGGGACCCATCTCGGAGGGAACGGCGAGGGCGAAGCTCGATGAAGCGATCAAGGCGGCGGGAGAGTAGAGCCAGCCATCAACGCGCCTTGCGCTTGCCGCGCTCAGCCGCCGCCTTTTCCGCCTTCTCCTGCTCGTCAAGCTTGCTTGCCAGGACAATCAGGGATTCGACGAAAGAGCGTCGATAAGACGAGGGGACAACGGCAAGTATCGCCTTGTCGACCTCGTCAGCCCCCGGCTGCGCCACTTTCAAGGCCTTGCGGCCGGCCGCGGTGATGCGGACGGTGTTGGTGCGGCCGTCGTCGCGGGTGCGGCGGCGCTGCAAATAACCCTGAGCCATGAGCCTCGCCACGAGATCGGCAAGGGTCGAGCGGTCGATACCGGTGAGCTTGACGAGATGGGTCTGGCTGATCCCGTCATTCTGCTCCACGGCGTAGAGCACGGTGTACTGCCTCTGGGTGAGGCCCGATCTCCCCACTTCTTCCATGTAGATGTCAGCGGCATATTGGGCGGCACGTTTGAGCAGGTGATAGGGAGAGCGCGTGAACTGCCTCATTTCCTTGCTAGCCATATTGCCGTTTCCCCTCGCGCCGACCACGTTTTCCTCCTGGCCAGAAGTCGTATCCAGTTGTCCTGGATTACCGCCCACGAAAGCCTGCTAGATCAGCCTGCTTCGCTAAACAGCTGGTTAATGGATATAGAATTTTCTTGGCGAAGAGTCGAATCGAGAATCAGAAGGCGAAAAACAATTCGTACAAGGATCATTCAAGAACGAGAGCTTGAGCCTGGCTCAATGAGGTGCCGGCTCATGAGCGGCGCCTGCGACAGGGCAAACAGCAGAGTGATCGGCAATATTCCGAACACCTTGAAGTTGACCCAGACATCGGTGCTTACCGTGCGCCAGATGATCTCGTTCAACAGAGCCAGAGCGAAGAAGAAAAGACCCCAGCGCAGGGTGAGGATGCGCCAGCCTTCGTCATCCATCTTCAGAGCCTCCCCAAGAACGAGCTTGAGGAATTGCTTACGGAAAGCGAGACCGCTCAACAGGATCGTGCCGAACAGCAGATTGACAAGAGTTACTTTCACCTTGATGAAAGTCTCGTTCTGCAGCCAGAGGGTGAGCCCGCCGAAGACGACGACAAAGACGGCACCGATGAGCGGCACCAGCGCGAGCTTGCCCGTGAATGTCCAGGACACGGCAAGAGCAATGGCGGTCGCCGCCATGAAAATGCCGGTTCCCCAGAAAATGCCGCCCTTCGCGTTGGCAATGAAAAAAGTAATAAGGGGGCCCCACTCCACCAAAATGCGCGCCCAGGTGGGCAGGGTATTGTCGGTTTTCTCCATCATCGCTTAGTCCTCTAGCTCCAGCCCGACGATGGCGCGGGAAAAAGCCCGGGCGTCAAAAGGCTGCAGGTCGTCAATTCCTTCGCCTACGCCGATGGCATGGACAGGCAGGGCGAAGCGCTCGGCAATGGCGACGAGAATGCCGCCCCGGGCGGTGCCGTCAAGCTTGGTCATGATAAGGCCGGTGAGGCCGGCCGTCTTGTGAAACATCTCAACCTGGGTCAGGGCATTCTGACCGGTGGTGGCATCGAGCACGAGCAGGGTGGCGTGCGGCAGATCAGCGTCCTGCTTCTTCAGTACACGGACGATCTTCTCCAACTCGGCCATCAGCGCGGCCTTGTTATGGAGACGCCCGGCCGTGTCAACGAGGAGGATATCCGATGCCTCGCGCCTTGCGGCGGAGAGAGCATCAAAAGCGACGCCGGCAGCATCGGCGCCAGCTCCACGGGAGACAACCCTGGCGCTGATGCGCTGGCCCCAGACGGAGAGCTGTTCGATGGCGGCGGCGCGAAAGGTGTCACAGGCGGCGAACATCACGCTGAGCCCCTCGCGCCGGGCGATGGCGCCAAGCTTGCCGATGGTCGTGGTCTTGCCGGAACCGTTGACGCCAACGACCAGAATGACAAAAGGCTTGCGCGCCGCATCGAAAACGAGCGGCACCTCCACGGACTTCATAACGGCGGCGATCTCTTCCGCCATGACCTGCTTCACCTCTTCCGGCTCGATTTCCCTGTCATAACGCCCGCTCGCCACGGCAGCGGTGATGCGGGCCGACATGTCGAGGCCCAAATCGGCGCTCAGGAGAATGTCTTCGAGCTCGGCGAGCGTCGCCTCGTTGAGGCGGCGCTTGGTGAAAATGTCGGAGATGCCTGTCGATAGGGCGCGGGAGGATTTGGACAGGCCGTCCTTCAGCCGCCTCAGCCAAGCGGAAGCCGGCTGCGGCTCGAACACAGGTTCATCCCGAAGCTTGCCTTCCGTTTCCTGCCGTTCAAGAACCTGGGCGGGCTGCTGGACAGAAGGCGCTTCAACAGGGACCCCGGCCAGATCGCCGACGCGAGGCTCCTCGGGAAGCGGCGCAGCCTCATCGGAAGCACCGGCGCGGCGGAAAAGCTTCTTCAAAAAACTCATGTTCCAGCTTGTGCGATCAAATGGTGCGTATCGGCGGCGGAAATCAGCGAGTCGACCAGTGAGCCCGCCTGCACGTTGCCGCTGAATCTCACGGACGCGAAATGCTCGGTATGGCCGCGGTTGCCGCGCTCGGCGAGCACCCGGCGCGTGCGGCCTACTTCCCGCATCAGAAATTGCTGCAGCTGCCTCATTCCCTGGCGGCGAAGTGCTAAGGCGCGATTGGCGATCACCGGCTTCGGCAGTTGGGGCATGCGGGCGGCGGGCGTTCCGGGTCTCGCGGAGAAGGGAAAGACATGCAGGAAGGTCACGTCTGCCTCCGCAACATGACGAAGGGTATTTTGGAACATCTCCTCGGTTTCGGTCGGAAATCCGGCAATCACATCAGCACCGAAAACGATGTCGGGGCGAAGGCGGCGCAGCCGGTCGCAAATCGAGAGCGCGTCGGCGGCCCGGTGGCGGCGCTTCATGCGCTTGAGGATCATGTCGTCGCCCGATTGAAGCGAGAGGTGAACATGCGGCATGAGGCGAGGTTCTTCCGCGAAGGCACGGAAGAGATCGGCATCGACTTCAACAGAATCAATGGAGGAGAGGCGCAGGCGGTCGAGCTCTGGAAGTTCCTTCAAGATCTTGCGCAGGAGCAGGCCGAGGCCCGGGGTGCCTGGAAGGTCGGCGCCGTAAGAGGTGATGTCGACGCCGGTCAGAACCGCTTCCCGATAGCCATGCTCGATCAGCGTGCGGATCTGCGCGACAACACCTTGCATGGGCACGGAGCGGGAGGGCCCACGCGCGTGAGGGATGATGCAGAAGGTGCAGCGATGATCGCAGCCGTTCTGTATCTGCACGAAGGCGCGCGCATGGCCGAGGAAGCCCGTCACCGTGTGCGGGGCGGATGCGTTGATCTCGGCAAGCGAATTGACGCGCACGCGCTGGGCATCGGCACTCACGAGCTCACGATAGTGGGACGAGGAGAGCTTTTCCGAATTGCCGAGGACGCCGTCGACCTCGGGCATGCCGGCGAACATGGCGGGATCGATCTGAGCGCCGCA
>Ga0075421_100003867_pt1 | contig 17994 bp, 18 predicted proteins | sample SoiMetdeltSBSDD5_FD_75292 | JGI IMG/M metagenome (GOLD analysis project Ga0075421, IMG submission 75292) | Bulk soil microbial communities from a Populus tree surrounding site in Tennessee, USA - Soil MetaG P. deltoides SBSDD5 | ecosystem: Environmental > Terrestrial > Soil > Tree plantation...
GCCTCGAATCACACAAGTTTCTTGGACATCCCCCTGTTGGGTTGCGGGATCACACGGCGGGTCTGGTTTCTTGGACGGCATGACCTCTTCCCAATTCCGCTCTTGAACGGGATTCTGCAGTGGCTGGGATGGATTCCTCTACGGGTCGGGCGCCTGGATCGTGGCGCGTTCGGGAAGGCAGCGAGTTTGATCAAGGAGGGTAAGGCTGTCGCTATTTTTCCTGAAGGGACACGTTCCTCCAATGGAGTATTACGGCCGGGCAAACCCGGTATCGGGCTCATCGTCAATCAAACCGGTTGTGCCGTCGTCCCCGCATATGTGAGTGGGACGTACGAAGCACTGCCCGTTGGCGCCTTCTGGCCTAAATTTCCTCGCGTCACCGTGACCTACGGCGAACCAATGGATTTCTCGGCCGAGCTCCAGCGAATGGAGGGCAAAGCGTTTTACCAACACGTGAGCCGAGCCGTGATGTCCAAGATAGCGGAGCTGGGTCATGTCCCCGCGCCTGGCCATCATTCAGGACAAACCGGCCGGAACGATACTCTCAATCGGAAGTTCACTCCCGAGTCTTGCAATGCTGAGTAAGGCTCGGTGTTTATCACCTTCAGCACCCGGCATGAGCCGGAGGACTAGGAATTTCGCATGAGCACGGTGACAAGACAAGCGGAACCAAAACTGGATCGCAATGCCCTGGCGGCCATGTATGAAGAGACCTTCCGAAATTTCGAAGAGGGAACGATTACAGAAGGTTCTGTGGTGGCCATTGGGAAGGATAAGGTCGTGGTGGACATCGGCTACAAGTCCGAAGGAATGATCGCAGCCGATCAATTCTCCACCGATGAATTGCAGCGACTCAAGGTGGGTGATCGCCTCCAAGTGTATCTGGAAGAGTGTGAAGATGCCGAAGGCAATCTGGTTCTTTCCAAAGAAAAAGCCGACAAGATGAAGATTTGGGAGGAACTGGAAAAGTTGCACAAAGAGGAGAAGAGCATCGAGGGGAAAATTATTTCCCGTATCAAAGGCGGCATGATGGTCGATATCGGCGTCAAAGCATTCCTCCCCGGTTCTCAGATCGATCTCCATCCGGTTCGCGACCTCGACGGGCTGGTCGGCAAGACGTTTCCCCTCAAGATCATCAAAATCAATCATCGGCGCGGCAACGTCGTCGTCTCTCGGCGTGTCTTGCTCGAAGAGTCGAGAGACAAACGGCGCCAAACGACATTGGCTTCCCTCAAGGAAGGCCAATTGATTCATGGCATGGTCAAGAACATCACCGACTATGGTGCCTTCATTGATCTGGGCGGCATCGACGGACTTCTCCACATCACAGATATGTCATGGGGGCGCGTCGGTCATCCGTCCGAATTGTTCCAGGTGGGTGATAAGGTTGAAGTGACGGTTCTCAAATATGATCGCGAGACCGGCCGCATTTCGCTTGGATTGAAACAGAAGAGCGCCGATCCCTGGACCGGCGTCGCGTCGAAATATCCGGTCGGCACGAGGGTGCGCGGCCGGGTGGTGAGTTTGACGGACTACGGCGCGTTCGTCGAATTAGAGCCCGGCGTGGAAGGCCTGGTGCACGTGTCCGAGATGTCCTGGACGCATGAAGTTCGTCATCCATCCCGTGTCGTGTCAGTTGGGGATCAGGTTGAAGCGGCTGTGCTCAACGTCGATCCGGGCAATCGCAAAATATCCCTGGGCATGAAACAAACGGCTCCGAATCCGTGGGATATGATCGAGGCGAAGTATCCGTCCGGGACTCGCATTGAGGGCAAAGTAAAGAGTTTGACCGACTTTGGCGCATTTGTCGGCCTTGAAGAGGGGATCGATGGTCTCATTCACATCTCCGACATGTCGTGGACAAAGCATGTCAAGCATCCGTCCGAGCTCTTCAAAAAAGGTCAAAAGGTGGATGCGGTCGTCATCCGGATCGACAAGGATAAAGAACGTCTGTCATTGGGTTACAAACAGCTGAGCCGCGATCCCTGGGAGGATCAGATTCCTGCCCAGTATCGCGTCGGGGACACGGTTGCAGGCAAGGTGAGTAAGATCGCAGACTTTGGCGTATTCGTGGAGCTTGATGGTGATGTGGAAGGCTTGATCCACGTCAGCGAGGTTGGCCTTGACCCGCAAGCCCGCATTGAGGACAAGTTCAAAATTCAGGATGAACTGTCGGCCAAGATTATCAAGGTTGACCGGGATGAGCGTAAAATCGCATTGAGTCTTCGGGACCATCAACTAGACACCGAACGTCGGCAAGTGGATGAATACCATGCCTCCCAGGGTACGGTTGATCAGAGCCTGGGACGTGCCGCAAAACAAAACCGGAAACGTGGAGATGGGGACGAGCAGTGATTCTTCCGAGGCGCTCTCCGCGCATGTCCGACTACACTGAGAGGTTCAGGGATTGCCAATGAGTGAAGACACACCACCAACTGCCGGGCAGAAGCGTAGAATACTTCGACGCGTCTTCTGGATTGTGGTGATCGGGATCGGTGCCGTTGTCCTGATCAATGCATTATTCCCCGACCTCGATTTCTCGGGAGAGAACCGCATTGCGCTGATCCGCCTCGAGGGGGTAATTCTCGATGCGCAAACGACGATCGGAGACCTGAAGCGATTTAGTGAGAATCCCCTGGTGAAGGCGATCGTCTTACGTATCGATAGTCCTGGAGGAGGCGTGGTCCCTTCACAGGAGATACACGACGCGGTGAAACGGGTACGCAGCAAGAGCAACAAAGCCATTATCGCATCGATGGGAACCGTCGCAGCTTCCGGAGGGTATTACATTGCTGCGGCAAGCGATCGTATCATCGCCAACCCCGGAACATTGACCGGAAGCATCGGGGTGATCATGGAAATGGCCAACGTCGAGGGATTGCTCAAGAAGATCGGGGTGGAGGGGGTTGTCATCAAGAGTGGTCGGTTTAAGGACGTGGGCTCTCCGCTTCGCAGGATGAGTGATGAAGAACGCAAGTTGTTACAATCCGTCATGGACGATGTGCATCAGCAGTTTATTCAGGCGGTCGCAGACGGGCGATCGTTGGAGGTGTCCGAGGTCGCGCCGTTGGCGGACGGTCGTATTCTCACCGGCCGTCAGGCAAAGGATGCGAGACTCGTCGATGAGTTAGGCGATCTAGAAGACGCAATCCGTATCGCCGCAGATATTGTCGGTATCGAAGGAGAACCGAAGGTGTTAGAGCCGCGACGACGCTTTTCGATACGCGAACTGTTGGAATCTCGCTTGTCATCGTTCTTCCCGAAGCTTGAGTTACACACCGGCGTGAGTTTGAAATACCTGATGGCATTTTGATTCACACGAGCAGACAGTCTGTGGAACCGAAGCAGGTGCCAAGGCACTAACGAGCAAGAGAGGGAAGCTATGACGAAAGCGCAGATTATCGAGCGGATGTCGGAACAGGTGACGACGTTGACCAAGCGACAGGCGGAGGTCGTGGTCAATACCATTTTCGACTGCATACGCGATTCGCTGAGAAATGGAGATAAGACCGAGATACGCGGATTCGGAAGTTTCCGGTTGAGAGCCCGTCGCATGAAAGAGGGTCGAAATCCAAAGACCGGCGCCACCGTCGCCGTTCCGGCCAAGCGAGTGCCCTTCTTCAAGGCCGGTAAAGAACTCAAGGAACTTTTGAATCAATAAGCAGGAGGACCCCGTGTCCCAGTCAAACGAGACGGCGATGCCGGATATCCGATGGAGTGAAGAGGCACTCAAACGTATGGACCGAGCTCCCGTGTTCCTGCGTGGAATGGTCCGCCGGCTAGCCGAAAAGAAAGCCCGCGAATTGGGTTACGCGGAGATTACAGAGCAGATTCTCGACCAGTTCAAGCATCAGATGATGGGTAGTATGGGCGGAGAAGGCGGCATGGCCGAGGCTGCCGATCAAATGGCGAAGGGGCAACTGCCTTGGACTGCTGCTGCGAAGGAACGCCTGGCCGCCGTGCCGGAGTTCATGCGGGGAATGATCAAGCAAATTGCCGATGAGATTGCCCGCAAAGGCGGCCACATGGAAGTCAACGTCGACCTCTTCGAGAAGGTCGAAGCCTTAGGAGATATCCGTGAACGAGAGTTGCCACCGCTGGAATGGACCGAAGGAGCGCTGGCGCTGCTGCAAGAGAAGATCAAGGAGTCTCCGCCGATTGCCATGGATTTTGTGAGCGACATGGTCCGGCGCGATACCGAAGAGCTGGCGAGGGAAAAGGGCTTGCGGGGCATCGATGAAAAGACATTGCGAGAACTGTGGGATGCGCCGCAAGAACGTGTGGCCTGGTCCGACGAGGCATGGAAACGGCTACAAACTTCTCCGGACTTTGTACGCAGCGGTATTCGGAAGGCAGCCGAGCGGCGTGCTCGCAAACTCGGATTGAATGAAATCGATTCAGAACACCTCACGACCTTCCGGAATCAGGCGATGATGAAGGCGGTCAAACGAATCCGGTCGTTTGGGTACAACGAATTGACGTTCGACGCCTTCGAGACCGCCCTTCAGAAGACGAAACGACTCCAGGGCAATGAGCAGGCGGGAATGCGGCTCAAGGAGATTCGTGACCATTTCAAAGATCCCGAGACGAAGAAGCCTGAAGGCGGGACCCTCGGTGCCGAACTCATGGGACGATTCCGGAAGTATCTGAAGGGAGAGGGTACGCTCTAGTAGAGACGTCACTCATCATCAGCACCCGATTTCGACAGTGTTTCCATCAACCGATATTACCGCACTGGCAGCACACTGAACACATCGAGGAACGGGATTCCTTCAAGGAAAGTGAAGGATCCAGGGAGACGCGCATTACAGATGGGATGAAACCGCTCCAGGCCAGAATTTGTGCCGAATCTGAGGGAGTGGAACGTTCTCAAAATTGGGGATGTCATAGAGGCAGCGGTCGATTGTCTCTACCTCTTCTGTAGTGAGTTCCAGATTTACCTGCTTTTTCCAAAACTGGTCGAGCGTCAGATAATCGTTCGACTGAGGCTTTTGAGCCAGTAGAGCCTGCATGGTTTTAAATCCCTGGGTATCAACGCCAGGGATACGCCCCTGGTTCTTGTCGACACACCACTTGATGACTTCCGCCACTCCGTACATAGTTAATGGAATACGAACTGTTTTGCTCATAGTGACCTCCTAGAAAGAGCCCTATTCTAGCTCACACGCTCACTGATTTTCAAAGGTCCTAAAGGCTTCTTATATTCATGCCCGCCCGATGCGAGTCAGGCTGGGCAGATGGTCGGTTGGGGTGGACAATCGTTGCGAAGCCATAAGAGGCTCTGTATACTCCGGACAGATTGAAGCCAAGTCCTGGTTGGCCTATGAGCTTTGCCCATGCTGCTCAATACACAGACACGTGTCGGAGAACTCGTTTCCCCGCGAGGCAACTGGAATTCCTCGTATCTTGCTCTCCGCTGGGCATTGACCTGCAGCCTCCTCCTGGCCGGAGGATGTTCAAGGACAGAGCCGTTTGACCCACCCGATCCGTTTTATTTCTTCGCCAGTTATCCTGTTGGGAAGAATCCCACCACCCTGGCGACAGCCGATTTTAATGCGGACGGTTTTACCGATATTGTGACGACCAATATCTCGAGCAACACGCTGTCTTTTTTGTTCGGCAATGGAGATGGCACGTTTCGAGAGCAGGTTCAGGTTCGAGTGTGTCAGGAACCGCGTTCATTGGTAACCAGTGACTTCAATCTGGATGGTCTTCCGGACATCGCTCTTGCCTGTTCGGGAAGTGATCAGGTTTCAGTATTGCTTGGTAAGGGCCATTCAAAGTTTGAAGAAGCTTCGCACTATCCTGTGTATCGGACGCCCGTGTCCATTGCCAGTCAGGATGTCAATGGAGATGACAAACCGGATCTAGTTGTCGCTCTGCGGAACGATAAGATCAAGGTCTTTCTTGGAACGGGGACGGGGGAATTTCGCCCCGGCCTTCAGTACGAGTATGGTGACACGCCCACCTCAATCGCCCTCCAAGATCTGGATAATGACGGAAAAGCTGATCTGATAGTGACCAATGGGGGTCCCATGTCGAGTGCCGTCTCAATATGGATCAGCAACGGAGACGGTTCCTTTAGATCACCAGTTGACTATAAGACCGGCAAGCGGCCTCTAGGTGTCAGCTTCGGCGATTTCAACAATGATCGGATTCTCGATCTCCTGGTTATCAATGGCGAGAGAGACTCTTTCACGACATTTCTTGGCAATGGGAACGCCACCTTCCAGTCCGGTAAGGATTCCGGCGCCGACGCTGGCCCAAATTTCGGGCTGGTGCGGGATTTTAACGGAGATCGTCTTTCGGATGTCGCGATTGTCAATTTACAATCCAATGATCTGTCTATCTTGTTCGGGCGCGGAGATGGAACGTTTCAATATCCACCTCGCAACTACAGAACTCCGTCAGGGCCCTTCGCAGTAGCGATTTTTCGAGTTTCGATTCAAGAAGCAGAGGAGCCGGGGTTGGCGGTTGCCAACAATGGGGCCGGAAGCGTTTCGATCTTTTTGCACCGTGGACGTAGAGGGACAACTATTCCAAGTGGTCCCGGTTGAGCAAGCCTGGTGAATCTTACGACGCACCGGATGAAATCGCAGCTTGCTTGACACCGTATCAGCCCTCGGATAGAGTTCGAAAGGGTTGCGTTATCACGGCGTCAATGAGCCACGGCCGGCTCTTCCCAAGAGGTGACGTGAGATCGTTCGTGTGGTGGTTCAGTATGGGCTCTCTCACCACGCTCGCTGTCCTCATGGTTCAAGGTGGTGTTCGCGACTTGTTTTACGGTACTCATCCCACCGGTAGCACGAGTGCCTATCTCTCGTTTGGGACGACGATCTTTGGTGGCGGATTACTGGCCGGCTGTCTCGCACTCATTCTCAACCGATTGCGGTGAAGTGCAGGTAGCACACGCAGAGGGTTTTGTATTGCTCGGGCATCCTAACGCGGTGGTCCAACCGGCACGACCTCGATGCACTGTCTCAAATGCAAAGGCTTCATGATGGTAGATCACCACTACACACTCATGAATCGTCGACTATACGCTCGCTGTCTCAATTGCGGTTTCTGGATCGATCTTGCCGACCTCCTGCGGTTTTTCCATAAAGTCATCGAAAGTGGAGTGCGCGGTTCGAAGGTCAAAGAGTCCTACACCCTTTGAAAGCCGACGACACCCTCCACGAGCCACAAGGACATGAGGGGACTGATGCAGAGTCAATGGTACTGTCCTAGGCGGGTAATCTTTCTAGTGATGTGTTTCATGTGTATCAGCACAATGTGGTTTCCGGTTCCGGTCAAAGCCGAGTCAGATGCCGATTCGTCATTGTCTCGGCGGACGAGACATCTTGCGGGCACCATACCGTTGCCACGACGCTTGCCGTGGAAACGGGTTCCGGCGCACAGCATTCTTTTGAAGGAGCTGAAAAGCGGAGAAACGCTCTATCAATTTGAATCGGGGCGCAGACTATCGCCCGCGAGCCTCACCAAGATCATGTCTGCGCTGGTCATCCTCGAGTACGGCCATCTTGATGATGAAGTCACGGTGAGTCCTAAAGCCGCACGCGCGCATAAGATTCGCCTACGCTTGCGCACAGGGCAGATCTTTCGCCTGGAGGACTTGCTCAAGGCGATGCTCATCGTATCGGCGAATGATGCTTGTTTGGCGGCCATTGAACATGTCGGAGGCGATGAAGACCGCTTTGTCGATTTGATGAATGCAAAAGCAACCGGTCTCGGATTGGCCAATACACATTTTAGTAACGCATGCGGCTTTGACTCAGCGAACCATTACTCCACGGCTGAAGATCTGGCGAAGCTCAGCGAGCTCGCGCTGCAGGATCAGGTTTTCAAAAGTCTTGTGCGCGAGGAGCGTGAGATCATCATGCCGATCAATGAACATCGATCCTATCTGCTTCGTAACACGAATAGATTGTTGGGACGTGTACCTGGGGTAGAAGGGGTCAAAACAGGCTTCACTTCCAAGGCCGGCCGGTGTTTGATTGCCAAAGTTTCCCAGGATGGCAGCGACCTCTTGTTGGTTATTCTCAACTCCAAACGTCGATGGAACACCGCTACCAGCTTGATCAATTACGGGTTGCGCATAGCTCAGGGACGTTCGGTCATCATCCCGTAACAGTCGTTCTCTCCATGCATCGTGCATCGCCCCGTACACCAAGACTACATCAAGTGTCTTCCTTGGCTGGAGCCTATGTAAAGGGGAGGCGTGAGTCTTTCAGGAGCAGAATGAAAGGGTAACTCGTGGCGCTCCAACTGGGACATGTGATGAGGAGCGTGGAAAGAAGCGCGAGAGTAGAATCATTCCTCTTTCAAGAAAGATCAAGTGGTGAGAATGTTTGTCAGTGCGGCTGCGAGAATTCTACGTTGACGTCCTTGCCCAGATAGTTCACCTGGAACCCTTGTTTGTCATAGGCCAACACAGCACCCATCACGTTTTCATCACCGTAATCTTCTTTGCCCAATAGTTTTCGCACGTCGTCAGGGCTTTCACTGTTCAAGACGTTGCGAAAAACGCCTCGGGTTTTGTAAGCAAACCGGTTATTGATGAAGATGAGGTCGACTTTTCCGTCTTGTATCCGCACACCGGCCATTGGACCGGTTGGTTTCCGTTGATCCAAGAGAAAAATGAACGCGGCTTCCTGCTCGGTCTTGATTCCAGGGATCTTCTCATTGACGAGGATGTCGATAGCCTTGCTTTCAGCGTCACCCAGCTTGACACCGAAGAGCGATACGTCGGGGCTGGCAATCGTCTTTGCGTCCATCAGGTCGTTTTTGCTGAGTTCATAAGGCTCAGCCCTGAGTTGTGCAGTCACTGCCAAGAGGGCAACGAGAGCAATCACCCCCGCGACCTTGCACCGTGTCTGTCTCATCGATTCCTCCATAAGAAAGCCTCTGTTTATCGTGCTGAGGAAGTGAAATAAGGAAGGTTGGAAAGGCTCAGACGACACAATCCATTGTAAACAATGGACTAACGACTTGCAAGACAAGGCTGGGTGAGAACTATGACCGCCCATTTCCCACCGGAAGAATATCCGGGGGGCGTGGAGCCGAACTGGAGTCGACGAGCTGTCTTAGCCTGTCGGGCGCGATCGGCCTTTGTCGGTGGTTTTTCTTCTAGATTCAGAAAATAAATCTTTCATAGTGATCTGACACAGGGTCGCAAACTCTTTGGCGGCAAGGTTCTGATGCTTATTTTTCAAATAGGCCAGTCCCACCGGATGCCGAGGCGTGGGATCGTAAATATCAATAATCTGTAGATCAGTGCCGGGCAAGCGTAACCGCACGTAGAGCTCCGGGAGAATTGTCATACCAGCTCCCTCCGACACGGCTTGCAAAATACCTTCCGGCGAGCTCATCTCCAAGGCCACTTGTGGAAGAATCCCCGCCTTCGCACATTCCCCCTCGATCATCCTTCTCAAGCAGTAGTCGGCTGGCATGAGGATGAGCGGGAGAGCGGCGAGTTCTTGCATCCGCAACCGACGCTGATGAATACCGGAAGAGGCTGGCGCAACCAGACATAGGCGTTCCTCAAAAAGTGGGACCGTCGTAAGTTGTGGATGGGTCAATGGCAGGAGGCAGATACCAATGTCCAAATGATTCCTGAGCAGGCCGCTGACGATTTCCATTGAAGGTTGAGCATGGATATAAAGATGGATGCCTGGAAAGCGCTGCTTAAATCGGGACACCAAGGGGGGGACGAGATAACTATTGACGGTTGACAAGGAGCCGACAATAAGTCGACCGCGAGTGGCCCCGTGCAGTTCCTGAACGACCTGTGCGGCCTGGTCGAGTTCCCGCAGCGCCCGTTCAGCATGTTGACGAAACAGTTCTCCCGCCTGAGTCACCACCACCTTGCGACCTAGCCGATCCAGAAGACGGGTTCCCAGCTCATCTTCGAGCGCACTGATCTGAATGGATAGTGACGGCTGTGAGATGTGTACGTGCTCTGCCGCTCGAGTGAAACTCTCGTGTCTGGCAACTGCGAGAAAGTAGTGCAATTGACGAAGTTCCATTTCAGGCTCTCAGTACTATAGTTATAAGCTATAGAATATATACAAAACATATATTGGATAAATTGATGTTACAGCCTCTATCGTAAGAGATCAAGACGGGTACCCAAACGATATGGCGCGGGCCTGTTGAGCGGGGGGAAATGTGAAAGATTACATACAGGAGGGTTCAATGATGGGATATCTCAAATCGTTTGGCTACAGCATACTCGCGGGCGCGGCACTGGTTACCCTTGGGGCTTGCGCGCAGCAATCCGGTACTGGACCATCATCGCGTACAGAGGCGATCGCATCCACCACCTCCTTGTATGATCGTCTGGGAGGCAAGCCGGCCGTTACCGCGGTCGTGGATCAATTCGTGGCGAATGTGGCAGCTGATTCACGCATAAACGCGCGATTTGCAACCACGGATATCCCCAAGCTGAAGGGGCATCTGGTCGATCAGCTATGCGGGGCTACAGGAGGTCCATGTACGTACAAGGGCCGTAGCATGAAAACGATTCATGCCGGAATGAGAATCACGAACGATGAATTCAATGCCCTGGTTCAGGATCTTGTCGCAGCCCTGGATAAGTTCAATGTACCGTTGAAGGAAAAAAGTGACCTCTTGGCTCTCTTGTCCCCGATGAAACAAGATATCGTGGAAATGCCGTAATGCTTGCCAGCATGTTGTTGATTTTGCCTCGACCGTTAGCGACTGTCTTGGTAAGCCTTACGACCCCTGCCTGCTCGCTACAAGCAATTCGGCGAGCAGGCGCAGGCGACGGAAATACGTAGATGTCTCTTCATTCAGCTCCTCGAGCAAGTTGTTCAGATCTGCAATGCAATCCTGGAGAATAGCGACCCTTGGAATATCCAGCCCCTCAGCAGTATCCAAGTAATACACTGCACAGCCGCCGACTACTGTATCGAGCGTCATCAGTTGTCCTTCATTGGGATTGGAGAAATGCGGCCAATCCGCATGGCTGTGTGTCTCCCATACTGTGGCAATTTCTGATCGTGTCATCGAGCAGGATCCACTCTACATTCCATCTGGACATGACCCTCGAACACTGCGCCGCGCCACGTCATGGGTAGAGGCCCCGTTGCAGATGGGCCTGGGCAACCTTATCGATTCCAGATATGAGCGCCGCCATCCTCATACTGGTACGTTTATGTGTGGAGAAGTGCAAGGTTCGGTGAAATGCGTTCGTAATGATGTCCTGTAAGCGGTCCTGAACATCCTTGGCTTTCCAAAAAAACCGCTGCACGTCCTGAACCCATTCGAAATAAGACACGATCACCCCACCCGCATTGGCCAGGATGTCGGGAATAATAAAGATGCCCTTGTCGATGAGAATGCGGTCCGCCTCCAGCGTCGTGGGACCATTCGCGCCCTCCGCAAGAATACGACAGCGGAGATGTGGTGCGTTCTTTTCGGTGATCTGTTCCGAAAGAGCAGCAGGGATGAGCACGGTGCAGTCCAACTGCAGCAGTTCTTCATTGGTCACCCAATCGCCCTGCTTGATATGGCGAAGTGGTGTTCCTTGCTCGCGATACTGGCGAAGCATCTCCGGGATATCCAGCCCGTTCGAATTGAAGATGCCCCCTGTGACGTCGCTTACCGCGACCACCCGGGCACCGGCCTGCTGCATGATCATGGCCGTGTGTGAACCAACATTGCCGAATCCCTGGATGGCCACGGTCGCCTTTTCGAGAGTCAATTTGAGATGCCGCAAGGCCTCCATTGTGACATATACGACTCCCCGTCCTGTCGCTTCGTCCCTTCCCAGACTTCCGCCGATTGAAAGCGGCTTGCCCGTTACCACTCCTTGGACGGAATACCCTACCTGTTGACTGTACGTGTCCATAATCCAGGCCATCACCTGAGCATCCGTGCCGACATCCGGGGCGGGTACGTCCTTGTCTGGTCCGATGAGCGGAAAGATTTCTGCGGCGTATCGACGTGTCAGGCGTTGAAGCTCCGAGGAGGAAAGCTTTTTGGGGGCCACCTTGACCCCACCCTTCGCCCCGCCATAAGGCAAATCGGCCAAGGCGCATTTCCAGGTCATCCACATGGCGAGCGCAGCAATCTCTCCAAGATTGACTTGTGGGTGGTAGCGAATGCCGCCCTTTGAGGGGCCTCGTGCCGAGTCATGCTGAACGCGGTAGCCGGTGAATACCTCCACATGGCCGTCGTCCATGCGAACAGGAATGCTGACGATGAGCGAACGTTGTGGTAGCTTTAGGCGCTCTCTAAGATTCTGATCCAAGTGCATGGTCTCAGCCGCTTCATTGAATTGGGCCACCGCCAACCGGAAGGTTGGAGTATCGAACTCGTTCATCACCACCTCCCGGTTTCCATTCCGTCGGCTATTCCAATTTCACCTAACCAAGGATCAAAACGATTTTGGGAGCGCCCAAAGGGCTTGTTCCTCAGATCGTGTTTTGCGGTCCACACCACTCCAAAGATCTCTGAAAAGTGGGCGGCAAGCGTGATCATGACCCGGGCGATCTCGACACGTGTACCGAGCACCGCGGCCATCGAGGTGACCTGACAACCCGAGATTCCGCAGGGAACAATGCGTAGGAATGGCTGCAAGTCCATATCGACATTGAGAGCAAAACCGTGCGTGGTGATGCCTCGTGCGATACGAACACCGATCGAGGCAATCTTTGTCGGGCAATCTGAGCCGACCCACACGCCGGGTAAGCGATCGCGCCGGCGGCCGGCTATTCCCCAATCGGCAAGAGATCGAATCAGCACGTCCTCAAGCAGACTGACATAGGGTTTGGGGCCGGCGCAATGATCTCTGAGTCGAAGCACAGGGTAGCCCACGACTTGTCCTGGGCCATGATACGTCACCGATCCCCCGCGATTCACCCGGACAATCTGAATGGGGATCTCCGTGGCGGATTCCTTGTCAACTGGGCCGTCGGCAATCTTGGCGGTCCGGCCCGCAGTGAAAACGGGATCGTGCTCAAGGAGCAGCAAGGTATCGGGGAGTATGTCCAAAAGCCGATGACTCGCCAAAGACTCTTGTATGGTCAATGCCGATGCATAGGGGATTTGGCCTAGTGTTATCAATCGTCCCTGACGTGACATACTATTAAATTGTGCAACAGTTCGGATATCGCCTATCGAAGAGCCTGATCTGGCGATGTGAAAAGAGAATCATGGTAACGATATAAGCCCTGACGGTTTAGGGATCGTTAGAGTGGTGGTCTTGTCCTTGTTCTGAATCGTCAATTGGGCGGAACCTTCCTCCGAGTGAAGCAGGGCATGCCAGAAATCGCCGACGTTAAAGACCTGACGTGAGCCGACGGCGGTAATCACGTCGCCGGTTTGTAAACCTGCCTGTCCGGCTGGTCTGGACGGATTCACCTGAAGCGCCAGAATCCCACGGTCCGTTTCGAGGTCAAAGCTCGCCATCACGCTGGGTGTCACGGTCAGAGGAATAAACCCCAGGTCTGGACGAAGTACGCTCCCCCGTACCACCATCGATTGCATGTGAGGATGGACGGCGTCCATGGAAATGGCATAACTGATGGCCTGGGCTGATGGCGCAATGGCGACATTGATGCCAACCACGCGACCTGACAGGTCGACGAGCGGCCCGCCGCTGTTGCCGGGATTAATCGCTGCATCGGTTTGGATCAAGTCGTACAGAGTTTCCCCGTCTGGTGTGAGTACTGACCGATCGAGTGCGCTGACCACCCCCACCGTCACTGTGGAACCGCCTTTTAATGCCAATGGATTTCCGATCGCCACGACCGTTTCTCCAATCTCCAAGGACACGGGCCGGCCCAGTTCCGCCGGGACGAGGTCCTGTGCCGTAATTTTCACGATAGCGAGATCGAGGAGAAAGTCGCGGGCAACCACTCGTCCAGGTGTCAGGCGTCCGGCAGACAGTCCGACGACCACACTTTTGACTCCTTGCACCAGATGATTGTTGGTGAGCACGTAGCCGTTCGCATCGATGATGATGCCCGAGCCCGAGCCAGACTGTGTCGAGTGCTGGGTGGCACTCGGGGGCACACCGCGTGTAAGAATTGTAACAACAGATGGACGAACCTTGGCAACAACGGCCGGAACAGAGAGTGCCTTGAAAGGCAGCTCTTCGCGCGTGGGTTGAGACAGGACTACGACCGGCCACCCGGCAGCAAATATAATGACGAGAAAGACAAGGAGTAAGGCAAAGAAGACCACATGACCTCGGACGATTCCAATACTCATCGAGTGCCGAGTGTAGTGAGCAAGGCCTCGCGGGCTCATGAACCATTCTCTCATAACTCATGAGGGGGCGGAAGCGTGAAGCGGCACAAAAAGCACGGGCGAGGGAGTGCTCCCTCGCCCGTCACTAATTCGGACGTCTCATATGGATTTACTTCAGCGCAGCGAACATCTCCTTGACCTGCGGCGTCTTGAGCTTTTTGAGCGCCTTGGCTTCAATTTGGCGAATGCGTTCGCGAGTGACGGAGAGTCGTTGTCCTACCTGTTCGAGCGTACGCGGGTGATCCTGGCCGATGCCGAAGCGCAGTCGAATGACCGTCTGTTCCCGCGGACTCAATGTGTCGAGGATGCGATCCATTTCCCGTGTCATTTCACTTCGATTGACGTGCGCGTCCGGCGGTACCGCCTGTTGATCCGGTAAGAGTTCTCCAAACTCCGTGTCACCGTCACCCACTGTATGCTCAAGGGCAACCGGTTCCTGAAAGGCCTGGATGGTTTCATGGAGTCGGTCTGCTCTCATGCGCATCGTCACGGCGACTTCTTCCAAGCGTGGCGGACGTCCGAGTTGCTGCCCGAGCCGCCGTGATACACGCAAGATCCGGTTTGAGGCTTCGGTTTGATGAACGGGAATCCTGATCGTACGGGACTGGTCGGCCAGCGCGCGCGTGATCCCCTGCCTGATCCACCATGTCGCATAGGTACTGAACTTGAATCCCTTTCGGTATTGATAGCGTTCTGCCGCCTTCATCAGTCCGATATTGCCTTCCTGGACCAGGTCGAGCAGCGTGAGGCCCCGCCCTGTATAATGTTTTGCCACGTCCACTACCAATCGAAGATTGCAGCGGACCAGTTCATCTTTGGCCCTTTCGAGTACGAGCCGTGCTCTCTTGACCTCAATCAGTGAGTCGGCCATCTGTCTGAGAGGTGGACCACTGGCCTTCGTGGAGCCGGTATGCTCGCTGATTACACGTTGCAATTCCGATAGAGCTTCGTCCAAGGCGATGGCGGACAGTCCACTCAACCGTCTGATCATCTGCAAGGCGCGAAGTGATTGGGTGGTGCTGTCAGTCCGCTTGAGTTTCGCGCCGGCTTTGATCGCGGAACGAAGCGCCTGTCGAATGTTCCGCGATCCGATGTCGATTTGCTTTGCCAGCGCAATCTCTTCTTCGCGTACCAAAAGAGGCCGCTCACCGAACGACCGAAAGTACAATGATTCCAATACAAATGGGCCGTCTATCGTTGTTCGCGCGACCTTCTTCTGAACGGGTTCTTCCGACCGTTCGGCATCTTGAGAATCATGTGCGATGACTTCAAGCAGGTCACTTGCTCCAGCATCGTCGGCGTCCGGATCGACGGCTGGAGTCACACCGTCCTGCTTTTCATCATCGAGTACCAAAGACCCTTTGATCATGTGCTCACCTTTCCCCTTCGAAGTGATATTCCTTCTTACAATAAAGCGTAGGGTTCGACTTGTTCCACACAATTAGAGCCTGCGTCGGCTCCAAAGGATTCGGCCATGCCTTTACTATTAATTACGAAACGGTGAGGATAAAGGATTGCGGGTTTGGAAAAATGGCAAAAAGGTGTTGAGAGTCAACCGGGTAGGCATGGATGGCTGACCTCACCCGATCCGAAAGACCTAGTGATTCGACTAGTCCAGTCGGTCCGCTCCATAGGGCTATTTATTTTGGAGGGTGCCTTTAAGAAAAGGTGTGATGATATCAATGGGCACAGGGAAGATTGTGGTCGAATTATTTTCTGCGGCAATTTCCACCAGAGTCTGCAGGTAACGAAGCTGAATTGCAGCGGGATGCTGGCTCATCACTGCCGCCGCCTCCGCCAGCCGTTGGGCAGCTTCGAATTCGCCTTCAGCATGGATGACCTTGGCTCGACGCTCCCGTTCGGCCTCCGCCTGTCGAGCAATGGCCCGTTGCATTTCCTGCGGCAGATCGACGTTCTTGACTTCAACGGCGGTCACCTTCACGCCCCACGGCTCGGTCTGTTGATCGATGATCCGCTGCAGTGCCGCATTGATTTCCTCTCGTTTGGAGAGTAGATCGTCCAGTTGCATTTGTCCAAGCACGCTTCGCAAGGTGGTTTGCGCCATCATTGAAGTGGCGTACAAATAATCTTCCACCTGTACGATTGCCCGTTGTGGATCGACGACACGAAAATAAATGACGGCGTTCACTTTAACCGTCACGTTATCCTTAGTGATGACATCCTGCGCTGGAACATCCATCGTGACCGTGCGCAGACTGACACGAACCATTCTATCGACCATCGGAATGATGATCACGACTCCGGGCCCGTTTCCCCCTACCAACCCCTTCGCGAGGCGACCCCATCGGAAGATGACCGCACGCTCATATTCGGGGAGAACCTTGAATCCCAGGAAAATAAAGATGATGACGATGAGAATCAGGCCGAGAGGACTCAGAATCATATGGCCTCCTTCTTGGGAAGGACTGGTCTCACATACAATGTCAGCCCTTCCACTCTGGTGACCTGGGCGTGATCGCCAGGGTTCAAGGGCTCGTCGCTGACGGCTTCCCAGATCTCTCCGTGAATCGATAAGTGCCCCTGCGGAGCGAGAGTCGTCCTGGCCACCCCAATCAGTCCCACCATTTCCTCAGCTCCGGTCACCGGCGCGCGGCGCATCGCCCGGACCCCCATGCCGACAATGAAAAGCGAGAAGACTGCCGCGAGTCCGACGACCGGAAGAATCACGCCCCACGACAGTTGGTAAAACTCCGCGTCGGTTTTGATCAACATGAGTGATCCGAGGAGCATGGAGACAACGCCACCGATCGCCAACAATCCGTAGCTTGTCACGCTCGCTTCCAGGACAAAGAACAGAATGCCCAGAAAAATGAGCAACAAGCCGGCATAATTCACCGGCAGGGACTGGAATGAATAAAACGCCAGCACCAGACTGATCGCTCCGACGATGCCGGGAAGAATCGCGCCGGGATTATACAGTTCGGCCATGAGCCCGATGGTGCCGATGGTCATGAGGATGTAAGCGATGTTCGGATCGATCAACACCTTCAATGCTTCCAATCGCACGCTCATGGGATATTCGTGCAGCGGTGCTCCGTTTGTGCGCAGCATGGCAGGTCCGGTTGCCAGCGTCACTGAGCGTCCATCCAACTGCTTGAGCAGGACCGGCACATCCTCAGCGATCATATCGATAATCTTCAGCTTCAGAGCCTCCTTCTCTGTTGCCGACACGCTTTTCCGCACCGCATCCTCCGCCCATGACACATTCCGGCCACGTTGCTCGGCGATGGACTTGATGTAGGCCGCAGAATCATTCTCTACTTTTTCACGCATGGTCTTATCCATTTCACCGCCCCCCATGGCCACGGGATGAGCAGCACCGATGTTGGTGCCCGGCGCCATGGCGGCGACATGTGCGGCCAGGGTCAGGAAGACACCGGCCGACGCGGCGCGTCCCCCGGAGGGCGAAACGTAGACCACAACCGGAACAGGGGCGCTCGTTATATCCTTGATGATAAGGCGCATGGAGGTGTCGAGCCCGCCGGGCGTATCCAGTCGAATGATAAGCGCATGGGCTTTTCTGTCCTGGGCTGTCGCGATGGCATCGTGAAGGTATTCTGCCGCCACAGGATTGATCACTCCTTCGTACGTCGCGACCACCACCTCACCCGGCGAATCTGCCTGGGCGGAAGACCGTGCGGGCAGAATCGGGCAAATCAGGAGCAGCGCTGTCGATATCGCCAGAATGTGCGG
>Ga0075421_100003868_pt1 | contig 17993 bp, 17 predicted proteins | sample SoiMetdeltSBSDD5_FD_75292 | JGI IMG/M metagenome (GOLD analysis project Ga0075421, IMG submission 75292) | Bulk soil microbial communities from a Populus tree surrounding site in Tennessee, USA - Soil MetaG P. deltoides SBSDD5 | ecosystem: Environmental > Terrestrial > Soil > Tree plantation...
ACGCCCAGCTTGCGTACTATTACAGCATAGGGCAGCAGGAAGATAATTTCTACGTCGAACAGAATGAATAAGACCGCAATCAAATAAAACTTGACAGGTAGGCGACGCACCGCAGGGCCTATCGGGGCCATACCGGATTCGTAAGGGGCGAGTTTTTTCTTGGTAGGGCGATGCGGACCAAAAATAGCGGAGATATAGACGACGATGATCGCCAGCACTGTGGACAATAGAACGAGAATGCCAATCGGCAGATACTGTTCAAGTAGCACGTGCGCGTCTCCCGGTGGGAAGCGTATCAGCTAGTCAGCACTTTAGCACTTCAGGTAACAGTAAAAGCAACCGCAAACTACTCGGCTAACAATTCGCATATTGTAACGTCAAAATACTACTGCGGATACGTTTTGTGTCAAATGTCACAATTGCCACTATATTACCACAATATTAGTCCACTTTCAAACGATGCCTAAACCAAGCTATGAATGGTTAGAGTTTGATTGTTAGTTCTGCACCTAACAATGTGTTTTCTATGATAAGCAAGTATTGAATAATGACAAAATAGGTTAGATGGGTGATTTGAATTCTAGCTATTGAAACGACTTCGGCTTATGAACCTGTCCCTGTGTAGCCATCTACACCCCACAGCCAAATGCGATAAGCTAGAATAAACAAAGCAATCCCGACGAGTGGCGAGAGGTACACAGTCCAAGACGCTTCGCTCGGTCTGAGAAAGATTTGTGAGGGATAAAAGGCTATCCATCCGATAGGGATGAGGTAGGTAAATAAGATTCGGAAGAACGCGCCGAAGATAGTCATGGGATACTGAGAATATTCACGCAGCTTGAAGGCCAGCGAGAGGATCGGGTATGCATTCATAAACCAGAAAGCCGCCGAAGAGGCGATAGTCAAGAGGGAAATTACAACCAGCGATGCACCGAACAACGCGACAAGCAGCGAGATGATGCGCCAGAATGACCAAACTATGTGCAACTGAATCGACGCATAGACAAGCACGCTAATCCCAATGATGACCTGTGCCAGTCCTTTCAGATCAAATACCTCTGACATGTAGTAGAACATCATATTTAACGGTCGAAAGTAATACTTGATAAACGTGCCTTCGATCAGATGCCAGCGAAGGCTCCATATGTGGTCGAAGAAGATTTGGGCAGGGGAGACTGCCAGCAGGTAGAACCCATAGATGAATAGAATCTCCGGGAAAGTCCAACCTGCCAGCAGAGGAACCGTCTGAAAAAGTACCCAGAACACAACCACGCTGACGACATTCGAGAAGATCATTCCGATAGAGCTAATGATGAAATCGGCCCGATACTGCATCCGGGCCTTGATATACTGCGCCTCGATCAGAATGTAGATGCGCGAATAATGTTTCAGGGTAGCAAGCATCGTTTAGCCTCCCGCAATCGTGAGAACCTTGATCGCCTGCGCATAGAATAAGCGGCTTATCACCAAGATCGCGATGACCCATAACAACTGGATCCCTAGCATGTTCAGGTAGTCGGGAGTGCGAAGTATTGGGTCGGTGAGGATGCTGATCGGAGCATTGTAGATCGCCTGGAATGGCAGATAGACGAGCACATTGCGCAGCGCATCCGGGAAGAAGCGGATGGGAATCAGCGCCCCGGAGAGCACCAGCACGATAATCTCTTTGGCGGTGGAGATTCCCCATAACGACTGAGTATAAAAGCTGGTTAGCCCGACCATGTAGTCGATCATGAAACTCAAGAGATAGGCCAAGACCAGGCTGATCGCAAAGAACAGGAGGTTAATGCCGATTGGCATCTGGGCATGGAAGACGACCAGCAGGATCACAAGGGTGGGTAAGGCGATAAGCGTCAATTGGACTAACATAAAGCCAGCAGAGCGAAATAGCACCGAGACCTGATAATCAAGCGGCTTGATCAAATCCATCGTAATGACCCCGGAGATAATATCCCTGGATATTTGCCAATCGACAAAGGTTTTGAATACCACGAACAGCGATGAGGTCAGCGCCAAGTAGATGAACGTCTGGGGAAAAGTCATCTCACGCAGGGTGGCTTGACTCCCATAGATGTTCTTCCACAGGAAGTAAATGACCACGATGTAGAATAAATTGCTGAGAACCGTGAAGATCGCATTGAAGCGCCACACCAGCCCGACCATGTAAGTATTCTTCGTTAGATGCAAATACCGCTTCATTTCAATGCCCCGTCATACAACCGCCGGATGATGCTCTCCAGCGTGATCTCGACAATCTGCACATCTTTGATCTCGAAGTTCGACATGGCAACGTTCAGAACTTCCAGAAGCGGCATCTTATCCTGATTAACCGTGATGTTGACCCAGCCTGTTTCGCGGCTGCGGACGGTGAGGTTCTCGCTCTGACCGTAGCAATCTTCGAGAACGCGCCGCACCTGCTCCACTGTCTCGTCGCCCAAGAACGGTACGACGTGGGCCTTTAGTGTGCGGAATCCGCCAAAAAGCTGATGCACTCGTTTGATGTCGCCGTCATAGAGTACGCGGCCCTGATCAATGATAATGATACGGCTGCACAATGCTTCGACATCGCCAATGTCGTGGGTGGTCAGGATAATGGTGGTGTTCTGAGTACGGTTCAACTCCTTAATGAGATCGCGGATTTTCGCTTTGATCGACACGTCGAGGCCAATGGTTGGCTCGTCAAGGAAGACGATGCGAGGATTATGCAAAAAGGATGCAGCAATGTCGCACAGCATCCGTTGACCTAGCGAGAGGCTTCGAACAGCTTGGGAGTGCAGCGCCTTCAAATTAGAAAGCTCGTTGAACATCCCCATCTGGCGGTCGTAGGTTTGCTGATCGACGCGGTAAATTTCTTTGAGCAGCTTAAAGGATTCGATCACCGGGAGATCCCACCATAACTGGGTACGCTGCCCGAAGATCACGCCGATGTTCTGCACGTTGCGCTGGCGGTTCTTGTAGGGAATCTGACCGTTCACAAGGATCATGCCGCTCGTAGGCTTGAGAATCCCGGTCATCATCTTGATGGTTGTGGATTTACCCGCCCCGTTCGGGCCAATATAGCCCACGATTTCACCCGGTTGAATCTCAAAAGAAATATCGTCAACCGCTTTGATCATCTTGTAATCGGTTGAGAAAAGATCACGCGCAGCCCCCAACAATCCTTCGCGTCGGTTCAGCACCTTGAAGTGTTTCGTCAGGTTTTTGATCTCTATGATGGACACAGCTTTATCCTGATGGAAGCGCGACTCAACGGTGCAATCTTGCCCAACAGCAAATGCTGTGGAACAAGATATTGTGATCTAATGAAATAACCGCATGAGATGTGACAAACCGGATCATTTATTCCCGGCGAGGAATGGTACACTGAGAAGGCTCAATAGAGAAGAAGGACTTGGCTAGATCGTGATCTCGTTGGTCAAAGTCAGACGAAAAGAGGTGGGAGCGAAGGATCAATAAAGCTGATGATCTCGGCAATGCGGCCCTCCATAATATGCAGCACATGCAGACCGAAGGCTTGAAAACTGTTATCTTCTGCCCGTTGGTAAAGTGCAAAGGCTGGATGACCATTCGCCCGCGTATATTCAAGACGCCAACGACCTATCGCTTTACCTGAGAACATTCCCTGATCCGCAAATACAGTCTGCCCGACAAAAATTCTAATCGACTCCTGGCCGCTATACCACGATGGCGAAGGCGGCATCGAAAATGCTGCATCTTCCTTGAGCAGCGCCACCAGCCCCACCACGTCTGCGGCTTCCCAAGCATGAACGTAGCGCTCCAATATCTGCTGCGTTCGTTCATCTGCCTCCGACTGGTCTAAGTGCTCCGGCACTTCACCATGATAATGTTCTGCCAGCGTAACCCGCGCTCGGTGCAGCGCGCTGTTGACAGCCGATGTTGTCAAGTCTAATAAGTCTGCTGCTTCGCGGGCGGGCCAATCTAGTACATCTCGAAGAATAAGCACTGCTCGCTGGCGCGGCGGCAATCCCTGCAACGCGGCCAGGAACGCAAATGAGACACTCTCCACAGCCGTATAGCGTGCTTCTGGGTTCGAGGTTGATTTCGCGAGCCACTCATCGGGGTATGGTTCTAGCCAGACTGATTCAGCTATTGGAGGAGCGACGGGAACTGTTGGGTCTGATACAGGCCGGGCGTTTTCGGGGAGTAAACGCCTAGTCCGCCGCCGATCCAGAACATCGAGACATGCATTCGTAGCAATCTTGTACAACCAAGCCCTAAACGACGCCCGCCCCTGATAGGTATCGAGGCGCTTCCACGCGCGGAGAAGTGTCTCCTGAACCATGTCTTCAGCTTCATGCAGCGAACCGAGGATGCGGTAGCAGTGAACTTTTAGCTCGTATCGATATGGTTCGGTCAGGCTGCTGAATTCGTGCTCATTGCCGCGCCGGGCGGCGGCTAACTGCTCGGCTGTTACAGTATCGGACGCTGGATAGGGATGGATGGCATCAGACATTGGAGGCGTTCTCATTCTTACCAAATCGCTGCTAATACGACGGTCAAACTTGCCTAAACTATGCGGTGATCCGAACGAGTTTCGATATTAGCGCACATTTTCGACAAGTGCCGCCGTCATATAGAGCAGTGTCCATTCCATAAGGAGAGAACAATGAATTACATTACAGTTGTGCGCGGAAAATTAAAGGGCAGCACTGCTGAGGCACAAGCGGCTCATGATGCGACAGTCGAGAAATTTTCGGCTGTGACGCGCCCAATGGGGGCCGTTGGTCACAGACCACATTTGAATCCACAGAATCCATCAGAGTTCCTGGCGATTGATACCTGGAACAATATGGATGGCCTCCAAAAATTCATGAGCGATCCAGAAGTAGCGACGGCGTTCGGCAACCTGTTCGATGGGATGCCTGACATATCAGTTTGGTCTGAATCGGATTGGGCGTCGTTCTAAGCAGAACGATAAGGGGAGCAGTAGGGGCGCACTCCGATGGTAAACCATCGCGCCGTGCGCCCCTACAAGTATCTTTACGGGGTAGCGAATGGATCGGGAGTACCTGTGCCCGGACCCGGAGTCGGCTGGATATAGGGTGGCTTTGCCGCCATACCGATAGTCGGATCAAGATAGTATGTCGAGACCAGATACACATCCTGCGATCCATCGACCAGAATGTAGTAGGCCGCACCGCCGGGGTTCTTATTCCCGATCTCCAGCTTGTGTGTCTTATCTCCCGTCGTCGTGAACTCCAACGTGTACAATGGTTTATCAAGGCCGAAGGCCGCCAGATCGTCCACATTTTCAAGTTTGCGCTGCGGAATGATCGATGGGAGCGGGCCAACATTGGTCAGGATGGCGTTGGCATCCACACCCAAACCCGTATTCGCGTCCTTCGGTGCTTCCTCAATCGTCCACGAAGTCGCATCGCTGCCGAGGTTTGCGGCGACGGCGACCTCGGTCGTGTTATCCACGATCCGAAAGTGATTGACTACCACGCCCTGCTCATCAGGGAACAACGGCCCCAATGTTTCTTCAGTTGGCTCGGAAGTCGCGTTGTTAGTCTTGTTCTCTTCCAGCTTAGGCAGCAGAAACACTGCTGCGAGTACCAACGCCACCGCAAACCCCCCGACGATCAGGGCCGTCGTTAGACGCCTGTTTGTGTTCATCGCTCAAACCCCTCCTACCGTCTGCGGCGGCGGATCGCCCAAACCACCGCACCCGTCACAAGGAACAGGAGCGGGAGCAAACAGGCCAGCGAGATTTCGGTGACGATCAGCGCCGGGGTTGAGAACGGCCTATCCCAGGTTGCCTGACTGATATTGGCAGGCGGGATGGTTACACTGCTTTCGGCCTGAGCAAGCCAATTCAGCGTGTTCGTGAACAACTCGCCATTGCCGAAATCTGTGCGTGCTAGACTATCATTCGAGATGAAGTCACTATCACCGATAACTACCAGCCGCCCCTTATCCGGTGTTTCGGCAGACACACCGATGGTCACTGGGCCAGGGGTGTCCGTCGCCGGATCGAAGCTCAACTGCTGCGAGAACGGATCACTTTCCACCCATGAGACGGGAGGGTTAGCGCCGGGTTGATCCACCGTCACCAGGATCGGTGTGAGCGTGACATTCTCCGGGGGAGGCGTGACAGTCTGAGCGCCGCGCGCCAACGGGAAGAAGGTTGGGGTTTGCTTCTTGTTTAAGGATTCGGTAATCGGCGAGGATGATTGGTAGGTGATCACAATCGGCTTCTCAGCAGTCTGAAACGCTTGCTCGCTCACCTGATCGATGACTAACCCATCCAGTAGCTGAACACCCCACTTGTCAGCGACATAGTTGATCAATGGGTCTACCGCCGCATGCCCGGTAAAGGTGAATTTTGGCGCATCGGTTTTGTCCATCTCCCAGATTTTGGCTGTGCCATCGCGGCTGGCGCTGGCGATCTGCTTGCCATCCGGGGAGACTGCTACTGCCCAAACCTCGGCTTTGTGACTCTCAAGAACCGTATCGCCACTGGCAGAACTTGAATCGGCGGGGTGGATATGAACTGTGCCATCCAGCAGACCTAGGATGATGTTGCTGCCGTCCGGTGTCACCGCAACCGAGAGAATCCCCTTCGATGCTTCGTAAAGACTGACAGAACTGCTCTCGCCTGATTCGATGTTCAAGGTGCTAAGCGTTCCATCGACTCCCGCACCTTTTACCTCGGAGCCATCAGGTGTAAAGGCGACCGAGTAAACCAGGTTTGACTGTCGTGCCTCGGCGACCTGCTCCCCGGATGAGGTATCGAAGACAAATACATTACCTTCTGGTGTTCCCTGTGTGCTGCCGCCGCTTACGGCTAACAGCGAGCCATCCGGCGAGAAGGCCAAACCGAACAGTGGTCGGGTCGTGGCAATTGGCGAGAATGAAAGCGGCTCCAGGCTGGATGCATCCCACAGGTTGATCACCTGATTCTGACCGATGCCAGCGATGATCTTACCATCGGGTGACCAAGCGACTCGCTGAATGGCCGTTGTTTCGCCTGTCAGAGGATCGCCGACTTGCTCGCCGCTTTGTGCATCCCAGATGCGGACAGTGCCATCGCGACTGCCTGTCACAAGACGCTTCCCATCCGGTGAGAATGCGACGGAGATTACTTCATTGGTGTGGCCTCGCAGCGTGAGTCGCTCAGTGTCCCCACCACCGACTGCATTCCAGATTTTGGCGGTTCCATCTGCCCCGGCTGTAGCAAGCAATTTGCCATCGGGGCTGTAGGCAACATCCATGACTCCGTTGCCGAGCGTGCCACCGCCCTGCCCAGGAGTAGCCCCGTAGAGCAGCAGAACAGCCCCACCACGATTGAGATAATCGTCAAGCGCCTGCACTTCTCCTTCGGAGTAGCGCCCAGTCGGCCCGGCGATAATCACGAGATCAGCATCATCGGGGACGGTCTGAGTCTGGCGGAGGTCAAGGGTTTCGACCGCATAGTTCGCACGATCCATTAGACTCTTGGCATCGGAATAACCCGTGCTGGCAAAGTCTTCGGTGCTGCGCTCGCCATGTCCAGTGATGACATACGCCTTCTGCTGCTCGCCCAACTGCACCTTCGCCAGCGCGCCAGTCAGCGTGCTTTCGTCGGGGAAGCTGGCGTCAGCCTTGCGCTCTCCCTGTTGAAAGACCATCGTGCCTGGGGATGTCACTCCAAGTTCGGTCGCTTTTGAAGGATTGAGGTCCGGGTCAACGAACTCGAACGTGAACTTATCACCAGCATACTGCTTGTAGTGTTGCAGCCACGTGCGGGCTTCTTCACGGCCCTGTGCATCAGTCTGTGGATAGAAAGCGGTCACATGGACAGGCTCTTTGAGTTCCTTGAGCATGTCGATTGTGACCTGCGAAATCTTATACTTATCCGGCTCGACGACGGGTTTCAGCGTGCCTTGATCGCTCAGGCGATAGACGATGTAGTACCCCGCCCCTATCGCTGCGATGAAGAAGATTGTCATCAGCAGGCTGATAGTCGCCTGCTGGCCCGTCCGTCCCGTAATGGACGCTGCCAGCGATTCAGGATCGACAAGCACGAATCCGGCGATGCCGAGGATGCCAACCCCCAACGCAACGTAGGCAACAGTCTTTTCGCCCGCCGCGCCAAGCGCAATCCATGCGATCAGGGCGGTGATCAAGCCGAGAATGCCCACGACGAGCAAAACCCATCGGGCGAGATTGCGATTGATTTTAATTTGGGTTCGGTCGCTCACGCGCGCCACCTCCTCGAATTGAGAAACTGTGTGGCGAGGAACAAGCAGAGGGCAATCAAGCCAATGAAATAAGCCAGATCAACCCACTTTAGCGTGCCATTGAGCATGGTTTCCTGATAGTGGGCTGTCAGGGTCAATTGGCGAAAAACTTCGCCGAGTGTCGGCTGGGTGATAAGGTTGCCAAACGCATTGGCAATAAACATCGCAACTGTCGTCACCACGCTGATGATGAAGGCCACAAGCTGATATTGAGTCAGAGCAGAGGCAAGGACGCCAATCGCGAGTACCGCGCCAGCCCAAATCCAGTAGCCTAAGTAGGCAGTCAAAATCTGCGTTCTATCGGGTGTGCCGCGCCACAGCAGTAGAGCAGGATAGATCAGACTGATCAAGATGAAGACGGTAAACACACCCCATACAGCTAACCATTTGCCAACAATCACTTCCCAGTCGTGGACAGGAGAAGTCAGCAAAAGCTCATGCGTGCCGCTGCGAATTTCCTCAGAGACGAGGCGCATGGTCAGGCCCGGTGCTAAGAAGATCAGCAGGAAGGCCATCGTATTCAGCGTGCTGCTTAACGCATCATTGGGCGACATGCCTCCGCCAAAGAAGGCGTTGCCGCCGCTTTGGTTCAACTGATTGAGATTAAGCGAGAAGAACAGGCTGCTGAAGAACAGCCATACCCCGCCCACGATATAGGCGATGGGCGAAACCCAGTACAGTGCAAATTCATGTTTAGTGATGGTCCACAAGGTGTGGAGCGAACGGCTGACTCCCTCCATCTTATTCTTCCTCCTCTTCCATCTCGCCTTCCATCTCGGCGATGTAGTCCTCGGTGGTCAGCTCCATGAAGATATCTTCCATCGACATCCCAAGCGGCTTTAGCTCCAACAAATCCCAGCCCTGCCCCACAATTGTCTGTGAAACAATCGGTCGGGCGTCCTTCTCCTTCGCGCTGGTGACTTCCACGCCGCGCTCGGCAGGATACGCCTCGACGACATTCGCCAGACCGCGAATCGTCTGTGCGACGACTTCTGGATCGGCGTTGCCAACTCGGACATAGAATCGCTGCTGGCCTTGCAGACGCGATCCGAGAGTCTCTGGATCGTCCTCAGCTACAATGTGCCCTTGATTGATCACAAGGATGCGCGAGCAAAGCTGGCTGACTTCCGAGAGAATGTGGGTACTCAGCAGCACGGTACGCTCTTTACCCACCTCACGGATAAGCTCGCGGACTTCACGCACCTGCCGAGGATCGAGGCCGATAGTCGGCTCATCGAGGATCAATACCTTGGGGCGGTGAACCAGTGCCTGCGCCAATCCGACACGCTGCCGCATACCCTTCGATAGACTATCGATCATTGACGCAGCACGTTCAGTCATGCCGACTTTATCGAGCACTTCTTCCACCCGATCCCCACGCTCGCGCCCGGTCATGCCATGCAGCGCGGCCATGTAATCGACGTACTGCCACACAGACATTTCTTTATACAGGGGGACTGTTTCCGGCAAATACCCGATATGGCGGCGGACTTCCAGCGATTCCTCCAGAACGTCAAACCCGGCTATGGTCGCCTTTCCCTCACTGGGTGGCATATAGCCGGTCAGGATTCGCATGGTAGTGGTTTTACCCGCGCCATTGGGGCCAAGAAAGCCTACGATCTCCCCTGCGTCTGCGTGGAAGGAAAGGCTGTCGATGGCTCGGTAATTCCCGTAATACTTGGTAAGCCCTTCAACCTGAATCATCCTTCTTCTTGCCTCCGCATTCTGGGTTTACGCGCAAGAATATCCGCGCAAGCCTTTACGACATGAATTTGCGTATCAAATGGACTGCTGAATCTTTAGAAGTGTGGTAAAGCTGGTGAACACTTCTCAGGAAGTGAACTCTCCTCAAGGTGCGACGGGTGAATATACAACCGCGTGGTAGGTTCGTCAAGATGGGTGAATGTATCGGTTAAGGGGCGCAAAATGGCGTATGTTGGAAAAGCACTGACGAGCAGGAACGATACGATACCAGCGTGCCGAGGCTGAACGGAGGACAATCACAGGAAGGACGGCATTGGAGAGGAAAAAAAGAGCCGCTAGAATGATCACTTAGGCTACATGCCCTGAGTACCCTTCCTTGCAGGGGCACTGGCAGGATGTTAATATCCCACCCGGTTTCCTTGTGTCGCAATCCTATCGGTGCGGCACATCGGAACGATGGAGCTGTAACCACTATGTACATCAAAAGAGAACCTCTAGGACAGGGAAACCTCGTCTTTGGCAGGCGCCGCCGCAAACATCCTGTCGGATTTATCATCCTCTATCTTGCGATTCTCGCCGCCGCGCTGTTTCTGTTTATCCAGATGGACGCCATCCAGCCGAAAGTGCTGGCGATAGTCGGGCCAGCACCAACTCCCACTCTATCACCGCAAGAGTTAGTAGCTCAAGGCGATCAAGCCTATCACGATGGGGATATGGCAACCGCCGTCACGATCTACGAGCAGGCGGCCCAGCTTGCCCCTACTGATATGGCGATTATGTTCAGCTACGGGCGGCTGTTGATCCTCACCCAGCACCCACAAGATGCTATCGCCGTTGGGGATCAAATGATCCTGAGCGCACCTGACGATCCGCGCGGTTATTTGATCCGCGCCCGCGCGCTGGATTGGGCGGGCGAACCCGATCAAGCGCAGATCGAAGCGTTGAAGGCTGTCGAAAAAGACCCGAATAACGCACTGGCTCATGCCTATCTGGCGGAGGCATTCGCTGATCTGGGGCGCATCCGGCAGGCACAGGAACAGGCTGAGCAAGCGGTCGCGCTCGATCCGTATAACGTCGATGTGCGCCGCAATTATGCCTACGTTCTGGAATTCTACGGCGACTACAACGGCGCGATCCAGCAATACATTCAGGCGCTTCAACTTGAGCCGAACATGCTCGATTTGTGGTACGGGCTGGCGCATAATTATCGCGGCGAAGGCCAATATGATAAATCCATCGAGACTTTCGCCCAGATCGCCAAACGCATCCCCGACAATCCTGACCTTTACTGGGACTGGGGTAAGACATACTTTGAAATGCGCGATGATCCGGCGGCACAAGAGACACTTGAGCAGGCCGTAAGTCTCGTCTGTGATGGCGGGCAGGCTGGACAAGGCGTAGCCGAAGACAAGCGAAAAGACTGCCCATTCCTCACCAGCGCTGATCTGTTCGAAGATGCGGAGAACAACTCGTGGACTGTCTCGCCCAATCGCAAGCCTCGTGAGAATCAGATTCCCTGGAAGAAGGAAAATCGCCCTGTTCCGCCGAAGGTGCTGCTAAAGGCATGGACTCTATTGGGGCAGGTCTACTTAACGCGGCGTAACTACGAGGATGCAATAGCAATTCTGGCAGAGGCAGTTGCGTGGGGCGAAGCGCAGGACCCGAAAGCCGAGAGTTATAAAAAAGTTCCCATCGAAGCCTATTATGTGATGGCAACGGCATATTACTACAAGGATATGTGCCAGTTTGCTATTCCCCTGACGGTCGAGGCGTTCAACAAGTATCAGACAGAGGAACTCGAAGACGCAGGGGCGCTGAAAAACATCCTGAGTCTCTTTGTACTGTGTCGGGATTTTGCCGACGATCCTGTGGTATATAAGGGGCCTGGTTTCACGAACGGATTCCCGGAAGGCTATGAGGAGCCGGACGTTCGGGTGCAGCGAGGCGAGTCAAATAATAGCAATGAAAATAGCAACGATAACAACGCCGGAGACGGGAACGGCGATAATAGCGGTTACAGCAATGACAATTCCGGTGGCTAACCGCGACGAGAGGATCGGCTGACGTGGGGATTCCCATTCACGGTAAGGGCCGTCGCCGCCGCAGCTATGCAGACTACCAGCCGCCGCGCCGCCATCAGGGGCCGCGCTCAGACCCCTTCCGCATAGTGTTCTACATCCTGCTGATCGGAGCGGCGCTGTGGGTCTACCTGAATCCCGACGTGGTACGCAATGTATTCGCCGCACAGTTCCCGAAGGGATCACCAGTTGCCTCAACAATCGGCCAGCCAACGGCCACGCCGACCCAATCAGTAGACTATGCGGCGCAAGCCAAGCAGTCCCTTGATGCGGGTCTGCTGGACGATGCAATTGCTAACTATCACAAGGCGGGACAGGCCGAGCCGAATAACGTCGAGTATCCGTTTCAGGAGGCCCGCCTGCTGATCTATCGTGCCGCACTGGAATACGGCGAGCAGTACGACCAAACCATTCAGGACGCGGAAGATGCGGCGAACCGAGCGATCCTCGCCGATCCAAGTGATGCACGCGGCCATGCAATCCTCGGCAAGATCAAAGACTGGAGCGATCATCCTGAAGCCGGGCTGAGTGAGCTTCAACGGGCAGTAGAACTTGATCCCGATCTGGCAATCGCACATTCGTATATGGCGGAAGTTCTGATCGATCTCGACCGTTGGGAACAAGCGCAGACGACTATCGACAAAGCGATGGAGCTTGATCCAAACAGCGTCGATGTGCGGCGGGATAATGGCTACATTCTTGAAAGCCTGGGGGATTACGCCTCAGCACAGACGCAGTATGAGGCGGCCCTTCAGCTTGCGCCAAACCTTCCCAATATCAAGGTGGCATTGGGAAGAATTTATCGCGTGAACGGTGATTTCCAGAGCGCGCTTGACCAATTCTCAGATGTCGAATCCTTATATCCCAATAACGCGCTCATCGCCTATGAAATCGGTCGCACCTATGAAACCTATGTCGGCGATCCGAATTCCGCCGCAGAAGCATATGAGCATTCTGTAGAACTCGATGAGAATTTCGTCTCGCCCTGGCTGCGATTGGGTATGCTCTACTATATGCAAGAGAGCTATGCGGATTCGGCATCAGCGTTCGAGAAGGTCATGGAACTCGGTGTGGAAGATAATGTCGATGTGCTCTACCAGCTTGGCCTTGACTATGTGAATATCGGTGACTGTGCGAAAGCCATCCCGATGCTGACGAAGGCTCGCACGCTGGCGGAAAATGACGACCGGATTCTCGATGCGATCAACAATGGCTTTGAGACGTGTTCCGAGCCTACGCCGACGCCTCGCAAGACAGGCGGCTCAAATGGCTCGCCAGCCCCATCACCCACCCCGGCAAAATAACAGAACATTTATCGGTATAGGAGATGGTTGTGAACTATAGCCTGATTAATAGAGACCAACTCCCGCGCGACGGCAACACCTACGAATTCGAAGGTTCCAAGCTCGATACCGATGTCTCCTTCATCTGGGTTGATATGCCGCCGGGTGATGGGGTGCGGCTGCACCAACATCCTTACAAAGAGGTCTTTATCATACAGGAAGGGTCAGCCACCTTTACGGTTGGCTCAAGTATCCTCGAAGCGCAGGCAGGGCAGATCGTCATTGCTCCGGCGGGAGTCCCACATAAGTTTGTCAACTCCGGCGATACACAACTCAAGCAGATCGACATCCACGTAAGCAAGCATATCATTACACAGTGGCTGGAAGGCTGAGGACAACTGTATGCCCAACGACACGATCCTTGTCGTGGATGACGAATACAACATCATCGAATTGGCCCGGATGTATCTGGAACAGGATGGCTTCGCGGTCATCGCTGCGGAAGATGGTCAGGCGGCACTGGATCGCATCTTCGCCGATGTGCCCGATCTGGTGGTGCTCGATCTGATGCTGCCAAAGATCGATGGGTGGGATGTGTGCAAGCGGGTACGTGCCCGTTCAGATGTGCCGATCATCATGCTGACCGCCCGCGATGAGGATATTGATAAGATTGTCGGGCTGGAACTTGGCGCGGACGACTACATGACTAAGCCCTTCAACCCGCGAGAACTGGTTGCCCGTGTGAAAGCCATCCTACGGCGAACCAGCCCTGCACCGCGCAGCAACGGAGATCAGCCTGTGCGAATCGGCGATCTGGTAATCGACCCGCCACGCCATGAAGCCCGCGTCGGCGAGACGGTGCTGAATCTGCGGGCTAAAGAGTTCGATCTGCTGCGGGCGCTTGCCGAGCATCAAGGGCTGGTGCTGAGCCGCGATCAACTGCTGGACATTGTATGGGGCTTCGATTTCCCCGGCCAAACGCGCACGGTCGATGTGCATGTAGCACATCTGCGGGCGCGGCTCGAAGCGGCAGGAAGTGCTGTGACTATAGAAACAGTGTGGGCAGTTGGGTATAAACTAATTATCTGAACTGCCTCACTGGAAAACTATCATGCCCGCATCTTCGTTTCACTTCGCTCATGTCACTGATGTTCATATCAACCAGGAGGGGGATGCATGGCAAACGCTGGGCGGCGAGGCTCCCCGTTTGCTGCAAGAAACCTTCGACCAGCTCAACCAGATTCCCGATTTGGATTTCGTGCTTATCACCGGCGATGTGCTGGATCATGCTACGCACGGCGAGCTAGATGCATTCATGGAAGTGCTGCAAACGCTCGAAAAGCCCTGGCATTTTGTCCCCGGCAACCACGATGGCTTCGTTCATGAATCGAATCCATTTGCGCTTCGCCCCGCCGAGGTCATGCAAACTATCGATCCCCGGCTGGCGGATTTCGATCCCGATGCAAACCGCGCCTTCTGGAGCCGGGAAGTGCTGCCCGGCGTGCAGGTAATCGGGTTGGATTCGCGCGTTTCAAACGATTGGGGCGGCGTAATCAGCCCGCCGCAGCTTGACTGGCTGCGCCGCGAACTGGATAGCTCCTCGTATCAGGACTGTGTGATCGTAGCAGTGCATCACCCGGTTCATAAGCTCAGCCCGGTGAACGAGCGCGAGTGGTGGAACAAGTTCATTCTGAGCAACGGGCGCATCGTGGAGCGGCTGTTCGACATCTACTCGAATGTGCAGATGGTGCTTTCCGGGCATCATCACTGTAATCACATCACGCTCCGCAATCACCGGATGCATATGGTCACTGCTGCGCTGACCGGGTATCCATGCAGCTACCGGACAATCCGCATGCAGCCTACCTCCGACGGCTGGCATGCACAGGTGGAGACTCACACCATTGCTGATCCAGACACTCTCGCTCTCGCCGCGAACCTGTTGCTGGAGTCGAAAACAGCACGCGATTTCGACGCACTCGATCCCTCAGCATGGGTTTTATTCTGCGAAGGCTCGGAGAAGGATCAGGAGTTTGATGGGATTATCGAAGGGGATATGCGGTGAAAATCTATGACATTTCGCTCCCCATCTCCGAAAATACAGTCGTGTGGCCGGGGGACGATGCGCCAAAGCTGACATTCCTTAGTCACCTAGATCGGGGAGATGAGAACACACTAACCACCATGTCGATGAGCGCCCATACAGGCACGCACGTCGATGCCCCGCTTCACTTTGTCAAGGGCGGCAGCACAGTCGATCAACTGGACTTGAATGTGCTCATCGGGGATGCACTGGTTATCGAGGCCCTGGATGCGGACGCACTCACGGCGGCACTGTTCGATGCGCTGAAAATTCCAAGCAACACCGAGCGGCTCTTGGTGAAGACGCGGAACTCGAAAGAGTGGGCGGATGGCGCATCGGCTTTCAACGAACAGTACGTCGCGGTGACGGCGGACGGTGCGCGCTGGCTGGTCGATCATGGTGTGAAGCTGATCGGCGTCGATTACCTCTCTGTAGCGGAATACAAGGATACGAAGACCCCGCATGATATTCTGCTGGGCGCAGGGGTGATTCCGTTGGAAGGCTGCAATCTCAGCGATGTACCGCCGGGCAACTATCAACTGGTGGCCCTGCCGATGAAGTTGGTTGGTCGGGATGGCGCACCCACGCGGGCGGTGCTCATCGCAGATTAGCGGCGCTCGAACTGCTGTCGAAGAACATTCAGGCCGCTATTGATTCCCTCAATCAAATACAGACCAAGATTCATTTTCGGCATGGGCAGGTGACTGAACTCAGCGCGCTTCTTTCTCCCGAACATCCGGGCAAAGGAATGTTGATTAAGGCGTGCCGCCAGATAGCTGCCCTTGATTTTCGGCATATCTTCTGAGCGAATCTCAATGCCGGGGTAATAGGCCAGCACCTTGATAGGGCCGAACTCGTCAACTTGCTCGGTGCGGCGCTCCGGGAGCATCTCTGCGAAATCCCCTGCCAGCGTATGGAATGTCTCAGTCATCAAGACGTATTCAGTGTTCGGAATACTGTTCTTGAGTAACCGGTGCACTAACAGGACATCCGGCCCGGTGACTTCGTTGAACTCGTGTATTTGCTTGAGTGTCACTGTGCCGGAGTGCAAAATCGCCTTGAGCTTCAACTGGCCGATGTTGGTACATGCGTCACATACACATCCATGCCGACAGCCGATCAGGGCATTCTCGGTCGCATAGAAGGCAGTGAACATCCGGTTGATCTGCTGCGTAATATCCTTCGCGGCTGCGGTCTCTTCTCCTGGTGGAACCTCGGCGTAGAAGAACACCGCGTCGCCTTCCAGCTTGGCAACAGTCAGAGGGTAATCGGCTTTATCCAGCACGGCTTCGATCAACTCCGTGATGATAGCTTCGGCGTGGAGCAGGCTGGTCGCATGCATCCGCATGAAGCGAGTGTAGCCGCTAATATCGGTCATGACGACGAAGGCAGAGATGATGCGCAAGGAATTGGCTTTCAGGTTGATAGAGTGTGATGTGCCGACAATTTCTACACTGATACAGCGTTCCTTGCGAATTTGCATCTCCGGCAACAGTGCGCCACACTTCGCGGAAACAGGAATGTAAGACGATTGGAGATGCGCATGTCAGCGCAGAAGCAGGGCGAAATTCTGCAAACCGATTATGCTGATTACCTCCATCTGGATGAGCTTCTTTCCGCCCAGCACCAGCTTTCCGAGCATCCTGATGAGCTTCACTTTATCATCGTACATCAGGTGCATGAGCTATGGTTTAAGCTGGCGGTCAGGCATCTGGAACGTGCCCGTGCTGCAATGCAATCCAATAACTTATTCGAGGCAGTGCGGTTGATCAATCAGGTCGGTGCAATCTTTAGCAACCTGCGCTACACCGTCGAGCATCTCCACAGCCTGCCGCCGCAGAGTTTCCACTATTTCCGGCGGCTGCTTGCGCCGGGGTCAGGGATGCAGTCGTTCCAATTCCGCGAGATCGAACTGCTGGCAGGTCGCCGCGATGAACGCTTCCTCAAGTGGGTCAGGAATACGCTCGGTGAACCGCATCGTTGGGATGCGATTAAGGGACGGCTGCAAGAAACCTCGCTGGCGGAAGCGTTCGATCACTTGCTTGAGCGGCGCGGTGTACGTGATGTATCAGTGATCTATGAGTACCCGGAGAAGCATCCTGATTTGTATGCATTAGCCGATGCGCTCTCAGTGCTGGATCACCTGATCGTGTCGTGGCGGCAGTCACACGTCCAATTGATCGAGCGGACGATTGGTGCAGGTACAACAGGCACAGGCGGCACTACTCACGATTACCTCCAAGCCATGCTGCAAATACGACTTTTCCCCAAACTGTGGGAAGCACGAAACCAATTGTCGCAGCGTGTCGAAGAAGTAATGAAGCAAAAGTAAAGGCTTTTGTATGCAACCATACGGATTGCGAGAGCAGCTTGCACGGATAGTTTTCTGGATTGCGATCCTCATTGCCATCGCCGGATTGATTGCCACCCTGACAGGGGCGGTGCTGATTCCGCCTCCGGCCTGGATCGGCGGAGCACTGGCATTGATTGGACTCAGTGTGATACTCGCTGGCGAGGTGATCGCCGGGGGGCAGCCGCGACCCTATACGGTGCGCGGTCAGGTGGTGCAGGGTGAGGCGACAGTGCGAGCGGGCCTTGCGGA